>FWPV01009288.1_pt1 | contig 16691 bp, 17 predicted proteins | sample 2228371 | NCBI WGS metagenome assembly FWPV01 (sample SAMEA103939776, study PRJEB20133) | metagenome | reverse complement strand
CACAAAAATCTTCAGACCACGATGATCTACACTCATGTGGCATCAAAAAACATTCTTGGTGTCAGGAGTCCGCTGGATAAATGAGGCTTTTCAAGAAAAAACAATTCAAGCCTTAACCGTTGACAAACATAAAAGTAAAAAAATTGTTGGAAAATTTGACAAAGTTATTGTTTTCTTTTATTTTTAAAGACTATGTTTGATGAGACAAAGATTTTTCAAAAGAATGAAAAAGTTCTTCCATACTGGATAAAATCAAAAATTCAAAATGGACAACTGCGCGACACGAAGAAGATTTTACGAAAATATGGCCTTTCTACTGTTTGTGAAGAGGCACGGTGTCCGAACATCAATAAATGCTTCTCCAAACCAACTGCTACATTTATGATACTCGGCACGAAATGCACAAGAAACTGCGGTTTCTGTTATGTAGAAACTTCATCTCCAGAACCACCTGATCCTAACGAACCTGAAAATATTGCGAAGGTTGTTCGGGAGATGAAGCTCAGATATGTTGTAATTACATCTGTAACAAGAGATGACCTTCATGACGGAGGTGCTGGACAGTTTGCAAAGACAATATCAACTTTAAAAAATTATTTTTCAGAGGTAAAAGTTGAAGTTCTTACACCGGATTTTCAGGGAAATAAAGAGCATCTTAAAATTGTTCTCGATTCAAAGCCTGATGTTTTTAATCATAATGTCGAAACTGTACCAAGACTTTATCATTCTGTCAGGCCTGCTGCAGATTATAAACGTTCACTTGACATGCTTAAAGAAGCGAAAAAAATTGCACCTTATATATTGACAAAATCAGGCATTATGCTCGGGTTGGGAGAAACATTGCACGAAGTTAAAGATGTTATGAAAGATCTTAGATCTTCAGGTTGCGATTTTATTACCATTGGTCAATACATGAGGCCTTCAAAGGCAAATATTCCTGTTGTTGAATATATAATGCCTGAGGTTTTTGAAGAGCTTCGTTTGGAAGCGATGTCAATTGGCTTCAAATATGTTGCTTCTGCTCCACTTGTAAGAAGTTCAATGAATGCAGAGGAGATGTATAATAATTGAAATGGAGTAAATGAGTATGTTTGAATTCAACAGAATCAAGAGATTGCCACCATATGTTTTCAGTATTGTAAATTCGCTAAAAATTGAAGCAAGGCATCGTGGAGAGGATATTATTGACCTTGGGATGGGAAATCCTGACGGCGCAACACCTAAACATATTATTGACAAACTTTGCGAAGCTGCACACAATCCAAAAAACCATCGATATTCTGCATCAAAAGGAATCACACAGTTAAGGAATGCAATCTGCGAATGGTATGCCAGACGTTATGATGTTATTCTCGACCCTGAATTAGAAGCTGTTGTGACAATCGGTTCAAAAGAAGGTTTATCACATCTTGTACTTGCAATCGTCAGTCCCGGGGATGTAGTACTGACACCATCTCCAGCATATCCTATACATCCTTATAGTGTAATCATAGCAGGTGGCGAAGTGAGAAGTATTCCTATCGGTGAAGGAATTGATTTTTTCGAAGAGATGGAAAAGGCATATAAATCTTCATGGCCGAGACCGAAAATGCTTATTATAAACTTTCCACATAACCCGACAACACAAGTTGTAGAGGGTCTTGATTTTTTTAAAAAGGTCGTCGATTTTGCTAAAGAAAACAATCTTATTGTCATACATGACTTTGCATATGCTGATCTTGTCTTTGATGGCTATAAGGCACCAAGTTTTCTGCAGGTGCCTGGCGCCAAAGAAGTAGGAGTTGAATTCTTTACAATGACAAAGAGTTATTCAATGGCAGGTTGGAGAGTGGGTTTTTGTGTTGGCAATCAGGAGATTGTAGGAGCTTTAATAAAGATTAAGAGTTATCTTGATTATGGCATGTTCCAGCCTATTCAGATTGCAAGTATTATTGCTCTGCGTGGTCCGCAGGATTGCGTTGAGCATACACGCAAGACCTACGAATCAAGACGCAATGAACTTATTAAGGGCTTACACAAAGCTGGATGGAATGTTGTTCCACCAAAGGCAACAATGTTTGTCTGGGCAGAGATTCCTGAGCCTTTAAAGAAAATGGGCTCACTCGAATTTACAAAGTTGCTTATAAAAGAAGCAAAAGTTGCAGTTTCCCCGGGAATTGGCTTTGGCGAAGGAGGAGACAATTTTGTGAGATTTGCTCTTGTAGAAAATGAACACAGGATAAGGCAGGCAACAAAGGGCATTAAGCAAACTCTGAAGAAATATTTATGACAAATACAGCAAAAAGAGTGTGTCATTCTGAAGGAACGAAGTGACTTTTCACAGCATATCACTGAATTTTGATATATGGTAACTTTTAATAGATTGGGGCGTTGATAAATTTGAAAAAAGATAAAATTTCTGTTGGAATTATAGGATTCGGAACAGTAGGAAGCGGAACAGTCCGTATTCTTATGGAAAACAAATATGTTCTCAGGGAAAGGCTTGGGTTTGATATTCAGGTTAAAAGAGTTGTAGCACGTGATCTCAAGAAAGACAGAGGGATTAAACTTCCAAAAGATATGCTCACAAACAATGTGCAATCTGTGCTCGAAGATCCAGATATAGACATCGTTGTAGAACTCATCGGTGGTATATCTCCTGCAAAGGAATTTATCCTCTCAGCTATCAGAAATGGTAAACATATTGTCACTGCAAATAAAGCACTTCTTGCAACTTATGGAGATAAAATATTTACTACTGCACAAAAATCAGGAGTCGAGATTGGATTTGAAGCATCGGTTGCGGGCGGTATTCCTATTATAAAAGTTATCCGTGAAGGACTTGTCGCCAACAGGATTAAGGCTATTTACGGTATCATAAACGGTACTTCCAATTACATACTCACAAAGATGACAGATGAGAATGTTGAGTTTGGAGATGCACTTAAAGAGGCACAAGAACTCGGTTATGCTGAAGCTGACCCAACGTTAGATATTGAGGGAATCGATTCCGCACATAAACTTGCAATACTCGCATATCTCGCCTATGGTTTTCAATTCTCTTTTCATGATATATACACAGAAGGAATTTCCCGTATTACATCACAAGACATTGAATTTGCATCAGAACTCGGGTATAAGATAAAGCTGCTTGCTATTGCAAAAGAGGCAGACAGTACCATAGAACTCAGGGTTCATCCAACGATGATTCCTGAACATTATTTAATATCTAAAGTAGTTGGGTCTTTCAATGCTATATATATAGAAGGAGATGCTACAGGCCCAACTTTATATTATGGTAGAGGTGCAGGATCCCTACCCACAGGCAGTGCAGTTGTGAGCGATATTGTAGGTATAGCAAGAGACATCAGAAAAAATGTTACTGAAAGACTTCCAATATTATTTAAGCCGCGAAGGAAAATAAGAATCAAAAAAATGGAAGATGTGATATCAATGTACTACTTCAGGTTTTCTGCTCTCGATAAACCAGGTGTTCTATCAAAAATATCAGGAATTCTCGGAAACAATAACATCAGTATTGCCTCTGTTATTCAGAAAGGCAGGAGAATAGGCGAGGCAGTTCCACTTGTCGTTCTTACACACGAAGCAAAAGAGAAAAATGTTCGACAAGCGCTTGAAGAAATTGATAAGTTACCTGTTGTTATGGGCAAAACAGCGGTCATCAGGGTTGAAGGTAAAGAAGAGGGCTAAATTAAGGATCATCTTCTTCTGAGAGGTAGAAAAATAAAGATTTATGAAATTCACTGACGAGCAAATCAAGAGGTACAGCAGACACATTATCCTTCCTGAGGTCGGGGAACAGGGACAGACAAAACTTTTAACCACAAAGGTATTCATTGTAGGTGCAGGGGGTCTTGGTTCTCCAGTAGGGTATTACCTCTCTGCAGCCGGTGTTGGGACACTTGCCATTATTGACAATGATGAAGTTGATTTAAGCAATCTTCAGCGGCAGATAGCCCATAACACAAAAACACTCGGGAAACCAAAAGTAGACTCTGCAAAGGACACATTTGAATCTCTTAATCCCGATGTCCATATTATCCCGATCAGGGACAGATTGACAAAACAGAATATCCTCAAACTTATACAGGATTATGATATTGTCGTAGATTGCAGTGATAACTATGCTACCCGTTTTCTTGTAAATGATGCTTGCGTTATGTCTAAAAAACCTCTGGTTACAGGAGCTATTTTCAAATTTGAAGGTCAGTTGACTGTAGTAATTCCTAAAGATGGGCCTTGCTATCGATGCCTTTTTGAAGAACCACCTCCGCCAGGTGCACTTCCTGCACCCTCAGAAGTGGGCCTTTTCGGAGCAATCCCTGGCGTAATTGGAACATTACAAGCAGCAGAAGTCTTGAAACTAATTCTAAAAATTGGGTCAATACTCAAAGGTGAACTTCTAATCTACGATGCTCTAAAGACTTCATTCAGGAAAGTAAAAATACCAATAAACCCAAATTGTCCAATATGTGGCGATAACCCGACAATAACAGAGTTGATTGAATACAGCTAAAGGTTTCCTAAACAAAAATATTGTTATATTTTACTTATCAATGACTAAATTAATAATACCCAGCTCTTTTTTGGAAGAAATTATCTCACACTGCCAAGAACTCTATCCGTACGAGGCATGTGGTATCCTTGCAGGTAAAAACAATGTTGTAGAGAAAATCTTCAAGATTACTAATATTGAAAAATCCTCTGTAAGTTATCTGATGGACTCAAGGGAACAATTTTCTACTATGAAAGAGATTAAGGGACTTGGACTCAGCATGGTTGCAATCTATCACTCTCATCCATTTTCCTCTGCCTATCCTTCTCCAAAAGACATCAGCCTCGCCTTCTACTCTGAAACGTTCCATGTCATCATAAGTCTTGCTTCTGGAGATACTGTAATAAAAGCCTTTGAGATAAAAGATGGCGTGAGAGAAATAGAAATCATAGAGTCTCATTAACCCATCTCTTTCATTTATTGTCTGTTTTCAAGTAAAATTTATAATCATTATATAGTATATTTTAGTCGACATCCCGAGCGAAGTGAGGAATCTCGTAGTGATAGCTGATAGAATTTTTCCTTCATAATGAGAATTAAAGAGATTCAGGAGATACTGATATGAGTTATGTGAGAGGGCTTAAGTGCCGTGAATGCGGTAGGGAATATGCTATCGCCCCGATTTACGTCTGCGAGTTCTGTTTCGGACCTCTTGAAGTCATATATGATTACGAAAGTATAAAAGAAGTACTCACAAAAAAGGTTATTGAAAAAAGGGCAAAAAACCTTTGGAGATACCAGGAGCTTCTGCCTATAGATGGTGACCCTCTGGCTGGATTAAACTCAGGCTTTACTCCGCTGGTTAAGGCTGACAATCTTGCAAAGATATTTGGATTAAATGAGCTTTATATAAAAGATGATACAGTTGTTCATCCAACACTTTCATTCAAGGACAGAGTTGTTGCAATAGCATTAACCAAAGCGAAAGAATTTGGTTTTGATACCGTTGCTTGCGCTTCAACAGGCAATCTTGCTCATTCTGTCTCTGCACACGGAGCAAGGGCTGGTTTTCAAAGGTTTATCTTCATACCAGCGACTCTTGAAGCAAGCAAGATCATTGCATCATTGATTTATGAGCCAAATCTCATTGCTGTTGATGGAAATTATGATGATGTAAACAGATTGTGTAGTGAAATTGCAAATAAATACAAATGGGCATTTGTCAATATTAATATAAGACCTTTCTATGCAGAAGGTTCAAAAACTTATGGATTTGAGATTATTGAACAACTTGGCTGGAGAGCACCTGATAACATTATAATACCTTGTGCAAGCGGATCACTTCTTACTAAGATATGGAAGAGCTTTAAAGAATTTAAAGAGATTGGCATCATAAAAGAACTCAAAACAAAAGTCTTTGCTGCACAGGCAACAGGCTGTTCTCCAATTACTACAGCGATAAAAATTGGCTCAGATATTATCAAACCTGTCAAGCCTAATACTATCGCTAAATCACTCGCTATTGGGAATCCTGCTGATGGTTATTATGCTACTCAAGTAGTCGCTGAAGCAGGAGGTACTGGCGAGGATGTATCAGACCAGGAAATAATAGATGGGATAAAACTTCTTGCAAGAACTGAAGGGATATTTGCTGAAACAGCTGGTGGAGTTACGGTTGCGGCAACACAAAAACTTATTGAATCTGGCAAAATAAGAAGAGATGAAACAACAGTAATTTGTGTAACCGGTAATGGATTGAAGACTCAGGAAGCACTGGACGGGTATACAATTCGACCACATTTTATAAAACCAAATATCAGTTCTTTTGAAGAGGCGTTAGAAAAAATAAGAGCAGGAGGAACATAGATGGCTGTAAAAGTAAGAATACCTACTCCTTTGCAGAAACTTACTGAAGGGAAAGAAGAAGTTGAAGGTGTACCAGGCACCATAATGGATTTAATTAATGATCTGGATAAAAAATACCCTGGGATTGGAGAACGAATATCAGAAGGAGGAAAAATAAGAAGATTCATAAACATTTATCTGAATGAAGAGGATATTCGGTTTCTCAAAAATGAACAGACAGAGGTAAAAGACAACGATGAAGTATCAATTGTTCCTGCGATAGCAGGAGGATAGGTCAAGGAGGAAAAATGAAGCAAAGGGTTAAATTAACCTTCCCTCAACATCTGATTAAGGAACCCGTTATTTTTACTATGGCAAAAAAATACGACATAATGCCAAATATAAGGCGAGCAAGAGTCACTGAAACAGTGGGAGAGATGGTCCTTGAACTTGATGGCACAGAAGAAAACCTTAAAAATGGTATTCAATCTCTTAGAGATCAGGGAATTATTGTAGAACTTGCAGAGGGAGATGTCATAGAGTAAAGAGCAGAGTTTTAAATACTTTATACTCAAATTCAGCGATAAAGAGGTGTCATTCCAAGTGGAGCCAGGAATCTCGTCGTTCAAGAAAAGATTGCCACGCACCTTTCAGGTGCTTGCAATGACAAATATAACAAGGGATTAAGTTGCTTATCGCTGCATTTTGGTTATATTAAATGTGGAGATTCTTATGGAAATAGGAGAAAGTAATAGTACAAAAATTTCATGGAGAGGTATTATTGAGGAGTATCGTGAATTTCTTCCAGTTACTGAGAAAACACCAATCATAAGTCTGAGAGAAGGCAATACACCCCTTATTAAAAGTCATAATCTCAATAAAAAACTTGGTCTTAATATCGAACTTTATTTTAAATTCGATGGGGCAAATCCTACAGGGTCTTTCAAAGACAGGGGGATGACTCTGGCGATCTCCAAAGCTATGGAAAATGGAGTCAGTGCTGTAATATGTGCCTCAACAGGAAATACATCAGCCTCTGCTGCTGCATATGCTGCAAGGGCTAACATAAGTGCTATCGTTCTGATACCTGAAGGCAAAATTGCTCTCGGAAAACTTGTACAGGCTCTCATGCATGGTGCTCATGTTATACAGGTTGATGGGAATTTCGATGTTGCATTGAGTATAGTTAAGGCTCTCGTGGAAAAATATCCACTAACGCTGGTGAACTCTATTAATCCCTTCAGACTGGAGGGTCAAAAATCTGCTGCATATGAGGTATGCGATCAACTCGGGTTTGTTCCAGAATATCATGCTCTGCCTGTTGGAAATGCAGGTAATATAACTGCATACTGGAAGGGTTATAACGAGTATTACAAAGCCAGACGAATTTCTTCACTTCCCATAATGCTTGGATTCCAGGCTGCAGGAGCAGCACCAATCGTCCTCGGTAGGCCGGTTGAAAAACCTGAAACTATTGCAACAGCAATAAGGATCGGCAACCCAGCAAGCTGGAAAGGAGCTTTATCTGCAAGGGATGAATCAGGAGGAAGAATTGATTCAGTAACTGACGAAGAGATATTGAATGCCTATAAATTAATTGCTTCAACTGAGGGTATTTTCTGTGAGCCTGCCTCAGCAGCTTCTCTTGCTGGTGTGATAAAATTATATAAAGAAAAATACTTCAGACCTGGTGCCTGCGTTGTATGTACACTTACAGGGAGTGGACTAAAAGATCCTGATACTGTATTTAAAGTCGTCAGCAAACCTATCAAGGTCAAAGCTGATTTAAAAACTGTTGAACAGGCTATAGAAGGTATTATATGAAATACATTATTATCATCGGAGATGGGATGGCAGACAGGCCTCTTAAAGAGCTTGGGGGGAGAACTCCGCTACAAAAAGCCCGCACCCCAAATATGGATAAACTTGCCAGAGAAGGCATTATAGGCAAGATCAGAACTATTCCTCATGGTTTTCATCCAGGCTCTGATATTGCAAATCTTAATATTCTTGGCTATAACCCCAGGGAATATTACTCAGGCAGAGCTCCACTGGAAGCAGCCAGCATTGGAGTTCAATTAAAAGATGAAGATGTGGCTTACCGATGCAATCTTGTCACCCTTAAATACAATAAAGATAAAACAAAGGCTGTCATGGAGGATTACAGTAGCGGTCATATTTCTACAGACGAAGCAAAAGAACTTATCCAGGAAATCAATAATAAAATAGGTTCAGAAGATATCAGTTTTTATTCAGGTGTCAGTTATAGAAATATTATGGTCTGGACTTCAGGATCACTAAATATCGAATGCATTCCTCCACATGATATTACAGGTAAAAATATTGCAGACTACCTTCCTGTTGGAGATCAGGAGGAATTCTTGAGAGAAATAATGTTGAAAGCAAGTGGTATCCTTGAAGGACATTCTATTAACAGGAACCGCATAAAAAGAGGTGAAAAACCTGCAAATGGAATATGGCTCTGGGGACAGGGGAAAAAGAAACCTCTCCCGACTTTCAGAGAAAAATACGGACTGAATGGTTCTCTCGTCTCTGCTGTTGATCTTATCAAAGGTATCGGGATTTATGCAGGATTTGATATTCTTCATGTACCAGGCATTACAGGGTATTTTGATACAAACTATACAGGCAAAGCAAAGGCAGCTATAAAAGCACTCAAAACGGTTGATATCGCTCACATACATGTTGAAGCCCCTGATGAGGCAGGACATGCTGGGAATATTAAAGATAAGATTAAGGCTATAGAGGATTTTGACAAATTCATAGTAGGTAATGTAATTAAGGGGTTAAAATCATTTGCTGAATACAGAATACTCCTTCTTCCTGATCATGCTACACCTATAGCAGTCAAAACCCATACAGAGGAACCTGTACCATTCGTTATTTACGATAGTCGGCTTAAGAGAAAAAATAAGGATATATCTTTTGACGAAACTATAACTCAAAGGGATGGTATTCTTGTCTTTGAAGAAGGTTACAAATTGATGGATTATTTTATCAATGATTACACTACTGTCCGCTTAAAACAGGATATAATTACTATAAAATGAGACATTTTTTAAGACACCATGTTGATCATGTTAAAGAAATGGTTTTATTTGTCATCCTCACCCTGAACTTGATTCAGGGGTTTCAGGGTCTCATAACTTATTGTTTTTATTGGATGCTGAAATAAATTCAGCATGATATTAAAGCGGACACTAATGATATGGTTAATAATTTTATTTCATTATGAATCCTGAAGAAAAAATAGCCGAAATTCTAAAACGCCTGAAAAAATTATACCCTAACCCCGTGACTGCTCTTTCATTTCGAACACCTTTTGAGCTCCTGGTTGCAACAATACTTTCAGCACAGGCTACGGACGTTCTGGTGAATAAAGTAACAGGAAAACTATTTAAGAAATATAAAAATGTTAATGATTATGCAAATGCCAAATTAGAATCTTTTCAGAAGGATATAAGTTCAATTAATTTTTACAGGAACAAGGCAAAAAATATACAGGCTGCTGCAAAGATGATTATTGAAAAGTTTAATGGAGAAGTACCGAAAAAAATGGAAGAACTTATATCTCTCCCAGGCGTCGCCCGCAAGACTGCTAATATTATCCTTTCGAATGCATTTGGTGTCCAAGAAGGCATTGCTGTTGATACACATGTCAAAAGGCTTTCTCAGAGACTTGGGCTCACAAAGACCGAAGACCCTGTAAAGATTGAACAGGATCTGATGTTGATTACCCCAAAAAATGATTGGGGAAATCTATCACATCTTCTGATATTGCATGGAAGAAAAATCTGTCAGGCAAAAAAACCGAAACATAAAGAATGCATTCTTTACGACATCTGCCCTTCACGTAATATATAATCAATCATCTTCTGCATTATATACTGATTTATTTTGCATACACCAAAAAAATGCATTTTTCGGGTTAAACAATTTCTGCATTATTCAGTTGAAAATTATGGCACTACTACAGCATTTTCTACAGTCTGAGAAATTTGCAAATTTGCATTCTGAGATTTGTAAATTATATGTTCTAAAAATGTTATATATGTTTTTGGGAGAATACTTTCTTTAGATTTAGCTAAATAGAATTTATTTGTTATTGCAACTTCAGATATTTTTACTTCTTTAAGTATTTTATTTTTTAGTTCATCATTAACAACAATTCTTGAAATAAAAGAAAATCCAAGTCCTTCTTTCACAGCTTGTTTGACGGCATCAGTAGATCCAAAAAATCCAGCAATCTTTAGTTCGTTAATAGATATTCCTTTACTCTCAAATAATTCCTCTATAATTTTTATTGTCCCAGATCCTTCCTCTCTAAGAACTACTGGGAATTCTATTAACTCTCCCAGAGTTATCATATCTTTTTTAATCAAATCTGGTGATGATATTACAATAAGTTCGTCCTGCAAAAAATCCATATAAGCTATCTGTTCCATATTCAATCTTGTGCTTACAAGTCCAAGAAAAACTTTACTCTGTAAAATATTATCGATAATCTCTTGAGAATTAGATATATTAACCTTAAAATAAAATTCAGGATATGTTTTTTTAAAATCTGCAATCAAATAAGGAAGCAAATAAACCCCTGCTACTGTATCAGCTCCAATACTTATTTTACCGGCTAAGTTTGCTCCTGGATGCTTTATAGCATTCTGCATATCAGTCACTTTTTCAATGATATCCAGCACATGAGGATAAAGGATTTCAGCTTCCTTTGTCGGGATAATAGACCTACCTAACCTATCAAAGAGATTACACTCTAATTCTTCTTCTAAATTTTTAATATGGCTGCTAATGGTAGGTTGTGTTAGTCCGAATTCTTCAGAAGTTTTAGAAAAACTCCTATTTTTAAATATGAGGGCAAACAATTTTAACTGAATAAGTTTCATAAATTTATAATTCTTTAAATGCTGTCAGCATTGATAAAATTTTATAATAACTTTGCTGCATACAAAGCTGCTCCGTATGCAGCGTGTAGAAATGGATTTTCATATACATATATTTTTTTCTTCAGACGCTTCTCTAATATACTTTTTAAACACAGGTTTTTAGCACAGCCGCCGGCAAATACAATATCATCTTTTATCTCAACACGCCTGATCATGGATAAAACTTTACTTGCAATCGCATCATGAATCGCCCAACGTATTAACTCTCTCTTTTCCCCCTTTGCAATCAGCCCTATTACTTCAGATTCTGCGAATACTGTACAGAGGCTGTTAATTTTCAGCTTGCTCTTTTGGTCATTACATGAAGTGCCAAAACTATCAAGGTCATATCCAAGTGCCTTAGCCATAATTTCTAAAAATCTTCCAGTGCCTGCCGAGCATCTATCATTCATCTCAAAATTGATGACTGTCCCATCCTCCGATAAACTAATAATTTTAGTATCTTGGCCTCCTATATCTATTACCGTCCTACAATTCTGGAAAGTTGCCTTTGCTCCCTTTGCCACTGCTTTAATTTCGGTAATAGTTTCTACATCATTAAAAACATCGAGTAGATATCTACCATATCCGGTTGCAACTATTTTTTCAGGTTTGGAAGAATTAATAAGTTCATTACATATAGAAAGGGGATCATGTCCTGTCTCCTGTCTTTTGAAATCAACAATGCGGCTGCCCTCTAAAATGATGTATTTTATATACCGTGAACCTATGTCAATACCACTGACCTTCAAACGTTACTACCTTTTCCGAGCATCTCAAGAAATGCTTCAACCCTTGTTTTGAGTTGCCCCATATCTTCCATACTGTAATCCGTTTCGATACGAAGGAATGGAATATTCATTTCTTGTGCAACTTTTTTAATTTTTGTTGCTTCTATCATATAAGGCGTACAAAACTGTATTGCATAGTGTATTATTCCATCTGCTTTCACTCTTTTCGCAATTCTTACAATATCATTTAGTCTTTCATCATTCGGGGTAAAGCAAGCGCAGTTTATTGTCATATAACGGTCTGCAATCTTTTGGTAGCCTTCTTCAATTGTTGAAAAGTTTTCATCAAGCAGTGTTGCAAAGTTTCTTTCTCCAACACATAATTCTTCTCCGACAATTATTGCATTACTTCCTTCAACAATGGCATGCAACTTCCAGTTCGGTATCGCCATTGGTGAACCTGATATTAGTAAGCGAGCACTTCCTTTTTTAGAAACCCCAATACCTTTTTCAACCCGTTCCTCAAGTTCATCACACAGTTCATTAACCTTTGCAGTGAATCGCACAGGATCATCGTAGAATGCAATTTGATTTATAAGAAGAGCATCCAATCCAGAAATCGGTGCTGGGTCCACTGATCTTAAAGAGGCCAGCCTTTGTAAGGATTTTCTTTTTTCATTTACAATCTTTGATGCCTCCTTTAATTTTTCAAAAGTTATCCTTTTACCGCTGATATCTTCTAACTTAGATGCAAAACGTTTTACTTCATTTCTCCATAACGATTTGCCATCCTCAGTTTTTTTGTTAGGGACTTCCATTACATAAACTTTTCCATTAGTCATTTCATTAAAAAGTTCATAAGCTTTTTTCTTTCCGTCACAGGTTGTTTCACCCACAATTAGATCTGCCGTTTGAACATAGGGACAGAGTCCTGCAAGCTTGAATCCCATAAAAGCCTTGATTAGAGCACAGGTATTTTTAGGAATATACTTTTCTGCTTCATCAGTGCCAACATCGGCGCCAGCGCAAAGTCCTATGCATAAACCCTCCACAGCAAGGATAATCTCTTCCGGTACATATACACAGAATGTACCAATTATTTTTCGTCCCTGCTTTTTTGCTTCAAGTATTTCTTCAATTCTTAGCCCATGCACTTCAGAAATCACAAAGTCAAAATACTTCATCCCCTCTGGTCTGTTCTTTTGTGAAATGTAAATGTTAGTGTACGCATCTGTAAGAACACCAAGTAACCCATTGTGTGCTTCCAGGTTTATCTCAAGGTCACTCCACATCTTTGTATAATCCTTCGCCATCTCAACCTCCTTTGGAAAAATATTACGTATATTAGATTTAACATAGAAATTATATATATTTAAAATAGATAATATTTATTATTAAGGATTAAAGTATAGTTTTTATATATGCAGAAGCATTGAAGTCCGAATTATCCCAAATAATGCAGATTTTTGAATACCGATGTATAACCGAATATCCGTTATTCGTTATCAGTTGTCTATTGTCCCATGAGGCATCCAGCCATAACTCTATTTATATTTTGGATAGGTTTACTATTTACCGTAGCTTTTAGATAGATAGTCTATAATTATCTTTGCCTCTTCATCTGTTATAGGGGCTCGATTGACATTCTTCATTCGCGTTACTGTGCTTTCCCATTCATTTTTTGTTTTTCTTTTTGATTTTATTCTTTCAGTGCTATGGCATATGTTGCATTTTTGTTCAAAAAGAGCTACAACATCTACCTTCTGTTCTTCGGCACTATAAACTAAAGTTACGAATGATGTTAAAAACGATATTATAAAAAAATACACATACAATTTTTTCATTTGTTACCCTCCTTTGTAAAATCCGGCAAATTTAAATTAGGAATTTTATTTATAATTAATCTTGTATTATTGGCCCATCTGAGAAAAAAATTCTCTCAAATTTACGCTTGAGAGTCTTACTCTCAAAATTTAACATTTCAATACCAGGCTTGAAAGACATTTCTTCTCCTACAACTACTTTCATTTTATAAACTGCTACCCATGTTTTTTTATTATTCTTCTCAAGACAGACATAAGTGTATCTACCACTGTCCATTGTTTCAACTACCTTCCCTGACAATGAAGATGTTTCTTTTATATTTTCTGTTTTTTGTTCAGCGAAAACACTTTGATTTTTGTTTAGAACTAAAAGACTTAACAGCATAATTGATATTATTAATAAACGTTTCATTTTCTCCTCATATCCGTGCATATATGCATCCGCTGAATTGGTATAAAGAATCCAATTTCATTTTGAAATCTTTTCATTTTTATTATATAAAAAATTTTTTTATTTTTATATAAATATTTTTAAATATAAAAAATTTGATGATAGAAAATATCATTGCTACCTCGAACTTTTTTATGTGGTAGCAATTTTTACTTTTTACAAAAAGATTGCCTCGCCCTGAAAGCCTTCGGGACTCGCAATAACAATGGAACTAAAAGCGTGAATGTTGCAAATATAAGGGGGATTGAGTTGCCAATCCCCTTTCTTATTTTTATAAATTTATTAGTTCTGAAATTTATTGTGCTGTAGCACAGACTTTTACGCTCGGAGTACTCTCTGTATCATCAACATCGAAACTACCATTACCATTACAGTCGTTCCATGCTGTAACTACATAACAATAGGTCACACGGCTTGTCAATCCACTATCTTTATATGTAAAAGTACTTGCGGAAACAGAAGCTTTGAACTGCAATTTACCTGACTGCTCATAATAAACGCGATAACCACCTGTAGGTGCTGGGTTGCTGGATGTCCAAGTTAAAGTAATGCTTTTCTTTCCTGCTTTTGCTGTCAAATTCTGAGGTGTTCCAGAGGTACTACATGCAGGTGGTGGAGGGCTTCCCCAAGTCGCTGATGCCATAATATACGGTTCTGCCATGCCAGTATTAAGCCATGCATTAAGCAGGTTTACCCCTTCATTTGCCAAGAAGGCATTTCTACCATTATTAGCAAGGTAAAGAAACTGTATATACTCCCAACTGGTAGGCTGATAGAGTAATTCAATAGTAGCATATGAAGCTCCGGTCGGAGGATTAAGCATAAAATCATCCCAGTGTTTATAAAAACCGCCTGTTTCAGGGCTCCCGTATTGAGTTACGGGTATCGGTAAGGCATTGCGATTCCTTGCCTTGTCATAACTCATTCTATAAGGCGGAATGCGATTATCCTTTGAAACATAATTGTTCAGAACAAAATGAAATGTTTCATGGTATGTACCTGGCGCCTGAGCAGCTAAATCTCCTAAAGTGTAATTAACAGCACCTGTTACCCGATCAAAACTTAATGGAAGATTTGCAGGATATCCAAGAGCTAAAAGCTGATTAGCCCATTGCTGGGTCATTGCGTAATGTGCTTCATAGATTTTTGTATTTGGATCATTTAAGTCAAGGATAGTTTTTACTTGCATTGGAACTCTATCAATGTTAACCGTGATAGTTCCATATTTACCATCTTCACGAATTAGATTATTATTAGCATCATACCACTTAATATTCAGCCACATTCTTCTACCTTCAGGATAGCCAGAAATTAACTTGTGTCCAGTAAGATTTGTCACCCTCAAAGTATTTCCTGTCACAGAGAGAGACGCTGCAAGCTTAAGTTGCTGTACTGCCCTTGATTTTCCTGCAATTATAGCTTCTATCTGTAATGTGGTAAGACCACCACCAAGTCGTAACATATTGTTTGCATTTTGGTACAATATTGCATCGGGTATCCAATAGTTTCCTCCGGTCATGTCATGTAAAGGTAGATCAGTTCTTATTGGCACCCCAGCTTTGTTGCATCCCTGGCCTGTTGATGCACGCAGATGACAGGTTTGGCAAGTAAAGTAACGTGGTGTCCCATCTTTATAGTTTCCTTGTGAGCTATCAAAAGCAGCTTTAATAGCTCCATCCTTAAGATCTTCTGGGAGCTCTGAATAACCAGAAACAAGTGTTTGTGAAAGTAAGCCTGATTTATACTCGCTATATGTTCGTTCTACAATGCCATACTGATATGGAAAATTTTTAAAAGCAGCTTTCATATCAACAGGAGATCCCAATACTCCACTTGCTACTACAGGATCGGATGTGTCCTGCTTTCCATTATTATGTGCCAGATCTCCAACAGCTGGATTTGAGACATCATGACATGAGCCACAGTAGTCAGCATCTCGATGGAATTTTGATTGCAAGAATTGATGTCGTGCGACGGCATCACTATATGGTCCAAGCTTTTGTGATCCATTCCAGAGTGATAACATGCCAGAACCATAATATCCAATTGCTGGATTCTGTTCATTATTTGCTAAGAATGGGGGGGTCATTATGCCCAAATACTCGCTGTTATTAGGATTCGTCATCTTGTGGCAAGAATCGCATTCAACACCGTCAGCATCACCAGCTGATAATGCTGACCCATCAGTTGGAGTTGAACGGCCTGCATACCAACCACCAGTACTATGGCAGCGAATACACAGGTCACCAGCACCATCAAAATCCTGCTCAGCTACTGCAAGAGTTGCCCAGAATATTGGATCACGGCCTGCATTAGCCATCATGCTACCACGCCAATTAAAAGCTGGCTCAACAGCTCTATTATAACCACCATGGCAGTTGTCACACT
>FWPV01009287.1_pt1 | contig 16691 bp, 20 predicted proteins | sample 2228371 | NCBI WGS metagenome assembly FWPV01 (sample SAMEA103939776, study PRJEB20133) | metagenome | reverse complement strand
AGGGGCTGAAAAAGGCGATTATGCCAAATCCTTACCGAACAGCACTGATGCTGGATATTCAGGCCAGGCGAGGCACATCAAGATGATTGACACCGGCGTGGCCCACGGCCGCTTTCAACTCTTCCACCTGGATCACCTGAAGTATGTGCTGGCGGCCAAGGAACGCTGTCGTCACCTGGTGCTCGGCATTACCAACCCGGACCCCACCCTGACCAAGTTCGACCCGGCGGACCCCCACCGCAGCACGGAGGTGGACAACCCGCTGACCTTTTACGAGCGCTATGTCATAGTCCGGGAGGCCCTGCTGGAGGCGGGCCTGGACTGCCGGGAATTCTCCCTGGTGCCGCTGCCCATCAACTTCCCGGAGCTCTATCGCTATTACGTGCCCCTGGACGCCACCTTTTTCCTGACCATATATGACGACTGGGGTGAGAAGAAGCTGGCCATGTTCCAGGGGTTGGGGCTGAAGGTGGACATTTTATGGCGCAGGCCCGCCTCTGAGAAGGGTCTGACGGCCACGGCGCTTCGCCGGCTGATGGGACGCCAGCAACCGTGGGAACACCTGGTGCCGCCGGCGGTGGCCCGGCTGGTCCGGGAGCTGGGATTGCTGGAACGGTTACGCTTGCGGGAAGCTTGAGACGCCCGGAATAATCACGGATCCATTACCTTCAGGTAAGTTGAGGAAAACCGGCATGACGGAAGCAAATTACCGCCCGTTGATGGAACAGGTCAGGGCTTCGGGTTGAGCCGCCAAGGTTCCTCCCGGGATCCTGGAGGAAATCCTGAAAAACCTGCCCATCCGGACGCACCCGGATCTCTTGGTGGGCATGGAAACCGCGGACGACGCCGGGGTGTTCCGGCTGACGCCCGAGATCGCCCTCATTCAGACGTTGGATTTCTTCACCCCCATCGTCAACGATCCCTACACCTTCGGCCAGATCGCCGCGGCCAACGCCCTGTCCGATGTGTATGCGATGGGAGGGCGGCCCCTAACCGCCATGAACATCGTCTGCTATCCCAGTCAGACCGTGCCCAGGGAGGCGCTGCAGGCCATCCTGGCCGGGGGGCTGGACAAGATTCACGAAGCCGGGGCCCTGCTGGTGGGGGGCCATACCGTGGACGATGTGGAACTCAAGTATGGCCTGGCGGTTACCGGCGTGGTGCACCCGGACCGGGTCCTCACCAACCGCGGCGCCCGGCCGGGGGATAAACTGATTCTGACCAAGCCCCTGGGGACCGGCATCATCGCCACCGCGATGAAGGGCCGCCTGGCCTCAGCCGCGGCCGAAGCCGCCGCGGTGCAGGTCATGACCAGCCTCAACAAGGCCGCGGCCGAATGCCTGGCGGGACTTAAGGTCCACGCCGTCACCGACATCACCGGCTTCGGGTTGTTCGGACACGCCCTGGAAATGGCCACCGCCAGCCGGGTGGAACTCGCCCTGTACGCCGGGCAGGTCCCCATCCTGGAGGCAGCCAGGGAATACGCCGCCCTGGGTCTGGTCCCGGCCGGAAGTTTCGCCAACCGTAACTTCTGCGCCAAGGTGTTGGTCATCGACCCGGCTATTGAGCCGGTCCTGCTGGATATCTTCAGCGACCCCCAGACCAACGGCGGCCTCCTCATCGCCCTGGACGGGGCCGAGGCCGGCACTCTCCTGAAACGGCTTCACGAGGCCGGCGTGAGCGCCGCCAACGTTATCGGGGAGGTAAGAACAGAGGGCAAGGGGAAGATTCTGGTCCTGCCCTGAGCCTTTCCTGAGCTGGAGACCGACCTCAAGAGCCGGGTTGCCCGGGTTGATACCCGGATGATCGGAGTCCACATGCCGCTCTTTCATCGTTGGACGCGAAAAAAGCCCCCTGCCCCGGCAGGCGCAGCCAAAGACCAGGGCCTCCTGGTCTTTGCCAACACCAGCGAGGTCATCCGGGCTGAAAACCTCCTGAAAGCCGCCGGGGTGCCCGTCAAGGTCATGGGGCCGCCGCCGGAAATCCAGAGCGGCTGCGACCTGGTCATCCAGTTCCCGCTGATGCGGAAACTGGAGATTCTGCGGGTCCTGGCAGAAAACCGGCTGGAGCCCCTGGAAGCGGTGCCCGTCTCCGGCCCGTTGCTGAAGCCGGTGGATCTCTTCCAGGTCAAGGACCTGGGGCGCTACCTGATGGTCCGGGCCGCCAATATGAAGCTGACGGTGGACAAGGAGACCCGGGTGATCGTCAACGTTTCCGGCGGGGGCTGCCCGGATGTGCCCTACCTGGCGGTGCAGCTCCTGGGCCGGACCCTGGAGCAGGCGCCCCGGCCCCGGGAAATCGGCCACACCGTCTGCGGCTACGCCCTGGAGCTGGCGTTCGAGGAGATGGAGCGGCAATGCTCGCAGTGGTAGGCACCATCCCCGACGCCGACTTGCCCCTCCTGGCCGGTCCGGTGGAACTGAGTGGTCCCGGACTGCTCCTCCAGGGTCACCGGCTTGAGGTGACCCGGGGCACGGCGGCACTCCTGGCGGCGGCCTGCGTCTGCCTGCAGACTCTCCGTCGCCCCCCTCCCTATGGCATCCTGGTGGGGGACATCGGTTTAGGCCAGGGCAGTGAAAGGCTCTATGAATATCTGGCCACCCACCTGGCGGAGCACCACTTCAGCGCCATTGCCTTCCATTACATCCTGCCTCTGGTGGACTGGCACAACCGGGTCTTTTTGGCCCTGGAAGAGCTGACGCCCCGGCCTTGTCTGATTGCCGATGCCGGTTTTATGTATGTGGCCAAGATGAGCGGCTTCGCCCCGGAATATGATCTGTTTACGCCGGATGCGGGGGAGCTGGCCTTCCTGGCCGATGAAGAGGCGCCCCATCCCTTTTATACCCGGGGCTTTATCCTCCACCAGGACAACCGGGTGCCGGAACTCATCACCCGGGCCTATGCCCACGACAATGCCTCCCGCTACCTGCTGGTAAAAGGACGGGTGGATTACCTGGCCCAACAGGAGGGCATCCTGGCTACGGTGGCCGAGCCGCACATCGAGGCCCTGGAGGCCATCGGCGGCACCGGCGACACCCTCACCGGCATCGTCTCGGCCCTCATCGCTGCAGGGCTGCAGGTTCCCGAGGCGGCGGTGCTGGCGGCCCGCATCAACCGCCTGGCCGGGGCCCTGGCCCGGCCCACGCCGGCCACCTCCATCTCGGAGATCATCGGCCGGCTCCCTGAGGCCCTGAGCGCGGTGCCTCTGCCGGCCGCCGACCCGGGCCCATCGCCGGGGTGAGCCGATGCTGGCTTGCATCCCAGGGAAACAGGGGGGAGCGTCTCACCCTGAGTTGTGCCGCCGGGCCAAAGGGGTCAGGCCCTTCCGGGGGGAATTTCTGGGGAACTCCTGGAAAAACCAGCCCTTCAGGACCGCAGGGTGGCGGTCAACCGGGCCGGTTTGAGGAGCAGGTCCAGCGCGGCCAAAATGTCCCAGGTAACCACATCCGCGGCTGTCAACGCCGCCACGGCTGCCCCCTCCCCCTGCACCACCGCGATGCCCAGGGCAGCCTCCCTGAGCATCAGGCGATCATTTCTGCCATTGCCGATGGCCACCGTCTTATCAGCCCCCAATTGCCGAACGTAGGAGGCTTTGGCCTGAGCCTCCGCACCCCGGGGGATGACCGTAACTTTGGCAGGCAAACTTCCCACCTGCTCCGTGACGCTCCCGAAGGTATCGGCGGTCAGGATGTGGACTGCCAGCCTCTGGGACAAACTTTCCAGGCGCTCTTTGGTCCCTTCCACGAAGCGTCCGTCGATGGCGATCGTACCGTTAAAATCCAAGACGAGGTGTTCGAGGCGCAGGCTTTTAAATCCGGAGATGCTTACTTCCACTTTTCCCTTTCTCCAATCACTCGCCGCGCCTGGGAATATTCAGGAAAAAGCGGCATTTTGTCGGCGAATTCGGCGCTTTTTCAGGAAAAAACCGGAGAAATCCACCAGTTTGCACCGGCTTCTGTCTGCCCCTGATTTTATTCAGAAATGCCGATGGTTATTCCTTTTTCATTAATTGATTAAATTTACTTTTGTATTTATGTTCGATTTCATTGTCAGGAGAAGCAAGGTTGGCTTTGATTAAAAACGAATTTATGTTAATTTTATTTTTTAAAAAAACATAAGCAAATGATTTTCCATTTATGGATTCGGCCGATTTTGAATACCTTAGCCGTATTTTCTTGCCAAGAAGAGAGTCATGCAAATATCTTAAGGTCTCTTCTTTCTTGTCTATTTTGACTCCCAAAAAACTAATGCTTCGGCCATCTTCCGTCATTATAGTTGATTCGTCAATGATTTTTGTCACTTTCACCAAATCATTGGGCTTGTATTCAACCTCCAAGGTTTTTGGTTGAGGTTTTGCATTCTGAATTCTGGGTCTATACTTGCTTGTTTCAAACTTTTCCGGGGGAGTCTGTTTGATAATCTGCATTTTTTCCGGAAAAAGCAGGCCGGGCAGAAAGCCGACTTTCTCCTTCATGACCGGCAAACATTTTTCGTTGATCTCATAGCCCCAGGCGTTTCTGCCCAAATCCAGGGCCGCCTTCACCGTGGTGCCGCTCCCCACAAAGGGGTCCAACACCGTGTCCCCCACAAAACTGAACATGCGGATAAGGCGCCGGGGGAGCTCCTCCGGGAACATGGCTTCGTGGCCCACCTGCCTCGCCCCGCCGAAGCGCCAGTGGCCGGAGAAATACTCCTTCCACTCCTCCCGGCTAAGCCGGGAAGCCTCCTTGACCTCCCGGGAGACCTTTTTCGGGGCCCCCGGCTTTTTGAAGATCAGGATGAACTCATAGTCGATCTCCACCAGACCGTTGGGCGGGAAGGGATACGAGCCCATCACCGGCGCGCCCCCCGTGGTGTTCATGGTGGTCTTCTTCTGCCAGATGATGCTTCCCAGGAAGTCAAAGCCCAGGTGTTCCCCCTGGCCGATGATTTCGGCGTGCAGGGGAATGATCTTATAGCGGCCATACACCGCGGCCCGGGCGAACTGGTCCCCCACGTTGATGCACAGGCGCCCCCCCGGCCGCAGCACCCGCCGGCACTCCCGCCAGACCAGGTAAAGATCTTGCAGATACTCGTGCAGGCTCTGGCCGTAGCCGATCTGGCCCGGGCCGCCGTAATCCTTGAGGTGCCAGTAGGGCGGCGAGGTCACCACCAAATCCACCGTCGCCGCCGCCACCTCGGTCATCCGCCGGCTGTCCCCGATAACGATCCTGGCCCAGGTGTCCATAGGTCTCAGAGTTGCCCTTGGGGGGCGGGGCGCCGGGAGGCAAACCTCTCCCTCACTTCGCCAGCCATTTCAGCGCCAGGCGCAGGAGGTCTTCCAAGGTGAGGGCGCCTTGGTCGGCGGCCGCCTCCAGGGCCTTTTCCGCCACATTCCGGGGGTAACCCAGGTTGACCAGGGCGGAGAGGGCGTCTGCCCGAAATTTTTCCTGGGGCAACGCCGGCCGGCCCTTGACCGGAGGCAAGGCTTTGTCCCGGAGCTCCAGGAGGATGCGCTCCGCGGATTTCTTGCCCACGCCGGGGATGGCGGCCAGGCGCTTCACGTCGCCGGCGGCCAAGGCCTCCTGGAACTCTCCGGGTCCCACGCCGCTCAGGATATTCAGGGCGATGCGGGCCCCGATGCGGGGAATGGCGATGAGCCGCAGGAAGAGGTCCTTTTCCTCCGGCTCCGCGAAGCCATAGAGCTGGATGGCGTCCTCCTGGAGACGGGTGTGGATGTGCAGGGCGACTTGGGCCGGCGGCTCGGGGAGGGCGTAGAAGGTGGTGAGGGAGATATTGACCTGATAGCCCAAGCCCCCCACCTGCACCAGGAGCTGGCCGGGGGTCTTGTCCAGGAGCCGGCCCGAAAGGAAAGCGATCATGCCCGGGCCTGGGGGGAGCGCAGGTGGAAGAGGTGGCAGACTCCCACCGCCAGGGCGTCGGCGGCGTGCTGGTTGGCCACCTTGAGGCCCAGCAGCTGCTCCACCATGAGCTGCACCTGGGCCTTGCTGGCCTGGCCGTAGCCCACCACGGCCTTTTTCACCACCAGGGCGGGGTAGAAGTGGACCGGCACCCCGGCTTGGGCCGCGGCCAGGAGCACCACCCCCCGCACCTGGCCCAGGATAAAGGCGCTCTTGACGTTTCTGGCCAGGAAAACCTCCTCCAGGGCCAGGCTGTGGGGCCGGTGTTCTTTCAGCAGCCCCGCCAGGCCGTCATAAATTTGACAGAGGCGGTCCTCCAGGGCGGTGCGGGCCCGAGGGGCGATGGAGCCATGGGCCACATGGGCCAACTGCCGGTTCTCGGCCGCCACCAGCCCGTAGCCCGTGGCCAGGGACCCGGGATCCACCCCCAGCACCACCCGGTTCACATCAGGGCCTCCATGACCGAGTCGGGGATGTCGAAATTGGCGAAGACGTTGCTGACGTCGTCATGATCTTCCAGCATTTCCACCAGCTTCAGGACCTTCTGGGCCCGGTCCTCTTCGGTGATGGCCACGGTGGTTTTGGGGCGGAATTGGAGCTCGGCCAGCACCGGTTTAAAGCCCTTGGCTTCCAGGGCCTCCTTGACCTCCACGAAGTTGGCCGGGTCGGTGAGCACCTCCAGCTGACCGCCGGTGGATTGCAGGTCCTCGGCGCCGCATTCCAGGGCCGCTTCCAGGAGGGCGTCTTCCTCCACCCCCTCAAAGACGATGACCCCTTTCTTATCGAACATCCAGGCGACGCACCCCGGCTCCCCCAGGCTGCCGCCGAACTTGGTGAACAGGTGGCGCACATCGGCCACGGTGCGGTTCTTGTTGTCGGTGAGGCTCTCCACCATGAGGGCCACGCCTTCGGGGCCGTAGCCTTCCAGGTAAAGCTCATCCAGGTTGCCGCCGCCCTCCTCGCCGGTGCCTTTGCGGATGGCCCGCAGGATGTTGTCTTTGGGCATATTCTCGTCTTTGGCCGCGGCAATGGCCGCCCGCAGGCGGGCGTTGCCCACCGGGTCCCCGCCCCCTAACCGGGCGGCCACGGTGATCTCCTTGGCCAGCTTGCTGAAAATTTTGCCGCGCTTGGCGTCCATCGCCCCCTTCTTGCGCTTGATGGTGCTCCACTTGGAATGACCGGACATCTATCCTATCCCCTCCGCAAAACGATGCTGCCGGGCCCCGTGGTTCGCCGGCCGCCGCCGGTTGCCGCTAGGCCGCCCGCTTCCGCAGCCCCAGGAGATAAAGCTCCCGGCTGGCCGGTCGGGAGCCCGACGGCTTGAAGCGGCGGCACTGTTCGAAGGCCGCCCGCACTTCCGCCGCAAAGCCCGGAAGACCGGGCCCTTCAAAGACTTTGACGAGAAAATGGCCGCCCGGCCGAAGAAGCTCCCCGGCCAGGGCCAAAGCCGCCCGGGCGAGCCCCAGAGAGCGTTCTTCGTCCATTTCCCGGATGCCCGTGGTTTTGGGGGCCAAGTCGCTGACGATCAGGTCGAAGGCCGGGGAAATCGCCCGGATGGTGGCCAAGTCTAGACTCTCGACGTCCCCGGGCACAAAGTATAGGGGAGGCGCCAGCTGAAGCAAGGGCTCCTGGAGATCCACCCCCACCACCAGCCCCTGCGGCCCCACCCGCTCCCCCAGGTATTGCATCCAGGAACCGGGGCAGCACCCCAGGTCCAGCACCCGCTGGCCGGTCCGTATTAGCCCGAACTTGGCGTCCATGGCCTGAAGTTTGTAGATGGCCCGGGAAACGTAGCCGGCGGCCCGGGCGCGCCGCCGGAAGGGGTCCGGCACTCCGGGGCGGGGCATGACCAATCCTATCTCTTGGGATTAATTGACAATCTTTTATCATGCCGGGCGGCTGCTTGGCAATGAAAAAGGCTCGCCCAGACCTGCTGTCAAAATTTTGACTCCCTTCCACTCCCTTGACAGGCCCCAAAGTCTGGGTGAAAGCATTTTATAATGATAACAACTATTTATCTATTCCGAAAGACGCTGGCGGCTTGGCATACTCATTGCTTCCTAGGGGGTCAGTCTGCCCCAAGACCCAAGCCTGCAAGAGAGGTTCCCTGTGGAAGCAACCCCGGTCCCCAAACGCAGCCGGACAAAGCTCCTCCTCCTGGTGGCGCTGGGAGTCTTCCTGGTGTTGGGCGGCGGCCTGGCCTACCTGCTGCTCACCGACGATCCCAGCGAAGCCACCGCGCCGCAGCCGGCCGCAGCCAAGGCGGCAGCCGGCCCGGTCATGGTGCTGGAGCCCTTCCTCATCAACCTGGCTGACCAGGAGAGCCGCCGCTACCTGAAAGTCAAGGTGGAGCTGGAAGTGGACCAGGAGAAGTCCATCAAAGAGCTGGAAAAATCCATCCCCCGCATCCGTGACGCCCTGATTCTGCTCCTGGGGAGCAAGTCCTATGGCGAACTGGGCACCACGGAGGGCAAGCACCGCCTGAAAGAGGAAATCCTCCAACGCCTGGCCCAGGTGCCCGGCGGCAAAAAGGTCCAGAATGTTTACTTCACCGAGTTTGTGGCCCAGTAGGAGTCGCCGGTGACCAAGGTTCTCTCTCAGGAAGAGGTGGACGCCCTGCTGAAGGGGCTGGTGGACGGGGAAATCGAGGCCGAAAATGAGCCCCGCCTCTATGACGAAGGCGTCACGCCCTACGATTTCACCTCCCAGGAGCGCATCATCCGGGGCCGCATGCCCACCATGGAGGTCATCAACGAGCACTTCGCCCGGGCCTTCCGCATCTCCCTTTCCATGGTCCTGCGGCGCACCGTGGACATTCAGACCAATTTCGTGCAGATGCTCAAGTTCGGGGAAGTCCTGAGATCCCTGCCCCTGCCCTGCAGCTTCCACATCTTCAAAATGGAGCCCCTCCGGGGTCAATGCCTCCTGGTGGTGGACAGCAAGCTGGTCTTCACCCTGGTGGAGTGTTTCCTGGGGGGCAACTCCAGATTCCGCTTCAAAATCGAGGGCCGGGACTTCACCAGCATCGAGCGGCGCCTGATCCAAAAAGTGGTGCTCATGGGCTTTCAGGACCTGGAGAAGTCCTGGGCCCCGGTCCATCCGGTGAAAATGCATCTGGTGCGGGTGGAGATCAACCCCATGTTCGTGGGCATTGCCACCCCCAACGACATCATGGTGGTGAGCAAATTCCAGGTGGAAATGGAGCAGGCCGAGGGCTTTATCACGCTGTGCATGCCCTACGCCACCATCGAGCCCATCAAGGGCAAGCTCTATTCCGGCTTTCAAAGCGAGCAGCTGGAACGGGACGGCCGCTGGGCCAACCGCATTAAGGAAGAAATCCGGGATATGCCGGTGGATGTGGTGGTGGAGCTGGCCTCCACCAGCATGACCGCCCGGGACGTACTCAACCTCACCGTCGGAGACGTCATTCTCTTCGACAAGAAAATGACCGAACCCCTGGTGGGCAAGGTGGAAGGCATCCCCAAGTTCACCGGCTTTGCCGGTCAGTACCAGAAAGCCCGGGCCTTACGGGTGCACCGCTTGTTGTATCCCCTGGCCTAAGAACCGCCTGAAGGAGGACCGATATCCCATGGCCCCTGATTCCGCCGCCACCCCGCCGGTGGACTTTGATTGGGAAAAGAGCTTGGCCGAGCAACCTGACCTCAGCGGCCCGGAGAAAGCCGCGGCCTTGAAGCCGCCTCCGGCCCCGGCCGCCTTGGAGTCAGGGAGTGAAAACGCCCCCAATCTGTCCCTCCTCCTGGACATCCCCCTGGAGATCACCGCCGAACTGGGGCGAACCCGGATGATCATCAACGATTTGCTCCAACTGGGCCAGGGCTCGGTCATCGAGTTGAACAAGCTGGCGGGTGAACCCCTGGAGATCTTGGTCAACCAAAAGCTCATCGCCCGGGGGGAAGTGGTGGTGGTCAATGAAAAATTCGGCATCCGGCTGACCGACATCATCAGTCCGGTGGAACGCATCAAGCAGTTGGGGTAGGCGATGAGGCTTTTGACACCGGTCCTCCTGCCGCTGAGAGCCTTGAACGAGGGGGAGGGCTCCCTGGGGTTGCCGGCCGCCTTAACGGCTGCTTCCGCCTCCCCTTCCTGGCCGGAAGTGCTCCGGGTCTTCGGGGTGCTCCTGGGACTTTTGGGCCTGTTGCTGGTGGCCCTGCACCTGGCCCGGCGCTTCTGGGTCCGGCCCTCTCCCACCTCCCCCCTCATCCAGATCCTGGCCACCCGCTACCTGGCCGCCCGTCAGGCTTTGCTGGTGGTGGCCGTGGGGCAGGAACGCTTCCTCTTGGCCAGCAGCCAGGACCGGGTGGATTTCCTCACCCCGTTGGCAATTTCCAGGCCGGAGACGCCTGCTTCTCCCGAATCTGCCGAGGGGGGCACATGAAATCCCTGCTGGCGACGCTCCTGGCTTTCCTCTTCCTCATCCCGCCCGAAACCGCGGCCGCCGCCGGCTGGGGGCTGGACCAGGCCCTGGCCCCGGAGCGCCTGAGCCTCACCTTACAGATCCTCCTGCTCCTCACCGCCCTCTCCCTGGCGCCGGCCCTCATCATCATGGTGACTTCCTTTACCCGCCTGGTGGTGGTGTTCTCTTTCCTGCGCCACGCCTTGGGCACCCAGCAGTTGCCGCCCAACCAGATCCTCATCGCCCTGGCCCTCTTCCTCACCGTCTTCATCATGGCGCCGGTATGGCAGGAGATCCAGGAAAAAGCGGTAACCCCTTACATCAACCAGCAGATCGGCGGCGAAGAGGCCGTGGCCCGAGGGCTGGAGCCTCTGCGGGGTTTCATGTTCAAGCAGACCCGGGAAAAGGACCTGGCCCTGTTTATCAGCCTCCTGAAGCAGCCCAAGCCCCAAAACTTTCAGGAAGTCCCCATCGCGGCGGTGGTCCCGGCCTTCATGATCAGCGAGTTGCGCACCGCCTTTGAGATCGGCTTCCTCCTCTTTTTGCCGTTTCTCATCATCGACATGGTGGTGGCCTCGGTGCTCCTTTCCATGGGGATGATGATGCTGCCGCCCGTGATGATTTCCCTGGTGTTCAAGGTACTCCTCTTCGTCCTGGTGGACGGCTGGAACCTGGTGGTGGGTTCCATGGTGCGGAGCTTCCAATGAGCGCCCCCAAGGAGGGTGATGCATGAGCCCGGAACTGGTTTTGGACCTCTGCCGCCAGGCAGTCAAGGTGACCCTCCTGGTCAGCCTTCCCATCTTGGGCATCGGCCTGGTGGTGGGAATTCTGGTCAGCCTTTTCCAGGCTGCCACCCAGATCCAGGAAATGACCCTGACCTTCGTCCCCAAAATCATCAGCATCTTCGTGGGGCTGTTGCTGCTGCTGCCCTGGATCATGAACCAGCTTATGAGTTTCACCACGGGCATCATGGGCGACCTGCCCCGCTATATCCGCTAAGAGGCTGAGCGTGGACGGGCTGTTAACGCACTGGCATAATTTCCTCCTGGTGACCCTGCGCACCGGCTGCCTTTTGGCCTTCTGGCCGGTGTGGGACAGCCGGGTGGTGCCCCTGCCGGTGCGGGTCTCGGCCCTTTTGGTCATCGCCTTGGTCCTCACCCCGGTGGCCGCCCCCCATCTGCCCCCTTGGCCCGCTTCCTGGCCCGCGCTGCTCCTCCTGGTGGCCCGGGAAGTCTTCCTGGGTTTCTGTCTCGGGCTGGTGATCCGCTGCCTGATAAGCGGCATCCAGATGGCCGGCAACCTGGCGGCCCTGCAGATGGGCTTCGGCATGGTCACCCTCCTCGACCCGCAAAGCCCGGCCCAGAACGCGGTGATCGGCGACCTCTTCCTGAAGTTGGCCACCCTGCTCTTCCTGGTGAGCGACGGCCACCATCTCCTGCTGACCCTCCTGGCCCAGAGTTTCCGGGACCTCCCCCTGCGAGCCGACCTGCCGTTGCCGGCTGCCTTGGCCCAGGGGCTGGTCCGTCTGGGCGTCTGGATGTTCCAGGTGGCCGTCAAACTGGCGGCCCCCATCCTGGCCGTGGTCTTCCTCACCCAGGTGGCCTTGGGGCTGGTCTCCCGGGCCGTCCCGCAAGTCCAGGTAATGCTCCTGAGCTTTCCCCTTACCATTGCCCTGGGGCTTTTGACCCTGTCCTTCACCCTGACTCTAATCGGACCCTACCTGGTGGGCCAGTTCCGGGACCTGGAGCGGCCGTTGTTCCAGGTGATGCAGGCCTTTCAGGAGTGAGCCATGGCTGAGGACTCCTACCAAGACCGCACCGAACAACCCACTCCCAAGCGGCGGCGCGAGGCCCGGGAGAAAGGCCGCATCGCCCGCAGCCGGGACCTCAGCGCGGCCCTGGTCCTTGGCACCGCCCTGTGGCTCCTGGCCTTCTGGACCCCCTGGGCGGCCGGTCAGAGCCAAGCCGTGCTGCGGTTTTGGTTGGGAGGCCTCCAGCCGGGCCTGGTGCATGCTGCCGATTTACCCACGCTCTTCCTGAGGGTCAGCCAGGCCCTGGCCCGGCTGCTGGCGCCGGTGTTGCTGGGGCTGTTGCTGGCCTCCCTGGCCGCCAACTATGTCCAGGGCGGCTGGCTGTTCTCCGGCCGGCGGCTGATCCCGGATTTTTCCCGGCTGCAATTTCTCTCCGGATTGAAGCGCCTGTTTTCCGGCCCCTCGCTGATGGAACTGGCCAAGGCCCTGGCCAAAGTGGGCGTCATCGGCGGCATTGCCTACCTGTCTTTGCGCGCTGCCTGGCCCCGGCTTCCCGAGTTGGTCCTGCAAGAACCCGCCCGCTTGGCAGCCTTTCTCCAGGCCACCGGCATCGGGGTGGCCTGGCGCATCCTCTTGGCCCTCCTGGCCCTGGGAGCCCTGGACTACCTTTACCAGCGCTACCGCTTTGAGAAAAACCTGAAGATGACCAAGCAGGAGGTCAAGGAGGAGATGCGCCAGGTGGAGGGCGACCCCCGGGTCAAGGCCAGGATGAGAAGCCTCATGCGGCAGCTGGCTGCCAAACGGATGATGGCCGACGTCCCCAAGGCCGACGTGGTCATCACCAACCCCACCCACGTGGCGGTGGCCCTGCATTATGATGGGGCAACCATGGTGGCGCCCCGGGTGGTGGCCAAGGGCCAGGGGTTTGTGGCCCTGAAGATCATGGCCCTGGCCCAGGAAAGCGGCGTCCCCACGGTGCAGAACGTGGAGCTGGCCCGGTCCCTGTACAAGGTCGTGGAAGTGGGCGAATTCATTCCCACCGCTCTTTACCGGGCGGTGGCCGAGGTCCTGGCTTATGTCTATAGCCTGCGGGCCGCGGCGGGAGGCGCTCGATGACTCAGGCCGCCCCGGTCCCGGTTTCGGCCTTCCCCCGGGTGGGCCTCCACAAGGGCGAACTCTTCGTGGCCCTGGGGGTGATCATCACCCTGTTGGTGATGATCTTTCCCCTGCCCCGGACGCTGCTGGACCTGCTGTTGAGCTTCAACCTGACCTTCTCTCTGATGATCCTGCTGCTCTCCCTGTACACCATCAAGCCCATAGAATTCTTTATCTTTCCTTCCCTCCTGCTGGTCACCACCCTCTTTCGCCTCTCCCTGGGGGTGGCCTCCACCCGCCTCATCCTGCTCCATGGCGGGGAGGGGCTGGAGGCCGCCGGAGTGGTCATCCGCTCCTTCGGCGGCTTTGTGGTGGGCGGCAACTACGTAGTGGGGGCCATTGTCTTTTTCATCCTGGTGATCATCAACTTCATCGTCATTATCAAGGGTTCCACCCGCATTGCCGAAGTGGCGGCCCGTTTTACCCTGGACGCCATGCCCGGCAAGCAGATGAGCATCGACGCCGACCTGAATGCCGGCTACATTGACGACCAGGAAGCCCGCCGCCGCCGTGCCAACCTGGCCCGGGAAAGCGAGTTCTATGGGGCCATGGACGGCGCCTCCAAGTTTGTCCGGGGCGAGGCCATGGCAGCTCTGCTGATCATGGTCATCAATATCATCGGCGGCCTCATCATCGGTTTGGCCCAACATGGCCTGACGTTGGCCGAAGCGGCCCAAACCTTCACCCTGCTCACCATCGGCGAAGGCCTGGTAAACCAGATCCCCGCCCTTTTCGTCTCCACCGCCGCCGGCTTAGTGGTTAGCAAGGCGGCTTCCGAAGCCAGCCTGGGTGAGGAGTATGCCGCCCAGTTCGTCCTCAAACCCCAGGCCATGAGCGTGGCCGCCGGCATCATCTTCCTGGTGGGTCTGATCCCCGGGTTGCCCCATCTGCCGTTTCTCATCCTGGCCGGGGTTACCGGTTCCCTGTCTTACCTGGCCTGGAAGGCCCGGGAAAAGGAGGCAGCGGAGGCCGCCCAAAAACAGGCCCCTCCGCCCCGCCCCCCCGAAGGCGACCCCTTGGACCACCTGCCGGCCCTGGACATCTTGGAGGTGGAAATCGGCTACGGCCTCATCCCCTTGGTGGACGACACCCAAGATGGGGAACTCCTGGAACGGGTGCGGGCCCTGCGCCGGCAGTTCGCTCAGGAAATGGGGGTGGTGATTCCCCCCATTCACATCCGGGACAACCTGCAGTTCAAGCCGGGGGGGTATGGCATCTTGATCAAAGGGGTGGAAGTGGCTCGGGGCGAGATCATGGTGGGCTACCACCTGGCCTTAAGCCCTGGCGAACCTCTCCGGCAACTGGAGGGCATCCCCACCCGGGAGCCCACCTTCAACCTGCCGGCTTTGTGGATCCCCGCGGCCCGCAAAGAGGAGGCCCAGCACCTGGGCTACACCGTAGTCAACCCGGCCAGTGTCATCACCACCCACCTGGCGGAGATCATCCGCAGGCATTGCGATGAATTGTTGGGACGCCAGGAGGTGCAGCGCCTCCTGGACCGGCTGGCCAAGACCCACCCCAAGGTGGTGGAAGAGCTGGTGCCCGGCCTGCTCCCCTTGGGGGCGATCCAGAAGGTCCTGCAAAACCTGGTGCGGGAGCGGGTGTCCATCCGTGACCTGCTGACCATCATGGAGACGCTGGCGGACTATGGCAGTTACACCAAAGACCCGGACATCCTCACCGAGTACGTCCGCCAGCGTCTGGGGCGGGCGCTCACCAAGGCCCTGGAATCGCCGGACCGCCGCCTCCTGGTCTATACCCTGGACCCTTTTATTGAAGACCTCCTGAAAGACAGCCTGCAACGCACCGATTTCGGGGTTTACCTGGCCCTGGCGCCGGAGACCGCCGACGAGATTCTCCAGGCCTTGCGGGAAGCGGCGGAGCGCGCCACTTCCCAAAACCTGCAGCCGGTGGTGGTGTGCTCGCCCACGGTCAGGCGGCACCTGGCCCGCCTGGTGGAGCGGCACCTTCCCCACCTCCAGGTGCTTTCCCACAACGAACTGGTTACCGATGGCACCATCCAGTCCCTGGGGGTGGTGAGTTTAAGCCATGCAGCTTAGAACCTTTATCGGCCGGGACTTGCCGGAGACGTTGGCCCAGGTGAAGCGGGAACTGGGCCCCGAGGCGGTCATCCTTTCTACCCAGTATCGGAAGGTTTCCGGGGACGGCGCCCGGGGCCGGAGACGCCGGGAGATCGAGGTCACCGCGGCCATCGACTGCGCCACCCCTGCGGCGGCCAGCCAGCGCCCCGCCGGAGAGCTCCCCGGCCCCGCCGCCCCCGATCCTTATGAGGTGCTCCGCACCGAAATCCGGGACCTGAGAGCCCTCCTGGTCCAGCATCTGAAGGGGACCGGCCAGCCTGGCCCCGCCATGCTCCTCCCCCACCCGGAGCTGATGGCTTTCCACCAGGAATTGATCAGCCTGGGGTTGAGCCGAACGGTAATCAACCATTGGCTGGCGCAATTGGGAAACTTGGCAACGAAGGCCATGACGGAACCTCGGGGGCGGTCCGTTGCGGTGCAAGCCCTGGAGCAGACCTTTGCCGTGGTGGACCCCTGGCAGGCGCCGGTTGTCGGACCCCGCTGCTGGGTTTTCCTGGGCGCCACCGGCGTGGGCAAGACCACCACCCTGGCCAAGCTGGCGGTGCAGGCCGCCTTAGGCCGCAGGCAGGCCGTAGGATTAATCTCTCTGGATCACCAGCGCCTGGGAGCCCTGGAGCAACTGGCCGCCTTCAGTCGCCTGGCCGACCTGCCGCTCCTGGCGGCCCATAACCCCGGAGAGCTGGCCCAGGCGGTGAGTTCCCTGAGCCACCTGGACGGCATCTTCATTGACACCCCGGGCTACAACCCCTACGAGCCGCAGCTCGCCGGGGAATTGCGACGGCTGTTTGGCGGCTTCCCCCACCTGGCCTGCCACCTGCTGATCAGCGCCGGGGCCGCGGAGTCGCACATGGCGGCGGCCATCCAGGCCTTTGGGGCCTTGCCCCTGAGTTCTCTCATCCTCACCAAGGTGGATGAAAGTCGGGACCTGGGGGCCGCCTTCAATCAACTATGTCACAGCCGCGTGCCCCTGTCCTACCTGACCACGGGCCAGCGGGTACCTGAGGACCTGGAGCCGGCCAGTCCCTCCCGCCTGGTGGCCCTCCTTTTGGAGGCCAGGCCCTGGACCCCGGCGACTCCGGGCACAGGGGAGTTTGCCAGCGAGGTTACCGGTCATGCAGGCATGTAAGCGAGAGCTCTTGGCCCCGCCTCCCTTTCCGGCTTGGTCGCCGCCGGCGCTTCGGGTCATTGCCGTGACCTCCGGCAAGGGCGGGGTGGGGAAGTCCAATCTGGTGGTCAACCTGGGACTGGCTCTGGCACGCCAGGGGCGGCGGGTCCTGCTCATAGACGCCGACCTGGGTTTGGGGAATCTGGACATTCTTTTGGGGTTGACTCCCAGTTTCACCATCCATGATGTGCTGGCCCATCGCAAG
>FWPV01009286.1_pt1 | contig 16693 bp, 14 predicted proteins | sample 2228371 | NCBI WGS metagenome assembly FWPV01 (sample SAMEA103939776, study PRJEB20133) | metagenome | reverse complement strand
GCGAGCGCCCCGGCCATGCGTTCTGTGCTGGCCCGGCGTCAGGCGATCAGACCCTGGAAGTAGGCGACGGTCTTCCGCAGGCCCTCCTCCAGCGGGGTCGTGGGCTGCCACCCGAGGATCGTCCTGGCGCGCGTGAGGTCCGGGCGGCGCCGCTGGGGATCGTCCGGTGCGGGCGGAAGGTGCACGATCGGGGACGAGGATCCGGTCGCGCGGAGCACCGCCTCGGCGAACTCCAAGATCGTGCTCTCGCGGTCGTTGCCGATGTTCACCGGTTCGTGAAAGTCGCTGTGCGCCAAGCGCCAGACGCCTTCGATCGTGTCGTCCACGTAGCCGAACGACCTCGTCTGGGAGCCGTCGCCGTACACCGTCAGAGGCTCCCCGCGGAGAGCCTGGGCCACGAAGTTCGGCACCACCCGCCCGTCGTCCAGCCTCATGCGCGGGCCGTAGGTGTTGAAGAACCGCACGATGCGCGTGTCCAGCCCGTGCACGTGGTGGTACGCCATCGTCATCGCCTCGGCGTACCGCTTGGCCTCGTCGTACACGCCGCGCGGGCCGATCGGGTTCACGTTGCCCCAGTAAGTTTCCGGCTGGGGCGTGACCGCCGGGTCGCCGTACACCTCGCTGGTGCTGGCCAGCATGAACCTGGCCCCCTTGGCCTTGGCCAGACCGAGCGCCTTGTGGGTGCCGAGCGCACCGACCTTGAGCACCTGGATCGGATAGCGCTGGAAGTCGATCGGCGAGGCCGGCGACGCGAAGTGGAACACGAAGTCCACCGGCCCGTCCACGTACAGGTACTCGGACACATCCTGCTTGATGAAGCGGAACCTCGGATCGCCCAGTCGGTGCGCCAGATTGTCCATGTTCCCCGTGATCAGGTTGTCGATCACGACCACGTCCCAACCCTCGTCCAGGCAGCGGTCGACGAGGTGAGATCCCAGGAACCCGGCGCCTCCGGTGATGACGGCTCGCATGGCTGAAGGCTACCGCAGGCAGACTCCGTGCCAGAACCCAAGGTCGCGTTATAATGGGAACCAAGCCTCCTGCAGGAACGAAGATGTTTGCGAGGGCCATGACGCGCGAGGCCGCACGGAGCCGGGAAGTCGTGCCCGAGTCCACGATCACTCGGCGCATCCTCGGCATGCGCGTCGACGCCACCACTTACGACCGAGCCACCGAGCGCGTGCTGCGCTGGGCCGAGGAGGGCAGCTCGCGATACGTGTGCATCGCCAACGTGCACATGGTGATGGAGGCCTACGACGACGACGACCTGCAGCAGCTGGTGAACCGGGCGGACCTGGTGACCAGCGACGGCATGCCGCTGGTTTGGGGTCTCAAGGCGATGGGTGTGCCGGAGGCCGAGAGGGTCTGCGGCCCCCTGCTCACTCCCGCCGTGATGGAGCGCGCGGCCCGCGACGGAGTGCCGATCGGCCTGTACGGCGGAGCCAACGAGAGGGCGCTGCGGCGGCTGATCGACGCGCTGTACGCGCGCTTCCCCACGCTGAAGATCGCGTTCGCGGCGGTTCCGCCCTATCGCCCCCTCACCCCTGAGGAGGACGAGGCGCTGATCGGCAAGATCGTGGAGTCCGGGGCGCGCATCCTGTTCGTCGGACTGGGTTGCCCCAAGCAGGAATTCTGGATGGCCGAGCACCGCGGCAGGGTGCCTTGCGTGATGCTGGGCGTGGGCGCGGCGTTCAGTTTCCTCTCGGGAGACAAGCCGATCGCCCCGGCCTGGATGCAGCGCAACGGGCTGGAGTGGCTGTTCCGCCTGCTGACCGAGCCGGGACGCCTCTGGCGGCGGTACGTGCGCCAGAACCCTAGGTTCCTCGTGCTGTTCCTGTTCCAGCTCCTCGGCTGGCGCCGGTACCCGTCCGTGGGCTGAAGCGAGCCCCGGACCTGCCGAAAATACGGGAGTAGACTTCCGCACGCCGGAAGCCGAGAGGAACCATGCCCAGAGCGCTCATCACCGGAATCACAGGCCAAGACGGCGCCTACCTCGCTGAGTTTCTGTTGGGAAAGGGGTACGAGGTGCACGGCATCAAGCGCCGGGCATCGTCGTTCAACACCCAGAGGATCGACCACCTGTTCCACGACCTGCACGAGGAGGGCGTGCCGCTCTTCCTGCACTACGGCGACCTCACCGACTCCTCGTCGCTCATCCGCGTGATCGAGCAGACCCAGCCGGACGAGATCTACAACCTGGGGGCCCAGTCGCACGTGAAGGTGAGCTTCGAGGCCCCCGAGTACACCGCCGAGACCGACGGCGTGGGCACCCTCCGCCTGCTCGAGGCGATCCGGATCCTGCACATGGAGGACCGGGTGCGCTTTTACCAGGCGAGCACCAGCGAGCTGTACGGCCTGGTGCAGGAGATCCCGCAGAAGGAGACCACCCCGTTCTATCCCCGCAGCCCCTACGCGGCCGCCAAGCTGTACGCCTACTGGATCGTGCGCAACTACCGCGAGGCGTACGGCATCTACGCCTGCAACGGCATCCTGTTCAACCACGAGTCGCCGATCCGCGGAGAGACGTTCGTCACGCGCAAGGTCACGCGCGGGGCCGCCCGCATCGCCGCGGGCCTGCAGAAGAGGCTGTACATGGGCAACCTCGACGCCCTGCGCGACTGGGGGCACGCCCGCGACTACGTGGAAGCAATGTGGCTGATGCTCCAGCAGGACGAGCCGGACGACTACGTGGTGGCCACCGGCGAGCAGCACTCCGTCCGCGAGCTGATCGAGCTGACCTTCGAACTGGTGGGCATGCCGATCCAGTGGCGCGGCACCGGCGTCGACGAGGTCGGCGTGCTGAAGGGCACCGACCGGGTGCTGGTGGCCATCGATCCGCGCTATTACCGCCCGACGGAGGTCGACACGCTGCTCGGCGACCCGACCAAGGCCAAGACCAAGCTCGGCTGGCAGCCGCGAACCACCTTCCGCGAGCTGATCCGAGAGATGGTGCACAGCGACGTCGCCGAGGCCCAGCGCGACGCCATGGTCCGCCGAGAAGGGTTCCGGCAGTACGAGAGCATCGAGGAGCTGTCGTCGTGAAGCCGTCCGACAAGATCTTCGTGGCGGGCCATCGGGGACTGGTCGGGTCGGCGATCGTTCGAAAACTCTTGGCCGAGGGCTTCCACAACCTCCTGCTGCGCACGAGGCACGAGCTGGACCTGTCCGACCAAGCGGCGGTGTACTCGTTCCTCCGCTCGGAGAAGCCGGACTGGGTGGTGCTGGCGGCCGCCAAGGTGGGCGGCATCAAGGCCAACAGCACCTACCCCGCGGACTTCATCGGCCTGAACCTCGTGATCGAGGCGAACGTGATCTGGGGCGCGCATCTGGCGGACGTGCCGAACTTCCTGTTCCTCGGCAGCAGCTGCATCTACCCGCGGGAGGCTCCCCAGCCGATTCCCGAGAGCGCGCTGCTCACCGCCCCGCCGGAGCCGACCAACGCCCCCTACGCGATCGCCAAGATCGCGGGGCTGTTTCTGTGCGACGCCATCCGACGGCAGCACGGCCGCAACTACTTCACCGTGATGCCACCCAACGTGTACGGCCCCAACGACAACTTCGACCTGGAGACGTCGCACGTCCTGCCGGCCTTGATCCGCCGCTTCCACGAAGCCCTGCCGGACCAGCCTGTGGTCTGCTGGGGCACCGGGTCGCCGCGCCGCGAGTTTCTGCACAGCGACGACGTCGCCGACGGACTGCTGTTCCTCATGCGCCAGCCGGCTGTCGAAGGCCACATCAACCTGGGGACCGGCAGCTCGGTCACGATCCGCGAGCTGGCGGAGACGGTGCAGCGGGTGGTGGGCCACACGGGACCCATCGAGTGGGACTCCACCAAGCCGGACGGCTTCCCCGAGAAGACGATGGACGTGTCGCGGCTGTTCGCAATGGGCTGGCGCCCGCGCATCCCGCTGGAGGAGGGCATCCGAGGGGCGTACGAGTGGTACCTCAGCGAGGGTCCGGGCCGAATGGCTTGACAGCGTCCTGTATGCTGGCCCCATGGCGGACCGCATCGCGTGGGGCATTCTGGGCACGGGCCGCATCGCCCGCGCCTTCGCGCGTGGGCTGAGGGCTTCCCGGACCGGCCGACTGGCGGCCGTCGGCTCGCGCAGCCTCGACAAGGCCGCGGCGTTCTGCGCTGAGTTCGGCGGCACGCCGCACGGCTCCTACGAGGAGCTTCTGTCCAGCGGCGACGTGCAGGCGGTGTACATCGCGACGCCGCACCACACGCACGCCGAGCTCACCGTCGCCGCCGCGCGCGCCGGCAAGGCGATCCTTTGCGAGAAGCCGTTCACGTTGAGCCTGAGACAGGCCCAGGACGCGCTCGCGGAGGTGCGGAAGGCCGGCGTGTTCTTCATGGAGGCGTTCATGTACCGGTGCCACCCGCAGATCGCCAAGCTGCGGGATCTGCTCGACGACGGCGCGATCGGCGCTCCCACGCACGCGCATTCCGAGTTCGGGTTCGACGCCCCGGACGATTGGGAGGACTTCCGCGCCGACCCGAACCTGGGTGGCGGAGCGCTGATGGACGTCGGCACCTACTGCACGAGCTTCTCGCTGCTGGTCGCCGGCGCCGACTTCGAACGCGCGGAGTACCGCGCTCGTCGGCACCGGCGGGGCTACGACGCGGTCGGCGCCGGACTGCTCAGCTTCCCCAGCGGGTTCACCGCGACGTTCGCGACGGCGGTGCACCAGCAGCTGCGCAACGGGGCGGTAGTGTACGGCCGAAATGGCCGCATCGAGCTCGACTCGCCTTGGGTTCCGGGGCCCGGGGCGACGCTTCGGCTGGTCCGCGGGGATTCGATGGAGGAGCTGCCGCTGCACCCCGAGGGCGGCGATCTCTACGCGATCGAGGCCGACGCCGTGGCGGAGTCGCTCGCCCTGCGCGAGTGCCCCGCCATGCCCTGGCGCGACACGTTGGAGAACATGCGCTGCCTCGACGCCCTTCGCCGCTCCGCCGGCCTGGAAACGTCATAATGCCCCCATCCAACGTTACGAAGGACTAGAGTCATGTTCTCCAGGAATGAAGCGTGGAGGAGCAAGCCAACTCGGTGGGGCATTCTCGGCGACGGCTCCACAGCGATGGACTTCAGTCGCGCGCTGAGCCAAACGAATTCACACGAGGTTGTTGCTTGCTGCTCCCTCCGGGAATGGACGCCCGCAGTCTGCCTTGACATGCACACCCTAGAGGTGGAGGAAGAGAGAACCGCTGAGAGCCTCTTAGCTCGAAGCGATATTGACGCCGTGCTGATCGACGCAAGTCTCTCGGACGCTCCAAGACTTGCCTGGAACTCGCTAGAAGCAGGCAAGAGTGTTCTCTGCAATCCACCGCTCTCTATGGACCAATCGGAAAGCGATGCCCTCGAGAGATTGGCCCGTCAGCAAAACGTGGTCGTCACGGAACTCTCGCCGCACCGCCATCATCCCGTCATCAAAAACCTTCGGTCTAGGTCGAAAGAATACAATTTGGGGAACTTGGTTCTGGTGGATATTGAGGATGGTTGCGATGAGGGTTTTCTTCATGGCATGCATATCCGCAAAAAACCTTGGGCAAACGTCCTTTCTCTAGCGCAAAGGTCAGCTCGTTACATTAATCTTGTTCAAGTGATTCTGAACAGTTCAGACCGAATCATGCGCGCAACGATTCATGATTGGGGCATCTGCAATCATCTAAGAAAAGAGGGCATTAGCAAGTCTAGCAGTCCTTTCGCACCCAACTCCTTCGGCACCATGGCATTGGTGAGTATGCAGACGGCAGAGGGTGTGCTGATCTCAATTCGACTTAGCGCAACAATGCGGCTCAGAAACAGCATCACAGTGGTTGGGACTTCCGGCAGAGTAGAGTTTTCGTCCCCCTACGACTCAAGTTCCTCGTGGCTCGCTGTATCACAGTCGGAACCTTCCCAAACGAAGCAGAAAACCGTTGAATGGTCGCTTGAGACTGCCATGATCGCCGAAGCGGACAGGTTGTCTTCATTGTCTAATGGCACCTTGATAGATCGGGTGGAGGCACACAAATGTGCGCGTGTGACAGCCAGGGTTCTTCAGCATTTCAAGACTTCCTTGTTTCGCTCCCGTCCCATGCAACTGGACAGGAGACACCTCTCCGCGGGAAATCGGAGGCGTTGATCGTGCAGGATGGGGGTCGGAGGAACCGATGAACGGCATCACCCGCTTGCTCGCGCTGTGCCTGGTCCTCGTCGCCGCGTCGGCTGCCCTCTCCCAAGGGACCATCGCCGACTACGAGCAGTCCGCCCAGGTTCGGGCGAAGATCTCGGGCAAGGTCTTTAAGGAGCGGATCCGAGCGAACTGGCTCCCCGGCGGAGACCGCTTCTGGTACCGGAACGATCTCTCCGGCGGTCGGCGGGAGTTCGTGCTGGTCGATGCGCCGAAGGGCCGACGCGCTCCCGCGTTCGACCACGCGAAGCTCGCCGAGGCGCTCTCCAAGGCCCTCGGTCGAGCAGTCGACGCCGAGCGCCTGCCGATCGACGCCCTAACGTTCGACCGATGGGTGGTCAAAATCGCTGTGGGAGACCGGGCCTTCGCCTGGGACGACGCCCGGAGGAGCCTGCGCGAGCTCCCTCGGACCGAAATTCCGCTTCCCTCGCTCCCGAACCTCGGTACGCCCCAACCTTCGGGGGCCGGCGGCGAGGAGAGCGAGATCCTGTTCGTCAATCGGCTGAACCGACCCGTGCGCCTGTTCTGGGTGGACGGCGACGGCCGACGGCAGCCCTACGGAGAGATCGGCGCCGGTCAGAGCCGCGCCCAGCACACGTTCGAGAACCACGTGTGGCTCCTCACCGACTCCGACGGGCGCATCGTGGGCGTGTTCCGCGCCACGGCCAAGCCCGCCACGGCTGTGGTCGACGGCCGCGCCCCGGAGGCCCCCCGACGGCGGGGCCAAGGCACCCGACGAGACGGCGCCTCTCCCGACGGCAAGTGGGTCGCGTTCTTCCGCGACCACAACCTGTGGATTCGGGAAGCAGCCACCGGCAAGGAGGTCCAGCTGAGCAAGGACGGCGTGCCGGGCCACGCCTACCGCGATGAGTTCGCCTGGTCGCCCGATTCCAAGAAGATCGCGGTGTTCAGGGTGGAGGACGGGGACCGCAGGAAGATCACCCTGGTGGAGTCCAGCCCCAAGGACCAGCTGCAGCCCAAGGTGATCACCATCGACTACCCGAAGCCGGGAGACAAGCTGGACCAGCGTCGGCCCCACCTGTTCGAGGTCCCCTCCGGCCGAGAGATCCCCATCCCCACCGATCTGTTTCCCAACGCTTACGAGACCTGGGGCCTGCGGTGGCACCCGGACTCCTCCCGCTTCACGTTCGTCTACAACGAGCGCGGGCACCAGACGCTGCGGGTGATCGCCGTGGACGCCGCCACCGGCGCCGCTCGCGCCATGGTCGACGAGCGCTCTCCCACGTTCATCCACTACTCCGGCAAGTTCTTCCTGGAGTTCTTGGACGACCGGAACGAGCTGATCTGGATGTCCGAGCGCGACGGCTGGTGCCACCTGTATCTGATCGATCAGGAGACGGGCCGGGTCAAGCGCCAGATCACCAAGGGCGAATGGGTCGTGCAGGGGGTGGACCGTGTGGACGCCGCCAAACGCCAGATCTGGTTCCGGGCGGGCGGCCTCGACCCGAAGCAGGAGCCCTACTACACCCACTTCTGCCGCGTCGACATCGACACCGGCAAGATCGTCGACCTGACGCCCGGCGACGGCACGCACACCGTCGAATACTCCCCAGACGGTCGGTTCTACATCGACCGCTATTCCAGGGTCGATCTGCCGCCGGTGCACGAGCTGCGGCGCACCGAGGACGGCGCGCTTCTGTGCAAGCTGGAGGAGGCCGACGTCTCCGAGCTTCTGGCCACCGGCTGGAGAATGCCCGAGCGGTTCATCGCGAAGGGCAGGGACGGCAAGACCGACATCTACGGCATCATCATCCGCCCCATCCGCTTCGACCCGACGCGCCGGTACCCGGTGATCGAGTCCATCTACGCCGGTCCGCACGGCTTCCACGTGCCCAAGGCCTGGGGTCTGTTCGCCAGCCAGCTGGAGCTGGCCGAGCTGGGGTTCGTGATCGTGCAGATCGACGGGATGGGCACCTCGGGCCGGTCCAAGGCTTTCCACGACGTCTGCTGGCGCAACCTGAAGGACGCCGGATTCCCCGACCGCATCCTGTGGATGAAGGCGGCCGCGGAGACCAGACCGTGGATGGACCTCAGCCGCGTGGGCATCTACGGCGGCTCGGCCGGCGGGCAGAACGCCATGGGCGCGCTGCTGTTCCACGGCGACTTCTACAAGGCCGCGGTGGCCGACTGCGGCTGCCACGACAACCGGATGGACAAGATCTGGTGGAACGAGCAGTGGATGGGCTACCCGATCGGGCCGTGGTACGAGGAGAGCTCGAACGTGGTGAACGCTCACAAGCTGCAGGGCAAGCTGATGCTCATCCTGGGGGAGCTCGACACGAACGTCGACCCCTCGAGCACGCTCCAGGTGGTGGACGCTCTGAACCGTGCGGGCAAGGACTATGAGTTCCTGTTCGTGCCCGGCGGAGGGCACTGCCCGGGAGGGTCGCCCTATGGCCTGAGGCGGCAGAGGGACTTCTTCGTCCGCGCCCTGTACGGCGTGGAACCGAGGTCTCGCTGAGAGTCGACCCCGGCAGCGGGTAACGTTCGGCGCGATGCGCGGAGCGGACGGCCCTTGGTGGAGGCAGCTCACCGGCTACCAGTGGACGGTGTTGCTAGTGGCTTGGCTGGGATGGGTGTTCGACGTGTTCGACACGTCGCTGTTCTTCCTGGCCAAGCAGCCGATGGTGCAGGAGTTCTTCGGCAAGGATGCCTACGGCCCGCAAGGCAAGGGTCCGCTGATCGAAGGGATCATCCTGGGTTGCTTCTACGCTGGCTGGGCCGTCGGGGGGCTGGTGTTCGGCGTGCTGGCCGACCGGTGGGGCCGCGCCCGCACGATGGTTCTCACCATCCTGCTGTACAGCCTGTTCACGGGCCTCACGTGGTTCGTGCAGACGTGGGAGCAGGTCGCGATCATCCGCTTCCTGACGGCGCTGGGGATCGGCGGCGAGTGGGCCGCCGGAACCGCGCTGATCGCCGAGGCGCTGCCCAACCGCACCCGCGCCATGGCGGCGGGGTTCCTGCAGTCCGCGGCGGCGGTGGGTCCGGTGCTGGCGGCTCTGGCGAACCTCGCGCTGAAGGACCACTCGTGGCGCTGGCTGTTCGTGGTGGGCGTGGCTCCGGCCCTCCTCACGATCTGGATCCGGTGGAAGGTCCGGGAGCCGGAGCGCTGGTCGAGGACGCAGGAGTCCCCTGGCTCCCGAAGAGACGCCTTCGCGACCCTGCGGGAGTTATTCGGGTCCCAGCCTTGGCGCCGGCACGCCTGGGTGGCGCTCGCGATGGCGGTGGTGGGCATCCTGGGGGCCAGCAACATCAGCTACTGGCTCCCGAACCTGGTGAAGGAGGCCAGCCCGGGTCTGGCGGACGAGGCGGTGCGAGCCCGGCAGAGCTACGCCCAGATGATTCTGCACGTGGGCACCATCGTCGGCGTGTTCCTTTTCCCCGCTCTGTGCGAGCGGATCGGACGCAAGCGGGCGTTCGCTTGGGCGTTCGCGATGACACCCGTCGTGGTGGCCCTGGCCACGTTCAGCAAGCCGAGCTACTCAGGGCTTCTGCTTGTGGCGCCGCTCATGGCGTTTCTGGCGATCGGCCTCACCTCCGGCTTCCCGCTCTACTTCCCGGAGCTGTTCCCGACGCGCCTGCGGGCGACCGGCATGGGCTTCGCCTACAACACGGGGCGCATCCTGCAGGTGCCGTGGCCCATCCTCACGGGATGGATCATCGCGTCCCTCGGCGGCGTCGGCGTGGGGGTCGGGCTGACCGCGATGGTGTACCTCGCCGGCGTAGCGGCGGTGGCGTTCGCGCCGGAGACCAAGGGCAGGCCGCTGCCGGACTAGGAGCCAGGACCGCCGACCGAAGACAGGAGCGCGACCGCCCTCGCTTTCTGGACCTGATGGTCCACCACCGGCAAAGGGTAGTCCCTCCCGATGCGGCACCCCGCCAGCTCCTGCTCCAGCGGCGAGGCCTCCCATGGCGCGTGGATCCGCTCGTCCGAAAAACCGCTCAGCTCCGGACACCAGCGGCGGATGAACTCTCCGTTCGGATCGAACTTGCGGGACTGCAGCACCGGGTTGAAGATGCGGAAGTACGGCTGGGCGTCGCATCCCGTCGAGGCGGCCCACTGCCAGCCGCCGTTGTTCGAGGCCAGCTCGTAGTCCAGAAGCCACCGGGCGAACCACGCCTCTCCCCGTCGCCAATCCACCAGCAGGTCCTTGGTCAGGAACGAGGCGGCCACCATCCGGAGTCGGTTGTGCATCAGGCCGGTCGCGCGGAGGCACCGCATCGCGGCGTCCACGATCGGGTATCCGGTGCGGCCGTCCGCCCAAGCTTGGAACTCCTCGTCTCCGCCGGGCCAGACCAAGCCGTCGTACTCCGGTCGGAAGTTGCCCCGCACCACATGGGGGAAACGCCACAGGATCGCTTGGTAGAACTCCCGCCAGATCAGCTCCATCAGCCACTTCCGGGCGCCCTCGGTGGGCCGGGCCATGGCCTCGCGGGCCGCGGCGCGAACCGAGAGCGTGCCGAAGCGGAAGTGCGGAGACAGGCCCGACACCCCGTCCGCCGAAGGGAAGTCGCGCAGCTCGCCGTAACGGTCGATGCGCTTCAGGAACGCGCGGAAGGTCGTTCGGGCCGCCTCTTCGCCGGGCTCGATCGGCAGCCGGGCCTCTTGGAATCCGATGCGGCCCAACGACCAATCCTCCAAGCCTAGTCCGTCCAGCTCGGCCGAGGGTGCCAGCCGGGAAAGGTCCGGGGCGTGCTCCGCGAGGTCCTCCGGCCTGACGCGAGCGAGCCAAGCCTTCGAGAACGGGGTGAACACACGGTAGGCCCCGCCGTCGGGAGTGGCCACCTCTGGCGCCTCCAGGATCACATGGTCCTTCACCAAGCAGAGCCCGCAGCCCAAGGCGGACAGCCTGCGGCCGACCTCGGCGTCCCTGTCCACGGCGTACGGGTCTGGATCTCTCCCCGCGAACACCGCGCTGGCTCCCCAACGCGCCGCCAACCGAGGGATCTCGTCAACCGGGTCTCCGTGCAACGCCACGACGCGAGAGCCGCGCTCCCGCAGCCGGCGGTCCACTTCGGCCAGAGAGCGGTGCAGAAACGTCACGCGCCGATCGTCCGCGTCCTCCAGCGCATCGAGGATGCGGGTGTCGAACACGAACGCAACCGCCACCCTGGCGAACCGACGGGTCGCCTCCGCGAGGGGGCGGTGGTCGCGGAGCCTCAAGTCGCGACGAAGCCAGACGATCGCGCGCTCGCCCATGCCGCCTTGTCCTACGCGCGCCGCACGGGATCGCTCGTCAGGGCCGCACCACCCACACCGAACAGGGGGCCGTTCCCGCAACCTCGAACGACACGCTGCCGATCAGGAACCTTTCCAGCGCGCCGTGCCGCTTGGCGCCCAGCACCACCAAGTCGGCGCCCGCCTCCACCGCGGCGGTCCGCAGAACCTCGGACGGTCGGCCGGTCGCCACGTGCACCTCCGTTTGGGCGATCGATCGTTCCAAGCGCTCCGCCGAACGCCGAGCGAGATCGCGCGCCCTCTTGCGGTCGTTCTCGACCAACGCGACGAACGCCTGAGCCTCCATCCCCGGGGGCAGCAGCAGGAGCGGATCGGCGACGACCACGGTGGCCTTGCGGATCGCCTCCGCGCACGACTCCACGGCCTCGAGCGCCTTCTCCGAGCCCGGCGACCCGTCCACTCCCACCACCACGCTCAGACCCGATCGGCCCGCCAATGCGGCCACCGACGTCTCACAGTCCATCCCCGCGTAAGGCCTGGCCACCAGCACCGACGCCGGGGAGTGCGACAGCACCTTCCGAGCGACGCTCCCGAGAAGCGCCGCAGGCAGACCGGCCTCGCCCGTGCAACCCAGAGCGATCAGGTCCGCGCCGATCTCCTCCGCCTCGTCCAGAATCTCCGACGCCGGATCCCCCACCCTCACGCGCGCTTCCGTCGCGAGCCCGAGGATCGACAGTCGCTCCGCGGCCGCCTGCGAGCGGCTCTCGGCGAGCTGCCGGAAGGCGTCGACCGACACGTAACCCTCGATCGTGCCGATCGCCGGACCCAGCGCGTCCATGTCCGTCGCGAAGAACACCGGCGACGGAGCGACCGAGAGCACCGTGACCTCGCCGCTCCTCAGAACCGGCAGTTTGCCCAAGAGGGTCTCCGCCAGCAGCGAGGGCTGCGCGGAATCGGTTGCGAACAGAACCTTCATGACGAAACCTCCCCGGGGCTTTCCCCCTGCCACTGCACGGCTCGAATCCAGCTGCGCCCCTCGATCGGTTGGAGAGACGGCCCCGATCCGGAGAGCAGGAACTCCCGAACTTCCGTCGAGGACCAGTCAAGCGCCTCGACGGCGGCGGCCGCCGCCAGCAGGCGCTCCGGACGGGCCGCGAGCGGCAGGTTCCGAATGCGCAGACCGACGTCGAGCGCGACGGCGTCGACCAGCAGCGCGGCCCCTCGGGCCGTGCCCGGCCAATCCACAGCGGCCTGGATGCAGTCTGCGGCCGCCACCGCCTCCAAATCCGCCGTGCGAACATAGACCTCGACGCCGTCGAACCGGTCCAGATCCTCGAGCATCGCGGCATCCGGCCCATCCCCGGCTCCCTGCGCCTCGTAGGCCCAAAGCTCCCCCACGGCGCCGTGCGCCTCGTCGAAGGCGGTCATGGCCTCGATCTCCTCCCGCAGAGTCCGTCCCCCGTCGCCGAGCCCGGCCCCCACACCGATGGCGCACACGCCGACCGGGCTGCGCGGCTCGGCCGCTCGCAGCGCCTCGGCCAATTGGGCCAGCCAGGCGCAGCGGCAGGCCACCACCCGCCGCTCCGGATCGGCCGCGGCCCAGCGCGCTACCCGCCAGACGTCGGCCTCGTCCCTCGCCTCGGCCTCGAAGAGCCCTCGGTCCCAGCCGCCTTCGCCGGTTTCCGCCATGTCCCTAGCATAGCCCGTGTCCGCCCCACTGTCCCTCTGGAAAGGTATCCTCTTGGTGCGAGTCGGGATAGAACGGCCTTTCCCCCTCGTGGAGACTCACCCATGGCCAACTTGCGTGTTCTGATCGCGGACGACGATCCGATCATCCGCTTGGATCTGAAGCAGATGCTGGAGAACCTCGGCTACGAGGTGGTCGGGGAGGCCGGAGACGGCCAGCAGGCCGTCGAAGTCGCCCGCTCGGTCAAGCCGGACATCTGCATCCTCGACGTGAAGATGCCCGTGATGGACGGCATCGAGGCGGTCGGCATCATCCTCTCCGAGGAGATCGCTCCCTCCATCCTTCTCACGGCCTACAGCGACCAGGAGCTGGTCCAGCGGGCCAAAGAGGCGGGGGTGTTCGCCTACCTCGTGAAGCCGTTCAAGCGCAGCGATCTGCCCCCGGCCATCGAGGTCGCGCGGAGCCGCTACGAGCAGCACCTGCAGCTCAACAAGGAGGTCTCGGACCTTCAGGAGAGGCTAGAGGCCCGCAAGCTGATCGACCGGGCGAAGGGCATCCTGATGGACGACTACAAGATGTCCGAGGCCGAGGCCTACCGGCGCATCCAGGTGCAGTCGATGAACACCCGCAAGACGATGCGGGAGGTGGCCGAGGCGATCATCCTCGCGAAGTCCATCAACTCGCCGTCCAGCTGATCGGCGATGCTGGCGGTCCTGCTGACGCTGGCCACCCTCGGTCCGGTGCCCCCCTTGGGAGCCCGGGCCGAGTTCCTTTCGGCGGGCCTCGCCGTGCAGGAGGCTCTGGAGGCCGGTCGCTTTCAGGAAGCCCGCGAGCGGATCAGGTCCCTCCTCCCTTCCACCACCGTTGAGTACCGCTGGACCTTGGAGGGCGACGCGGCGCAGCGCGCAGCGGCGTTCGGCGTGGCCCGCGAGCGGGCCTTCCAGCAGTGGCGCGAGGCGCTGGACAACCTGAGCACCACGGCTTCGCAGCGCCCGAGGATCGCGTTTCACGTGCGCCTCGCAACCAAGCCCGGCGTCCAGCTCCGGTGGTCCACCGACCCCTCGGAGCCCAGGCTCACAGCGGTGCTGTTCGGCAGCCACCCGGACGACGTGCGCAACGGGGTCCTGTACGCGCTGGGCGCCTGGCTCGGCCTGGAGGACTCGCTCTTTCCGGACCAGGCGATGTGGCCTTCCTCGAAGGCGGGCGGCCCGGTCCATCCGGTCACCCGGCGCGAGGCGTCTCTCGCCCGCGAGCTTCTGCGGCACGCGTCCCAGCTCGACGCGTTGGCCGCGGTCGGGCGCAAGATCCAGGCGGCCCGTCCGAGGGCGGTTCTGCGGGTGGCCGGCTCGCCCCCGGCGAAGGTGGTGCAGGGAGACGAGGCCAGCGTTCCTCTGATCCTGGTCAACAGCGGGAACGCCCCGCTCCTGTTTCGGACCACGAGCACCTGCGGATGCATGGCTTCGGTGCCGAGCGGCTCGGTCGCGCCGGGAGCCACGCTGCGGCTCGACGCGATCCTCGACACCACCGAGTATCAGGGGCAGGTTCAGAAATCCCTCTGGCTGCTCACGAACTCGGCGGATCTGCAACGAGTCGAGGTCCCCGTCGCGACGTACGCCGAGCCGCGCTACGAGGTCTCGGCTCCGCCCATGCCGGTGGACGCCGAGTCTGCGGATCGCTCCGTGCGGCTGATCTTAGAGACGCCGGAGTCCTCGCCGTTGGCCATCCTGTCCGCGGACCTGGAGGGGATCGACGGCACGGTGTCGGTCGGCCAGACGCTGCGGTCCGACGGTCGGATGCGCACGCCGATCGAGGTCCGCTTCGCACCGCTGGCTCAGGATGGCAGGGTGTCCGCGAACGTTCGCATCGCTACGGACGACGCGCGGTTCGCCACCTTGCGGCTCCCCTTCTCGGTGCAGAGGGGGTTGGCCGCGCTGCCCGGTACGGTCGTGATGCCTTTCGAGGACGGGGTACCCAGGCCCGCGACGGTCACGGTGGCGTCGTCCGGCAGGCCGTTCCGGGTTCTCGGCGTCGATTCTCCAACGCCGGAGCTGGACGGACAAGCCGAATCGGACGCCCCGGCGGCCGAGCACCGCATCAGGCTCCAATGGACGGGGGAGCCTCCCAAGGAGACTCGAACGGTCGTGGTGCGGGTGCGAAGCGACTGGAACGACCGCACGGCGACCCTTGTGGTTCAGGTCCCGGGATCCTCCCGATGACCGATGGACTCCACTCTATCGGGAAGACGTGTGGAAAAAAGTGAACTCAAAATGTCAAGCGATCTCGAAAGACGCAGGATGAGGGAGCTTGGAACCGCAAGGGCAAGCAACGATTCTCTATTCGCCGTTTTTCGGGCTTGACTAGCCATGGTTCGATGTTTGACACTAGCCGTGGGTGGCAAGGGCGGCACCCTTTCTTGCTTGGATTGGTTGGGGTAGGGCCAAGGGTGATGTCGAATGCTATCGATGGAGCGGCGGGTGCCTCGACGTGCGTGAAGGAACCCCTTGAGGCAACAGGACTAGGCAAGGACCTTGCGCTGGATTGGACCTTCCGGTCCGTAGTGGTCGTCCCATCCAACAGCGACGCGGTGGACGCGGCGTTGCTGTTCTCCTCCGGGCTGGAGTCGCTCGTTGCGATCCATGCCCCGAGCGGGTACGGCAAGACACACCTGTTGCAGGTGGTCCATCACCGGCTTCGCCGCCTGCATGGAGCTGGCGTGCCTCCGATCACCGACGCCGCCGAAGCCGCTCCGGGGAACGGGCTGGAGCAGACCGCGGAGCCGGTGCTTCTGGACAACGCGGAGGTCTGCCTCGGTCGCAGCCGCCATCGCCAGAGGGTGCACCTTCTGCTGGAACGCCGCGTGCGCGCAGGCCGACCGACCTTGATCGCGTTCGGCGGAACGCACCTGGAGCGGGCTGTCCGACGGTTCCTGCCCCAGCACCGAGCTTGGAGAATCGAGGGGGTCGGCCCGATGTCGCCGGGCGAGCGGTTCACGATGCTGCGCCAACTGGCCGCCAGCCTGCAGCTGAGGCTCGGCGAACCCGTGTTGCGGTTGCTGGCGGCCAGCGTGCGGGGATGTCCGGGAACCATGCGCGGCGTGCTCACCCGCATGCTGTCCGTCCAATCGGCATGGGACGGTCCTTGGGCGGCCTTGGAGGCCTGCGGCGTGCTGGCCCCTGTGCTCAGCGCGGAAGGTCCGTGGGACGTGCGCGACCACATCCTCTCGGCGGTGGAGTCTCAGGCGGACGAGCTGCCCGACGACGTTCCGCCGTGGGAGGCGGCCAGCTACGCGATGCTGCGGGCGGCGCGGGTGCCGGAGGAGCAGGCCGCGGCGGCGCTCGGCGTCGAGATGGGCCGGGCCTACGCGGCCGCGGCCCGGGTCGAGCTCCGCCTGCGCGACTGCCCGCGAACCCACCGCGCCGTCACGCGGATCCTCGAGTCCGCGATGTCCAGCCTCTGCCCGATGGCGGAGGAGGTCCCGGGCACCGACCCCGGAAATCTGCCGGATTGACCCTGTGCGAAGTGCCGGATTTCGATCCGCTCGGCCCGAACGCCATGGTTTCTGAGAGAAACTCTCATGGAATCATGCGCATCGATGAGGTCCGCCTGACCCCCGTGTGGGTGAATCCGAGGCA
>FWPV01003223.1_pt1 | contig 16698 bp, 11 predicted proteins | sample 2228371 | NCBI WGS metagenome assembly FWPV01 (sample SAMEA103939776, study PRJEB20133) | metagenome | reverse complement strand
AATCCCAATCCCTACTTCGTCTACCTCTTTCCCCAGCTCTATTACATTCCTATCGTGCTCGTATCGATCTGGTACCCCCGGTTTGGTCTCCAGGCAACCATTCTTCTCGTGGCTGCGTTATTAACGATCAGCGCATACTTCTCTCTCATTGGGACGGCGGTGGATCCGATCACTTTCACGCTGAATGCGGCCCTCTACATCTGGGTGGTGGCGGCAACCACCCTGCTCGCCCGCGATGGGGATCTATTCTCTTCCAGGTACCGAAGACTCTATGACAATGCAGCGGCCGGCATCGTTCTGTTCGATATCCAGAAAGGCAGCATTCTCGAGGCAAACCGTACACTCGCAGAACGACTGGGCTATACTCTCCGCGAGCTGAAGGCGCTACCGGTTGCTGCACTATGGGCTGAACCCGCCCAGAGAGAGAGCCTGTTCGAGCGTCTGCGAGCCGGGTTTCCTGTCGTGAATCGCGAAGCCCGGTTCGCCTCAAAGTCTGGGGATTTACTCGATTTCTTGATTTCCTGCAGGGAAATCGAATTTGAGAAGGTATTTGAAGCTACATTCATAGATATTAGTGCTTTGAAGGGTCTGGAGTCTGCAATCGGGAATTCCAGGAAGCATTTCGAGAAGATCGTGGGTCATTCCCGCGACCTGAACTTTTTACAGGAGCTGGACGGCACCTACCGTCAGGTGCACTGGAAGGCCGCAGACGCATACGGCATCGGGATCCAGGGCCTCATCGGGAGGTCGCCCTACGACTTCCTGACAAAAGAAGAGGCGGACAGGTACATGGAGCGCGTGGAGGAGGTGCGGAGGTCGAGGAGAAGCGTCGAGTGGGAGATGCCGATAACGCTCAACGGACGGGAGCATACATTCTCCACTACCCTGACGCCTCTGTTCGACGATGCCGGTGCTGTGGTCGGAATCATGGGTTCGTGTCGGGACGTTACGGAGGAGACGGGGGAGAACCTGGCACGGATCCAGCTGGAACGCGAGATCAGGCACCGCAGGGATTTCATCACCACCGCCGCCCATGAACTTCGGACGCCGCTCCAGCCCATCCTCGGTTACCTCCACCTGCTCCTGGATGAGCCGGACCTCTACTCTCTGAACGAAGAGACCACACGCATTTTGCGTCTCTGCCTCGAGAATGTCGAACGCGAGCGGCGCATCGTGGACCGCATGCTGGAACTCTCGATCCTCTACAATGGGAGACTCCAGCTGGATCGCGGGGAGATACGCCTGTTCGATCTGGTGAGTTCGATCATCGCCCGCGGAGGCTATGACAAGGATGCCGCGGTGACCGTTCGGATTCCCCGGGACACAGTGATCGTTGCGGATCCGAACTGCATCTACCAGGCGATCGAGACGCTCGTCTCAAATGCCGTGCGCTATAACACTCCTCCAAAAGCGGTCTCCATCACCTACAGCAGCGACGGCAGGGATCACTGCATCGCTGTAGAGGATAACGGCATCGGCATCGACAAAAAGTCGCTCGGAGCCATATTCAAGCCGTTCTATCTTCCGGACGCTGACAATCTTTCACGCCAGACGAACCGCATGGGTCTGGGACTATCCATCGCGCGCGAGTATATCCGCCTTCATGGCGGCGACATACACGTGCGGAGCCGGATAAACCAGGGGAGCACGTTCACCATCCGCATTCCGAAGGAGGCAGAACGATGAATCGCCGCGTTCTGGTGGTGGATGACGATCTGCCCACCCTGGAGGTGATGGAGCTTATACTCCGCAAGATAGGATGCGAGCCCCTCGTGGCGGACAACGGGATGGATGCCGTGCACCTGATCAAGGCGCACGTGCCGGAGCTGGTTCTCATGGACGTGATGATGTCTCCGATGAACGGCTGGCAGATCCTAGAGACGATGATGCAGGATCCGGAGATGCGGAACGTCCCCGTAATCCTCTTCACCGCGAAACGCTTGGAGGACGAGGAGATATCCCGCTACGGGAGCATGGTCGCCGGTGTTCTGGAGAAACCGATCTCCCCTTCAGAACTGAGAAACGCCCTTCAGATCTTCTTCGACGGACAGAAGATTTCAGGATGGGCGTAGCCCATCCCGCATGCGGTGCGCGGTTCGGAACGGCGCCCGGCATCATCGGGGATGGAGAACGGGCGGGGCATGCCCGCCCCACGGCAGGCATGGGGATCCATTCTCCGCGATCGGCTTGCACCGTTCCGAATGAGCGCCAGACAGACCCTCCGGTTGCCTGTTCCCCGTACAGATGGGATAGCAGGCCCCTTCCGCATGTGCTGTGCAGGAACCGCCCTCGTCGCCCCTCTGGGGATGGTTCCTGCTCCGTCAGAAAGGGACTTCCCTGCCGGCGTACCGGCCGCATGGGGGCCATGGAGGGGCCGGAACAACAGAAAAACGCGAGTGCCTCAGCCCGGATTTGAACCGGGGACAACCAGATCTTCAGTCTGGCGCTCTCCCGAACTGAGCTACTGAGGCAGGAAGACCTGAGGATTATAATAGTACGTGAATCCTAATAAATGATCGGTTTGCACCACGCTGGACGCATCCGAGCAGAGCGGGAAGATTCTGCCGGGATTGGAATTGCAGGCGCAGGTTTGAGATGTCGAGGAGTAAGGAGAAAGAGAGCGGTCTTGAAGATGCCCTCGTCTCCAGGAGGTGCGATGTGGTTCACCTCACGCACAACGATCTGGATGCCGTGGGGGCAGACGCGATTCATCGGATGAGGTACGGGGAGATCTTCACCGTCTTCAGCTCGGTGGGTACCTTCCCGCAGCTCTTCCAGCGGATCGCGGGTGTCGCGGGCAGGGGTCACCTTCTGTCCATATCCGACCTGGGCTACCAGCAGGGGATCGAGAAGGCTGCCGAGAAAGCCGTTTCGAACGGCTGGAGGATCGAGTGGCGGGACCACCATCGCTGGGAAGACGAAGAGGTGCAGCGTATCCGCGGGAAGGTGGGGGTGCTGCATGTCGACACCGAGCTCTGCGCCTGCGGGATTGTGGCACGGGACCTTCTCCCGCACGATGGCAGGGCTCTCGAGGTGGCAGAGGTGGTCTGCGACTACGATCTCTGGAAGAACCGGGATCCGCGGGCCGCCATCCTGGCCCGGGTACTGACAAGGGAGGAGAATCGGGAGTACGTGCGGGATTGTCTGATCCGGGGCATTTTTTCCGACGAACGCATCGAACAGCAGTTCCATGAGATCGACCGCGAGATGCAGGCCATGATCGACAGGAGCATGCGGGACGCCCGGATCTACGAGAACAAATACCGCATCGCGTTCACGCCTCTCTACGGGCATCCGAGCGAGACGGCATACGCTCTCCGAGAACGCTACAGATCCGACATCGAGATCATCGTCTCCCCTTCGGGGCGGTTCTCCATCCGTTCGGTTCCCCCCATCAGCCACCTGATTGCCCGCCAGTTCAGGGGTGGGGGCCATCCCCATGCAGCCGGGGGGAACTTCTCGTTCAATCTGATCGATAGAGCGATCTTCTGGCTGTTCAAACGGACCCGGCACTTCAACCGCCTGGCGAAGGTTGCCAATTCTATCTGATCAGATAGGCCCGGCTGGCAAGATCGTCCCAGTACCTGCCGCAGTCTTCCCGACAATAACCCCCGACCCGGATCCGGTCGATATCCATGACCTCGGCAGCCCGTGAGATGTCTTCCTGCTGCGGATCCAGCAGGACGAGCTGCTGGATGGTATACTCCGCTGCCAGGTCGAGGGCTTCGTCGAGGAGGGAGGGCACGATCGCGATCTGCCGCTGGTGCTCAAGCAGGGATGCGAGCAGTCTGCGATTCGGTTCGGGATGAAAGAATAACACCCTCGGTGCAGAGAGCAGTTCCAGCTCGATCTCGCCGGGATCGTCCGTCAGGATCACGTGACCTGCGATCCCCGCGTCCCGCATCGTTCGCATCAGGTCACCGTATGCCCGTGCCATCCCCTCCTGGAACTCCTCGGAATCATGGAAGTATTCATCTGCGATCGGAAGCATACCTGGCCCCGGTATGGCCAGCCAGGCTCTTTTACAGAGGGTGAGGATCGTTCCGGCATCCATGAGAGCATCCTCCTCGCGGATCTCGGGCTCGCCGCGGAGTTTCCCGTCTTCAATGCCCCCGATGCACTCCAGCAGCCTGTCCGCGTAGAACCGTCCTCCGGCACAGGGGGTGGTGATCCTGGCTTGGAGACGGAGGGAGGTCTCGATCCGATACGTGATGATGTCCCCGGGTCCCTGTTTTCTTCCCGATATCCATCTCGAAAGAGCCGAAATTCCGGGCTCCTCCGCATCGGCGCCGAACGACCGGGTTGCAATCTCGAATATCTTCGCCATCTCGATATCACCTATTTATAGCAACAATACAAAAATTGTAGGGATGATGGATAGTCCGTTGCTGGTGACGTGCGGCCTTCCCTACACAAATGGTCCCTGCCATGTGGGACATCTGCGCACCTATGTGCCTGCCGATTTCTACGTGCGGTTCCTGAGGCATGCGGGGGAGGATGTCGTATTCGTCTGCGGTTCCGACAACCACGGCACCCCGGTGGTGGTGAGCGCCGAGGAGGAGGGGGTTTCGCCGCGGGAGCTCTCCATGCGCTATCACAGGCATTTCCTGGACTGTTTCCAGCGCATGCACGTCGTGTTCGATCATTTCGGCATGACCGATGGCGAGACCAACCATCGGCGCACGCAGGCAATCGTTCAGAGCCTCATCAATAACGGGCATATCTATTCCCAGGTTGTCCAGCAGAGCTACTGTCCGGAGTGTGCACGGTTTCTCCCCGATCGTTATGTGGAGGGGATCTGTCCGCACTGCGGCGTGCCGGCGCGGGGCGACGAGTGCGATATGGGGTGCGGACGGCACCTGGAACCGGGGGAGATCAGGGAACCCCGCTGCAGGGTGTGCGGCACCCTAGCGCTCCTGCAGGAGCAGGAGCATTACTTCTTCCGCCTGAGCGATTTTCACGATTTTCTGCTGGACTACCTCGATACGCTCGAAGGCACGTCAAATGCCCGGAATTATGCCATCGGCTGGGTGAAAGAGGGGCTGCGCGACTGGTGCATCAGCCGCACGCTGGAATGGGGTGTGAAGTTCCCCGGACAGGACGACCTCGTGGTCTACGTCTGGGTGGATGCCCCCATCGGCTACATCTCGTTCACGGAGGAATGGGCGGAGAAGGCAGGGACCGATTGGAAGAAGTACTGGTGCGGAGATGCCCGCGTGACCCATTTCATCGGGAGCGACATCATCTACCACCACTGCGTCTTCTGGCCGGCAATGCTGAAGGGGGCAGGTTACGGTGTCCCTTATGCGGTCGTGGCGAGCGGTATGGTGAAGATCGACGATCAGAAGTTCTCGAAATCCCGCGGTTACGTCGTCTGGACGGATGAGGACTACCTGGATCAGGGGCTTCCCGCCGACTACCTCCGGTATTACCTGCTATCGTATACCAGCCACACAAAAGAGCTGAACTTCTCCTGGAAGGTCTTCCAGGAGCGGATCAATAACGAGGTGGTAGGGACGCTGGGCAATTTCATCCACCGCACGCTCCACTTTGCCCAGAAGTTCTATGGCGGGGTTCCCGAGGGGATGGCGACTCCCGAGGTTCGGGATCAGATCTCTGCGACTCTTGCGAACGCAGAACAGGCGATCCGGGAGTATGAGTTCAAGAACGCTGTGGATTCGATCGTCGCCCTGGCCGCCTTCGGAAACAGCTATATCCAGAAGAGCGCCCCCTGGCAGCTGGTGAAGACGGACCCGGAGGCGGCCCGTCGCGTGATTCGGAACTGTCTTCAGCTCGTGAAAGCCCTCGCACTTCTCACCGATCCGATCATGCCCGAGCGGGCGTCCAGGATCTGGAAGATGCTCGGGTACGGGGATGCGGTGACGGGCCACACCTTCCGGGAGGCGCTGGAGGATCTGCCCGTGCAGCAGCTCCCCCGCCCCTCACCAGCGTTTGAGAAAGTGGAGGATGAGAAGGTGACCGCCCTTGAGGCGACTCTGCGGATGCGGGTCGAGAGAGCGAAGGCAAAGGGGGCGAAGGAGGTGCACATGGGGACGGTAACCATCGACGAGTTTGCACGGATGGATCTTCGGGTGGCGCGGGTCCTGACCGTGGAAGAAGTGAAGGGCTCGAATAAGCTCTATGTGATGCAGGTGGATCTCGGCGAGGGTGAAACGCGGCAGATCGTGAGCGGCATCGCTCCGTTCTATGCTCCGGAAGATCTGATGGGGAAGGATGTGGTCGTGATAGCCAACCTGAAACCGTCAAGGATATTCGGTGTGGAGAGCCAAGGCATGCTTCTCGCTGCCGGCGAGGCAGCATCGCTCCTGGTGCCTCTTCGAACCGTGCCCCCCGGAACGAAGATCTGCTGATCCCGGCAAACAACCATAACCCTACGGTGAAAAGGGTTTGCATCCGTGCATGACCGCCCCCTGCATGACTGGCGGGGGGATGGCGAAGTCCATCGAAGTTCGTCGCATCGTCCGCCGATAAAGGTACGGGGGAGCGGTCTCCTGCACGGGAAGCCTCCCCCGAATGTGATTGGAGCAGAACGGCTCTAGCGTCTCTCCCGCAACGCCGCGATCAGCTCGTGCTTGGACATCTTCGATCGTCCGCTGATATCCAGCTCCTTCGCCCGCTCGTACAGGTCCCTCTTGGTCCGGTTCTCGTATCTGCGGGCTTCCTGCGCTTTTTCAATGTTCTCTCTCCGAGCCCGTTGCTGTGCAGGGGTCGGTCCCCCCTCCTCTCGCTCCCTGCCGCCCTGGAACCGCTCTGCTGGAGCGCCCCTCTGCCACTCCTGCCGGGCCTCGTGAATGTGCTCCCGGGCGGACCCGGTGTGCTTCTCTGTCGCCATACAACCCCCTATAAAGGGTGGGATCCTGATAAATGTTATTGCCGATTCCAAACGTTCCCGCCCGGCGCGGAGGAGAATTCCCGAATGGCCCCGGGACATTGAACAGAATGGGCAGGGAACGATGAAAGGCGAACGGAGCCGGTAACGGGAGTTCTCTGCATCGAAACGGAGAGAATCCACGACGGAGTCCGCCCGGCATGCTAGCACCGCCGGCAGGAAGAGGTACTGCCGGTACAGAAGATTGCAGCGATTCAGCCGTGTGAATGCGATGCTGCAGAGGCTGCCGCCCCGTGTCCCGCGTCCTTCAGCGGGGTGCGGTGCCGTCCGCCTTCCCGCGCTCCTGCTGTTGTGACCCCGTGGTGCCGCTTTCGGCTGTAGGTGCCAAACCAATTTTGCATTGTATCAGTTCCATTAATCTGCTTGTTTATGCAATGGATCCCGTACATATTCCGGTTTTGTCAGTTCAGGGGCTTACACAGGTTCATGAACTGTCGAGGCACCTCGATCAATACCGATACCGATCGTGCTTCTGCGTCGGCACGGTTCGGTACTGTTCATCGCTGCTCTGCCGTGCCGGGGTATCGTTTCGGCGAGCAGCAATCGATGCGGCATGCCGGATCCCGTTCCGATCGCGATTGGATGGATCCCGCCCAGCCTGGCAGACGGACACTCCGGTGCGAGACGAGATCCCTGTTCGCAGACGACGCATACATCCGGCAGAAGAAGCGCTCGAGAAGCGTCCGAAGATCACGCGGCAGATCAGGCTGCCGGATATCGATGAGAGAAGGAGTTCTGGACAGAAGATACCGGATACGCTGCCGGCACCGATCGAAGATCGCCGTATCGTCGGTGCGGATCGCAAGCAACGGAATCAGGGGATGATCCGCTTCCGCCAAATGCTCGACAGGGAACAGAAGAGATACCGGCACGTATTTGTTACACCCCGGATGCCTCCCCCTGTCATCGATGCGGATGGCAGAATTCTCGAGGCGAACCGGGCCGCTCCGCCCCTGCTATCGTGTACGCCGGGGGCGTTCGTCGGGAGACTGCTCGATCAGTTCATCGATCCTGATGCGCGTCCGTCGTACCGGGCAGCCCTGAAACGGGCCGCTCGGGGTGATAACCCTGCGAACCGGGAGATCAGCATGCGTACCGCGCAGGAGAAGACGTTTCCAGCCCCGGGCACGGAAGCTGCCGAGTACGAGTTAATTGAGGCGGTAGCCGAACTCCGCTGGATAAGGCGGGATATCTCCGAGCAGAGAGTCGCCGAGGAGGGGCGCCGGCGGGATGCGGCCCTGTTTCATCGGATCCAGGAGGATCTCGAACGGTTTGCACAGGTTACCTCGCACGAACTGCAGGAGCCCATCCGAATCCCTGTCAGCTCCTCGTCCGCCGATACTGCGACAGGTTCACTTCGGGTGCTGCCGAGTTCCGGGGATTCCATCGAGGGCGGGGCAACGCACAGGCAGACGCTGAACAACGATCTCCTGGAGTACTCCCGCGTAATCTCCTGCCGACGGACAGCGAGCAGGTGCTGGAGAGAACCCTCGACAGGATGCGCTCTGCTGTCCTGGACCAGAGGCGGTTGTCACCAACAATCCGTTCCCGCTCGTTCTGGCCGATGGCGCCCAGCTCGAGCAGTTCTTCATTCATCTGCTTGGCAACGCCGTCAAGTTCCGCGGAAATGATCCCGAATGTACACGTCGGTGCCTGTACGGACGATCGCCGCTGGATCTTCTCCGCTGCGTAAATTGGTATCGGCATCGAGCCACATCACTACGACTGCATCTTCGTGATCTTCCCGCGTCTGCACAACCGCACGGCGTATCCTGGCATCGGCATCGGCCTTCTCCTGGCAAAGAGGATCGTCTCGCGCCATGAAGGAAGATGTGGGTGAGATCCGAGTCGGAAAGGAGTCAACATTCTGTTTCACCCTCCCGGTGCATGCGCCGTCCCCCTGTACGGGACGAATGCGCCGTCGCCTGCGCTGCCTGCGGCCTCACTGCGTTCGGAACTCTCCGGATCTTTCTGGATGGACGGGCGGTTCGATATCTTAAGGTCCGCTCTTTCCAGTGCGGCAGAGCGTACCGACCCCGAAGCCCATCAAGCTGGCGCCCCAGATCCTCGATAGGAGGTTCTCGGGCACTGCCCCGTCGGATCCACAGCAGGGATGCCGGTTCCGATCGATGCACAGATCTCATCGGAGGCGCAGGGAGGGTCCGGTACGCGATGGAACTACGTCGTCCGGGTATCCCGTCCTCTCCGCTCCTGCGCGGGACTGGCGGCCTGCCGGGCTCGGTGGGAGTGCGCGTTCATCATATCCGGACGGGTTCGGCTGGTGCCATATCAGCTCCGATTCTCCTGCCCCCTCACATGGGATCGCCCCGGCACGCCCGGGTGAAACGGCCGTATCGTCCCCAGGCGATGCCCGGCGGTTCTCACTGCCCGTTCCATTCGGACCTGTCCCTGGCGGCGCGATAATCCCCGAACTCCGTGCCCCCCAATCGGTATCCGGCAGATCGACGGTAGCCAGCACCACGCTCCCCCTGCTCTGCATGATCCTTGTCGGGGCGAGATCCTGACGTCCATTCTGTTCATCGCAACCGTCGGACAAACGAGCAAGGTGCCTTCCCCGACCAGCCGGCGGGCTTGCGCGGCAGTCTCCCTCTCCCGCGTTCGCCCCCCATCAAGATTGTCCGATCGCCATCCTGGAGCGGAGATAGGGGCATTCGCAACCATCTGAGGGGGGCGAAGGGGCATCCTCTGTGTTTCGGACGGACGAAGCAGGGACACCTGCGGGGTTTCGAGCGAGGAGACTCCATCGCTCTCGGGGCGAATTGTGCAGTTGAATCCTGGATGACCGCACAGACACTATTAGCTAAGGGACACTATTAGCTAAGGGACACTATTAGCTAAGGGCGGGCGTGCGGCATGCATGCTATCGCACGGGGGGTAGACGATGGCAGAGACGAACGACTATCAGGGGGGAGAGCCGGCTTGAGGAGATGGCCCCTGCGTCTGCCCTGCGAAGAGCATCGGCAATCGCACGAGATCGATGAGGATGCCAGAGGTCTGAACATCTCCCCGGGAGGTCCCGGGACTGGCAGCGGCACTCGATGCCCGAAACAGACTGAAATAAGATCTGAAGCGGATCTGGCAGCCGTTATGAGAACCGGAAGAGACGGAACCGGTCTGGCCGGTTCCGTCTCATTTCTACCAGAACCGCCGCCCGAAAGCAGACGGTAATATTACACCACGGCTAATCCACCTGCGGATCCAGCGAAAATCGGTTTTTCCCTTCTTTGCGACGGGGTTGCGGTGCACCCGTCTGCTAACCGCGCGGCCCTTCTGCGGCATGTACTGAGAGGAAATTAATAATAGCGGGCCTGGAGGGATTTGAACCCTCGATATCCGGGTTAGAAGCCCGGCGCTATATCCTGGCTAAGCCACAAGCCCCTGAATTTTTAATATTGATCGTATGTACTCATTAAATCTTGCAGGCGCCAGGGACCCTGAAAAGAAAGATTATCCTGCATGGTAGCACTCGGACTTCACCACCTCGATAACGGTCGGATTTCCCATCCCCTTGGACTGGATGGACTTGATGATGGATGGACACGCGTACTTCAGCTGCACGCGCGCGGAGGTTCTCTCCCGTTCCTCGATCGAGGAAGAGTGAGAGTACTCCACGACAATCCGCCGCATGCTGACAGAGATGGAGAGGATCTGGGCGAGAATGCCGACATCGCCGGGCGATAGGTCCTCCATGTCGATGGCGGTCAGAAAGATGAACGAACCTGGTTCCTCACCGGCCAGGGTGATGACATTGTGGGCGCTCTGGAGCTCCAGCGTCCGGGGCCTTCCGGTTCGGAGCGCATCGATGATCGCGGGATTGATCCCTGTAAGTGCTGCACAGCGCATCTGAATCACCCGTACATCGGCAGCTGCTCTTTCTTCTGCAGGGTCTCCGTTCCCTGCACCTGTTCTGCCAGCCGCGCCATCGCCGCTTCGATCTCAGCTGCCTGCTCGATCAGCGGCTGCGTCTCCAGATCCAGGCCGTACATCAGGTTGAGCACCGCGATCGCGGATGCCGCAGCCCTGGGATCGGGGGTGGGCGCCGATTCTCCGAGCAGCCCCACCGCCGGAATCCCCCTTACCTTGCATTCCGTGAGGAGGCTCCCGGCGATACCGGAGATGCTCCCCATGGGGAGGATGATCGTCTTGTCCTCGATCGTCTTCAGGACATCTTCCGTGGTGGCCACGCCGAAGACTCTCTTTTCTGGTTCGTTTGTCACGATGCCCGCAATGGTGACGATCTCTTTCACATCAAACTGCGTGAGCCAGTCGAGAAGCCCGTTTGCCACCTCGTAGCAGATCATGGGGTGTATGGGGATGTCCCCGACGATGGCGGCGAGGTTCCCCTTCTCGTACACCCGCACCGGTACGCTGATGACACCCCGGTTCATCATCACGATCGGCGGGAAGTATTTGCTCGTGACACTCCCGACCTGTTCGAAATCCAGGCGCTCTACCATGTAGGAGAGAGCGATACTGCCCACGAGACCGCTGCCGGGAAACCCTATTATAACGGATTTATCGGAACCCGTGAGAGATCTGGCAGTAATTTTAATATCATTCACAAAATCACCTCAGCGTAGCTTAACATAGATGGAGGTGCTTAAAAACATTATGCAAGAATTCGAAGTAAAGCGAGGCCATTCTGCGAATCTGGAGGAAAAAATGGTCCGGGGACTCGTCGACGCATTCGGTGTGGAACCGACGAAGTTGGAGGGCCGCTACAGGATCCGTTATGGCGCGCTCAAAAGGCTCGACGTCTGGCTCGGCAGGAACGGAAAGAGTCTGATCGTTGATTCGGAGTCGGATCCTGAGGCAGGAGACGACGAGATCGTGGACACCAACCGCCGCTTTCGGCGCTATCTCGAGGAGGTAACGGGATACACCGCGAAAGAACGTGTAAAGCGGGCGAAAAAGGGTGTTGAGGGGTGATCTACTCGATCACGATGGCTGGCTTGTAGGGAAGCGCGTTCTCCGCCTTTGCATGGTTACCGCCATCCGCCGTGAGGACCCGGACGGGGACGGAGAACTCCCTTTCCAGGAAATTCCGGACGCTCTCGAATAGAGCCTTCTCATCCAGATCCTGCTCGAGCAGCTGCTCCACGATCGACGGCGGGAGGCGGTGAATGAGCGCAGTGATCTGTTTGGCGGCGGCCGCCGCCTCTTTTCCGCGTGCCCGGATGGATGCATCCTTCATGGCCTCCCGCTGCCCCTGCGACCGATCGGGGCAGCGGGCGATGGTGCGGAAGACGTCCCACTTCCATGCCGGCGCCACATAGAGGTGAATCACTCGGGGCTTCAGCTGGATCAGCTTCACGATGGACTCGATATCCTCGACGGTGCGGGAGAGGAGTTCCTCCTCGAGCTCGATCCGCCGATCGACGCGCCGGGGATCGGGGACGGGCCAGTCTGCGAAGGCGACGAGCCCTTCTCCTCCCATGTCTTTCCAGAGCTGCTCGCAGGTGTAGGGGATGAACGGAGAGAGCAGCCGCACCCATGTCCTGCATAGCTCGGGCATCACTGCCCCTTTGCCCCCCTCTGCAGCGGTGCGGCGGCGGTACCACTTCAGATCGGACTCTATCCCGAAGTACGCCTCCTGCAGCGCCTGGCGGGTCTGGAATGCCTCCAGCGCTTGGGTGGTCCTCTCGATGCGGTGCTGCAGCCGGCTCATGAACCAGGCATCGATCGGGGACGGTTGCCCGCAGCCTTCCGCTGCCATCCCCTCCTGTACGATGTTCCAGAACCGCTCGATCTGTTTGCGCACGGATGCGACCAGCTCGTTCCGCCAGTCGAAGTCCTGCCAGGGTTCGGCGCTCCCGACGAGGAACATCCGCACTGTATCCGCCCCGAACTCGGTGACGGCATCCTCGAGTAGCACCACGTTCCCTTTGCTCGAGGACATCTTCGCTCCGTTCAGGAGACCCATGCCGAACACCACCATTCCCTGTGGCTGCAGCGACGCCGGAAAGATCGCACGGTGATGGAAGAGCTGGAAGGTCAGATGGTTGGAGATCAGGTCCTTTGCGGAGAACCGGAAGTCGTAGGGATACCAGTAGAGGAACTCGCCCCGAATCTCGTCAAGGAGCGATTTATCCAGGGTATCCGGGCAATCTGTTCCGAAGAAGATATAATCGAACACCTCGGGCGTCAGTTTCGCCGGATCAAGGCTCTTCAGGTGATGGGCGATGGTGTAGTACGCCATGTACATGGTGGAGTCCGAGAGCGGCTCCACGATCCATTCCGGATCCCAAGGCAGTCTTGTTCCGAGGCCGATCCGACGGGTGCACGCCCAGTCCTTCAGCCAGTCGACAGTCCGATCGAACTCCGCCCTGACCTCGGGAGGGACGAGCACCATGGTGCCGATCTGGTCGTGAACCGACTGCTTCCACTCGGGATTGCTGTACTGCAGGAACCACTGGTCGTGGAGGATCTTCACATACGCTCTCCCGCCGCAGCGGCAGACCACGGGACTGAGGTCAAAGTCGTACATGAACACGGAGCGGTACCGCTCGATCATCTCCGCGATGACCGCATCCCGCGCCTCCCGCACCGGCAGCCCGCCGTACTCCGCCCGCATCTTTCCGCGGCTGAACTCCGCGCTGTAGACCTCCTGCGTCACGCTCTCCAGTCTCGGATCCTTCTGGTTCCTGATGCCGGCGCGCTCGACGGCGTCGCGCGCCGGCACCTCCCCGTATCCCTCCACCTGAACGAGGGGAATCGGGCGGATTTCTGTATAGCGCCCCTCCTGCTGGAGATCCCGCAGGGCGATGTAGTCAAAGGGTGCATGAGCGGGAACGCTCATCACCAGACCGCTCGCCATGTCCGGATCGACGAAATCTGCCGGCAGAATCGTGACCTCGCCGGAGAGGGGGTGCCGTACGGTCTCGCCGACGAGCGTCCCGCCGGGAATCTCCTCCAGAACCGTCACGTCGTGATCCTGCAGGCGGAGCTTATCCGCCGCCTGCGGACTGACGATCCAGATCTGCCCGTCCACCCGGACGCGAACATACGTCACGTTCGGGTTCGCCCAGAGGTTCGTCACCCCGTATATCGTCTCGGGACGCAGGGTTGCTGTAGGTATCAGGGCATCCTTCCCGGTGAACATCACTAGGGTGAACTTGACGATCTCCGCCTTATCGCCCTCCAGGAGATCGTGATCTCCGATCGGGCTCTCGCACTGCGGGCAGTACTTCACCGGGTGCGCACCCCGCACAACGCACCCCCGCTCCTGGAGGTGCTTGTACTGCCACTCGATGAACCTGCTGTAGGGGGGGTCGACGGTGATGAACCGCCGTCGCCAGTCGATCGATAGGGCCAGACGGCTCATGATCCGCTGGTATTCTTCGGAGAAGTAGCGAACGATTGCCCTCGGTTCCGTGAACTGCTCCAGCGTCTCCGGCGGCACGCGGTAGAGGTCGCGGTAGAGCCGGATCGTCTTCTCGTCGCCGCGTGCGATCCGCCGAGAAATCCCGATCACCGGTCTCCCCGTGACGTGGAATCCCATGGGGAAGAGCACGTTCCTGCCCTGCATCCGGTAGAACCGCGCAATCACATCCGGTACTGTGTAGGTTCGCCCGTGACCCACGTGCATGGCGCCGCTCGGATAGGGGAATGCCACGTTCAGGAATACCTTCTCTCTGCCATCGGGATTTGCCTCGAATGCCTCCATCCAGCTGTCCCGATACTGCTCTTCTATGCGACGCAAATCAAGTTCTTTCACCAAGATCTCACCCTCCCGCTCATACCGGACGGAGACGGATCATCTCCCCGCTGCTGTAACGCCGCAGCATCTCCTGTGCGATGCTGCTGTTCTTCGCGAGGTGGATCTCCCCCTCCTCGTTCACGGTTGCGGTGAAGAGGTACTCTTTGCCGGAGAAGACATCCACGATTTTCCCCCTGTTCTCGGGCGAAAGGATCAGAAGCTGCTTCTTATCCGTGCGAATCCGTATGCCGCCTTCCAGTTGAAGGTCGCCTTCCCCCTCGGGCTTCTCCCCTTCGCTTCGGGGGCGGATGTCGATTCCGATGCCCAGTTTGTTGACGATGGCCGAGACGTTCTTGCCGCCCTTTCCGATCGCGGCAGGCACATCCTTGTCGTCGATGTAGACGACCGCCTTGGTGTCGGAGAGCATATGGACATCCACGTAGCCGTCTGTATACCGTCCTATCTCGCGCTGTATCTCCTTCTCCGCCAGCTTCCACGAGAACTTCTCTTCGCTCTCGCGGGATGGAACCCCCTTCTGGGCAGCCCTGCCTCTGGTCGGCATGACGATGGTCTCTCCATCGTACTTGAATATCTCGATCTCTGTCTCGTCGGTCTCGTGGTCCCGCACCGTGATGACCGGGCGGAGGTGCACATCCCCGACCATCCCCTCCGGCACCTTCATGGTGAAGGCGAGGCTGTAGATCTTGACAATCTCGCCCTCGCTCAGGATAATGATGGTATCGATGATCTGCGGCAGCACTCCGAAATCCACGCGGTCGAAGAATCTCCAGAGGGCATCGGCAGCGCCCACGGCATGCACAACGCCGATCATGCCCACGCCTGCAAGGCGCATATCGACAAAGACCTCAAAGTCGCCGTTCTTGCGCAGCTCGTCAAAGACGACGAAATCAGGACGAACCAGCAGCACCACGTCCGCCGTGTTCGCCATGCTTCCATCCAGCAGGGTGTACTGGGTGATCTGATCCGGAACCTGAAGGTCTCTCGGGGCTTCCATGGTCTTGACGACGTAGTTATGGTCTGCGAGGAATGTGGCGATGCTCTGTGCCAGCGTGGTTTTGCCCGCACCGGGTGGTCCGGCGATCAGGATGCCGCGTTTGTCTCCGATGATCGCCTTTTTTATCAGGTTTGCCTGGGTGTAATCTGCCAGGGTGATGTGCCCGATCGGCCGCACCGCTGTTATCTCCATCCCGTCGGAGAAGGGTCTTCGGGCGATGGTGATGCGCATGGATCCGATCTGGACGACCGTGATCCCCCGCTTCTCGAGCTCGATGAATCCATCCGGATCCCTCTTCGCCCGCTCGAGGATCTCCTGCGCGAGCCCTCGCAGCTCGTAATCGCTGAGCGGCGCCTCCCGGATCGGGACCAGCCGCATCTCCTTGATCGTCCCTTTCCGCGCGATCGGAGGAGCCCGCTCCTTCAGGTAAACCGCCACTGTGTTCTCGTCGAAGAACTGGTCGATTCCCAGGGGAACGAAGTCGCCGATCTGGGGCCGCAGGTATGTCACGTCGAGACCTTTGGCCTTGGCCACCTCTGCCTGGACGATATCGCTGGTGATGAACTTGGCATCGTTCTCTATCGCTGCGTTCCGAATGATGGCATCGATCTCGCCGCCGCTGGCGAGTTTCACCTGATCCAGATTCGGTCTTGCGCCCACGAACTTCATCTGGATGATGCCCTCCGCGGCCATCTTCCAGAGCTCCTGCAGTTCCGTCAACCCCGAGAAGCCAATCTCTCTACCCTGGTTTGCCTGCGCCTCCAGCTCGGCAACGACCGCCTCGGGGATGATTATTGTCGCGTCTTTGTATTCGCCTTTTTTTATCATCTGGGTTATTCGTCCATCTATTACAGCACTGGTATCCGGAACTATTTTCATAAAAAATCACCATTCAGTATAAAGCGTCATCTACCTTTATTAGCATATACATTCGCCGGGTCAAACACCGCCTTCTGTATCTCTTCCCCCTCGATCGTCCTGAAAAAGCAACTGGCATGTCCGGTGTGGCATGCGGCGCCCTGCTGCTCAACCTGGTAGAGGAGGCAGTCCTCG
>FWPV01009285.1_pt1 | contig 16701 bp, 13 predicted proteins | sample 2228371 | NCBI WGS metagenome assembly FWPV01 (sample SAMEA103939776, study PRJEB20133) | metagenome | reverse complement strand
TTTTATCTTTATTTTTGCTCCTTTGCTTTATTTCAATCTTTTTTGGTTGGATCCTTGGAAAAGAAGTAAAAAAAAATTCACCACAGGAAGTGCTTCGTGTCCCACAATGATTTTATTATTAAACTTGAAAATGTAAAAAAGGTCTATGGGAAAAGCCCCAATGAGGTATTAGTGTTTTCAAATTTAAATTTAAATGTAAAAAAGGGAAGTTTTTTTGGAATAATTGGTCCTTCAGGTTCAGGTAAATCTACAATTTTAAATTTAATTGGAGGTCTTGATACCCCAACAGAAGGAAAAGTAATTGTAAAGGGATTAGAAATATCTTCAAAATCATCAGAAGAAAGGGCACTCTTTAGGAAAGAAAATATTTCTTATGTCTTTCAATTTCACCACTTAATTCCAGAATTAAATATAGAAGAAAATATAGCCCTACCCCTTTTAATTAAAAATTTTAAGAAAAAATTTGCCTTAGAAAGAGCAAGGGAATTCTTAAAGGAATTAAATATGGAAAATTTAAGAAAAAGGTATCCAAAGGAACTTTCAGGTGGAGAACAGCAAAGGGTTTGTATTGGTAGGGCTTGTATAACAGAACCAGAAATAATGCTCTTAGATGAGCCAACGGGTAGCTTAGATGCAAAAAATTCCCAAGTTGTAATAGATATTTTTAAAAATTTATACTTGAAAAAAAAGATTACTTTTGTTATTGTAACACATAATGAAATACTTAAAAGTTTATGCAATGAAATTTTTTCCTTGGGGGCATAATGTTTGAGAAGTATTCCAGTGAAGCAAAAATGTCTCTATTTTATGCAAGAAATTTTGCAGAAGAATATAAAAGTGAAATCGTTCTGCCAGAACACCTTTTAATGGGAATTTTAAATGAAGGAGAAGAAATTTTAAGGGGTTTGATACCTGATATAAAAGAATTAAAAAAAGAATTAGAAGTTTCTTTAAAAAAAGAAAAACAAAATAAAATGGTTGTTTTTGAAAAAACAAATATAATTTTAGGAGATTCCACAAAACAAATTTTAGCTTCTGCATTACATATCTCCCAAAACTTAGGAAGTGAAAGAGTGGGGCTTGAACATCTTTTAATGGCAGTTTTAAAGAGTTCTTCTTTTTCTTCTTATCTTTTAAAATCCTATGGTGTCTCTACTTTCAAATTAAGAAAATATATTCAAGATAAAGAAAAAGAAAAGGAATTAAAGGTTCCACCTTGTTTACTTGAAACCTTTGGCTTAAATTTAAATAGATGGGTTCAAAGGGGAAAATGTTTTCCCTATGTGGGTAGAGAAAAAGAATTGGAAAGGATGATAAATATCTTAGGAAGGTTTACTAAAAATAATGTTTTACTCATAGGAGAAGCAGGTGTTGGTAAGACAGCCCTTGTGGAAGCATTAAGTAGGAAAATATCAGAAGAAAATGTTCCCCCTTTTTTAAAAAATATGCAAATTTATTCCGTAGATATGGGACAATTAATTTCTGGGACAAAATACAGGGGACAATTTGAAGAAAGGTTAAAGGGAATTATAAAAGAAGCCTCTGAAAATGAAAATATAATTTTATTTATTGATGAAATACATACAATAATTGGTGCTGGCTCCTCTGAGGGTTCCCTTGATGCTGCAAACCTTTTAAAACCTCCTTTATCAAGGGGACAAATTAGGTGTATTGGTGCTACAACCTTAAAGGACTATAAAAAATACTTAGAAAAAGATAAGGCATTGATGAGAAGATTTCAAACAATTATCTTAAATCCTCCTACAGAAGAAGAAACTTTAAAGATATTACAAAAATTAAAAAATCAAATGGAAAATTTTCACAATGTCTATTTCCCCGAGGAGACCTTAAAGGCAATTGTCCATTATTCAAACCAATATATTCCCGGAAGGGTTTTCCCTGATAAAGCAATTGATATAATGGATGAAGTTGCAGCAAAAGTTAAAATAAAGGGAATGGAACCAACCCCTTCAGAGGCAATGCTTTTGGATGAATTAAAGGAAATTTCAGAAAAAATCAAAGAAGCTATTGATAAGAAGGATTTTGAAAAGGCATTTGGTTTAAAAAACCAAGAAGTGGAAATAAAGGAAGCATTAAAGATTTTAAAGGAAAGAGTTCCAAACACTCCAAAGTTTGTTTCCGTAAAAGATGTAGAAGATGTGATTTCAATTATAAGTGGGATACCTTCATCTTTCTTTTTTACAAGTAATAAAGAACGCTTCAATAAATTAAAGGAGCGTTTAAAAGAAGAAATCTTAGAACAAACAGAAGCAATAAAAAAGACCTTAGAAGTCCTTAAAACTTCTTTTTCTTTAAAAGAAAAAAGGGTAAAACCAAAACCCCTTGTTCTTTTATGTGGTCCTCCAGGCACAGGAAAAAGTCAAATGGCAAGTATTATAGCTGAAGAAATTTTACCTACTTCTGGTAGTTTTTATAAAATTGAAATGTCTGAATACATTGAAAAACATATGGTTTCAAAACTCTTAGGTTCCCCTCCTGGTTATGTGGGATATGAAGAAGGGGGAACTTTAACAGAGTTTGTTAAAAGAAACCCCTTTGGCTTTTTATTATTTGAAAATATAGATAAAGCCCATAAAGATATACTAAATTTATTTTCACAAATTCTTGAAAAGGGTACCCTTGAAGATGCCTCAGGGGAATTGATTAATTTTAAAAATACAATGATTTTTATTACAATTACAATTTTGCAGAAAAAAAGGGGTTTAGGATTTGAAGCTCAAAAATCAATTCAAAAAAAGAGCTGGGAAAAAGAAGCAATGGAAGAAATAAAAAAGGTTCTGCCACCTGATATTTTAAATAAAATTGATTCCCTAATCTTTTTTTACCCCTTTGATTTTACACAACTTAAAAATATTTTAAAGATAAAATTGGGCAAAATTTTGAAAGAAGCTAAGGAAGAAGGTGTGGAAGTTCATATTAAAAAAGAGGTCTTAGATTTTCTTATAAAAAAGCTGGAAAGTTCTTATGAAAATGGTGTCTATGGTGTGGAAAATATTTTAAAAAATTATTTTAAAGATCCATTAAAGTCCTTTATCTTTTCAATGGAGTTTCCTTCAAAATTGGAAGCAAATTTGTCTGATGAAAATATAATTTTTTTAAAGGAAGAGAGTTATGCGCTTAATAATTAGTTTATTTTTTATTCTAAATTCTTTTTTAATTTTTCCCCAAGAAGATGAAGAAAAAATTTTAAGCATAGAAGTTACAGGTAATTTAACTTTATCAAAGGAAACGATTTTTTATTATTTAAATTTAAAAGAAGGAGAAACATTAAACCCCATAAGTTTAAATAAAAATTTAAAAAAGTTCTTAGATACAAATTTGATTTCTGATTGCAAAATTTATGCTGAAAAATTGGAAGGAGGCATTAAGTTATATATTCAAATAATAGAAAAACCCCGTTTAATGAAACTTGAATTTAAAGGAAACAAGGCACTATCTCCAAGTCAAATAAAGGATAAATTTAAAGAAAAGGGAGTCCCTTTGGCAGAGGGCTTTCAAATTACAGATGCTTTAGTTCAAAAAGCAAGGACAGTCATAATTGATAGTTATAAAGAAATTGGCTACCCTGCAGCAGAAGTAAAAATGATTTTAGAGGATTTAGAAAAAGGTGGCAAATCCCTTACAATAATTATAGATGAAGGATCAAAAGTCCCCATAGGTAAGATAGAATTTTTAGGAAATAGTAGATTTTCAAGTAAAAGATTGAAATGGACTATGAAAAAAACAAAGGAAAATAATATAATTTCAATTATATCAAAACACAATTTATACTCCCCTGAAAATTTTAAAGAAGATGTGGGAAAGATTAAAAATCTTTATAAAAAATATGGATATAAAGATATAAAAATTGGAGAACCAAAGGTTGAGACCTATGAAATTGTAAAAAAAGGTGGGAAAAAGATAAAAAAAAGGTTAAAGCTTACAATTCCAATTGAAGAAGGGGAACAATATAAAATAAGGAATGTAACAATTGAAGGTTCAACGGTCCTTTCCACAGAAGAACTTCAAAAACAAATTAAATTTTCCTATGGGGAAGTATTAAATTTTCAAAAACTTCAGGAAATTATAGAAGGAATTCAGGAGCTCTATAATGTTAAGGGTTATATAACTTCTTCTGTTGTGCCTGAATTTAAAGATGTAGAAGGAGAAGTAAACTTACAAGATATTATTTTAAAAGTAGAAGAAGGGGAACAATATAGATTAGGAAGGTTAGAGTTTAAAGGAAATACAAAGACCCTAGATAAAGTTTTAAGGAGAGAATTTTTAATTGATGAAGGACAAATCTTTAATGCAAATTCTTTTAAGAAATCCTTATTTAGAGTTAATCAATTGGGTTTTTTTAAATTAAATGAAGAAAAACCTGTAAACTTTGAAATAAATCCAGAGGAAAAAACAATTGATATGACTGTTTTTGGAGAAGAATCATCCCGTTCTGACTTGCAATTTGCTGCTGGCTGGTCTGAATCAGAAGGTTTCTTTGGACAGTTTTTCTTTAACACAAGAAATTTCTTAGGAAGGGGGGAAGTTTTATCTTTGGGTTATCAAAGTGGAAGGAGAAGGACCTTTTATGAAATTACATATACAAATCCCTATTTCTTAGATACTCCAAATTCTTTAAGTTTTTCCATTTTTAAAAGAAGATTGGACTATCCTATGTTTGAAAGGGAATCAGAGGGATTTGGTTTTGGCTATGGTTTAAGGTTAGGACCTTTTACAGGAATGATGTTTAGCTATAACTATGAAGATATAAATATGGTAACTGATAAGTCATACAGGTACCCAGCAGATGATGGAAGGCATGAAAGGCCTGTTGAAGACCCAATTTTATGGGGTAGATTTAAGGACTTAAAAGGAACTTCTTCTTCCATAACCCCTTCCTTTTATTTAAACACAAAAGATGATCCCTTTGACACAAGAAAAGGGATTTTTTATAGATTTTCTGCAAGATGGTCTGGGGCTGGTTTAGGGGGAACAATTGACTTGCTAAAACCAGAGACAAGTTTTACAATTTATCATCCCATCAAAAGATACTGGATTTTTGCCTTTAATCTTGAAGCTGGAAGGATTTATAACTTAGGAGAGGAAGATATACCTTCCTATGAAAGGTATTTCTTAGGTGGAGAATATTCAATGAGGGGTTTTTCTTGGAGGAGCATATACCCAACTAATCCAAAAGATGGAACCTTAGGAGGAGACAAATTTATACAATTTAACTTGGAAAGTATTTGGAGAATTCAGCAACCCTTTAGATTTGTAGTATTTTTAGATGCTGGAAATACTTGGGGAGAATGGGAAAAATATAATCTTGGAGATTTAAGGTATTCAGCAGGAATTGAATTTAGGATATTTCTGCCTGTATTTATGGCTCCCTTAAGGTTTATTTATGGAGTTATTTTGGATCCAAAACCAGGTGAAGACAGAACTAACTTCCAGTTTACCATTGGCACAAGTTTTTAAATGCTTCACATTATTGTAAAATTTTTAATAAAACTCTTTTTCAAGACATATAAAATAGAAGTTGAGGGTTTTAAAAAATTTTTAGATTTAAAAAAAGAAGGTAAAAAAATTTGTTTTGGTTTTTGGCATGGAGAACAATTTATTTTAATTCCTTTTTTTTCAAAGGAGAAAATAGGAATAATGGTTTCTTTATCAAAAGATGGGGAAAAGCAAGCAAAACTTTTAAGTTCCTTTGGATACTTTCCCATTAGAGGTTCTTCATCAAAAAGACCTGTTTCTTCCCTTATAGAAATGATTAATTATTTAAAAGAAAATCAAATTGTGGGATTTGCCTTAGATGGTCCAAAAGGACCTTTATATGAACCAAAGCCAGGGATTTTGACTTTATCTTATAAGACAGGTGCAAAAATTTTGCCTTTAAGGGTATTTTATCAAAAAGCTTGGATTCTTAAAAAAACTTGGGATAAATACTTCATTCCAAAGCCCTTTTCAAAAGTTAAATTATCCATAAGAAATCCCTTGGAACTTTCAGTAAATTTATAAGAAGATTTAAAAACTTTAAAATACTCCCTTTAATAAAACAATTTCTTTTATAATAGTACTTTTTATATTATTTTTATGTTTTATCTTTCCTTCAGGAGTTTTAAATACAGAAAATAAAATTTATGACTTAAAACAAACAATTTTCCCTTTAAAATTAAAAAATAATGATATTTTGATAATTGCAATAAATGATAAAAGTATAAACCTTTTGGAAGAAAACTTAGGGAGATGGCCATGGGAAAGGGATGAAATTGCAGAAATGGTTGAATTTATCTATTTTTCAAACCCTAAGATATTAATCATAGATATTTTAATGCCAAACCCTTCTAAGGGAGATTTAAAATTAAAAGAAAAATTATCAAAACTTCCCCATATATTGGCTATAGATTTTTCAAAAAGAAAAGAAATTACTTCTCTGCCTTGTATTAAGGGTTATGAATTAGAAAATTGGAGCAAAAGCTTGGAAAATTATAACTATTCCTTAATGCCTTGCAGTTTAATAAATGAAAATACAAAGGTTGGAACAATCCATCTATTTAATGATAAAGATGGAGTTTTAAGAAGGTATCCTCTCTGGCAAAGGTATAATGAAAACATCTATCCATCCCTTTCAAATGCTTATTTTAATCCACCTTTAAAAGGAAAAGAAATAAAGCTTCATTTTTATGGAAAAACGGGCACCTTCGAATACTTAGATGGATTTAAAGTATATGTTGCAAATAAAATAAAAGAATCAGAAGGAATAACAAAAGAAGTAGAAGAAATTGCAAAGAGAATTGAAGGAAAAATTGTCCTTTTAGGAGTTACTGCTACGGGAGGATTTGATTTAAGGTCAACACCTGTAGAAAGTATTTACCCTGGCATTGAAGTTCATGCAACAGCACTACAAAACTTAATTGAAAAAAGTTATATAAAAGATTTACCTCCATATCTTTACCTATTAATTTCTCTAATTTTCTTATCAATTTTTAGCTTTATTGCTAAGAAAAAAATTTTTTCTCAAATAATTATTTTCATTTTTTTACTAATTTTAATTTTTGCCTTTTCTTTTTACATTTTTTCTAAAAATTTAAATTTTCCCATAAGTTTTTTAACCTTATCATTAACCTTTCTCTTTTTTTCTAATATAATTTTTGAGTATAGAATAGAAAAAAAGGAAAAGAAAAAGATAAAAGAGACCTTTTCAAGGTATGTAGCCCCTTCTGTTTTAAACTACCTTTTATCTAGGGAAAATCCTCCCGAATTAGGAGGGGAATTAAAAGAAATAACTGTTCTTTTTTCTGACATAAGAAACTTTACAACAATCTCTGAAAAAACCCCACCTGAAACTTTATTTTCTTGGCTTAACGAATATTTTTCTTTAATGGTTCCAATAATCTTTAAACATAAGGGAACCCTAGATAAATTTATAGGTGATGCCATAATGGCTTTTTGGGGAGCTCCTTTACCAGATAAAGACCATTCTTTAAATGCATTAAACTGTGCAAAGGAAATGATTACTACTTTAGGAAAATGGAATGAAAAGAGGAAAAAAAAGGGTTTACCACCTTTAAATATTGGGATTGGACTAAATTCAGGGGATGCCTTGACAGGAAATATTGGAGCGGACTTAGGAAAAATTAAAAATTTCCAATTTACCTGCCTTGGAGATACTGTGAATATTGCATCTCGTTTGGAAGGTTTAAATAAAGAATTAAAAACAGAGATACTCTTTTCTGAAAATGTGAAAAAAAATCTTCCTGAAAATTATCCCGCAAAATATGTTGGAGAATATAAATTGAAAGGGAAAGAAGAAAATGTTAAAATTTATACTTTGGAGGTTATATGATTTTTTTAATTTTATTTTCCCTTTTTCCAAACTATCCTTTGGAATCAATTTTTAAAGGGGAATTAGGATATGAAATAAAAATTATTTCAGAAAAGGAGTCCTTAAGAATTGAATTAAAGGGGAAAGTTACAGAAACATATTTCAAAGATAAAGATAAAATAATGGTATTACAAGATAACAAATGGAAGGAAATAAAAAGACCAATTTATAATAGAGATAATTTTTTTATTTCCCTATTTCTTGAAGATAAAATTGAAAATGCAAAGATTGAAAAAGATGAAAATGGATTAATTGAAGCAGAAATAAACAATAAAGAATTTGGAAGAGAAGTAATTAAAAGAGTAAGTTTTAATAAATTAAAAGAAATCCCCGAAGGAACTTTTCCAAAAAAGGAAAAAACTTTAAATTTAGCAAAACTTAAAAACCTTTTTAAAAGTGAAGATGAAAAAGAAGTTTCTGGAACAACAGGAGCAAGGGGAGTAGGAGAAGAGGAAAACTTAGATGCAGAACCCAATTATGAAGATTTAAAATATGTAGAAAGCATTAAAATATCAAAAGAAGAATTAGAAAAATTTGAAAGGGAAGGTGGTTTAAAATGAAAAACTTAGTGGTATTTTTATTAATAATATCCATATCTTCTTTTGCTCAAGATATAAATAAAATTGGTTCCTTTTTTAAAGGGTTAAAAAAGGACTTTACACCAGAAGAGGAAAAGGAAATTGGAAAAGAAATTGCTGCAAAACTCTTAGGAATTTATAAATTATACAAAAATGAAGAAGCCACAAAGTATATAAATCTTTTGGGAAAATATGTGGCAAAATACTCTTCTGAACCTGAAAGGGAATATACTTTTGCAATACTTGATACAGATACTATAAATGCCTATTCTTGCCCAGGGGGATATATTTTTGTTACTTTGGGGTTATTAAATATTTTGGAATCAGAAGCAGAGCTTGCTGTAATTTTAAGCCATGAAATAGCCCATATAACAGAAAGACACATTTTAAAAGAAATCAAAAGGGCAGATATCCTATCGGGCTCTACAGAGATTTTGTCTGAAAAAGCTATTGGAGGAAAGGGAATTGGAAAGGATCTTGCAAAAAAAATTAGTCAAAAAGCAATGGAAACATTGCTTAAAAAAGGGCTTGCAAAAAAGGATGAATATGAAGCTGACAAGATTGGATATGAAATTGCTTGTCGTGGGGGTTATAATTCAAATACTTATATTGATTTTTTAAAAAAACTTGACAATTTAACAAAGGAACCAGGGATGGCTGTTTTAATTAAAACCCATCAAACTCCAGAAAATAGAATAAAAGAGTTAAAAAATCAAAAATGCTTCAATAATATATTGTTAAATGATAGATATACAAGGAGGATTAAAAAGTGAAAAACATTTTATTTATATTTTCTCTAATTTTTAGCATAACTTCCTTTTCCCAAAATGTTGTACTCATAACCTTGGATACCACAAGAAGGGATGCTTTATCTTGTTATGGTCAAAAGGGAATAAGAACAGAAACCATAGATAACTTTGCAAAAAAAGCTTACATTTTTTTAAATGCCTATACTCCTGTCCCCCAAACTTTACCTGCCCATTCAACAATTTTAACAGGTCTTTATCCCTTTGACCATAAAGTAAGAGACAACCTTATAAATTACCTTCCTGAAGATGCCATAACTTTGGCAGAAATTTTAAAAGAAAAGGGATATGCAACAGGTGCAGTTATCTCCTCTGCTGTTTTAGACCATCGCTTTGGCTTAAATCAAGGTTTTGATTATTATGAAGATAAAGTAGATAAGAAGACAGCTGAAAATAAAGCTTCAATTACAACAAATATAGCCCTTGATTTATTTAAAAAGTTGAAAGAGCCATACTTTTTATGGGTTCACTATTATGATCCTCACCATCCTTATAAACCACCAGAAGAAATAAAAGCCCCTACCCCATATTTGGGTGAAGTTTTATATATGGACAAAAATTTAAAACCCCTCTTGGATTCCTTAAATTATGAAAACACCTTAATAATAATTGCAGGAGACCATGGGGAATCCCTAGGTGAGCATAATGAATCAGAACATGGTTTGCTTTTATACCAAAGTGCTATTCAAATCCCCCTTCTAATCCACTTTCCTAAACAAAACAAAAAAATTGAAGTAAAAGAAAATGTTTCTTTGTGTGGAATTTTCCCTACGGTTTTAGATTTTTTAAAAATCAAAGAAGATCCAAAAAATACTCTACTAAAAATAAAAAAGGAGCCAATTTATTTAGAGACCTATTTTCCATTTTATACTTTCAAATGGTCACCTTTGAAGGGAATAATAAAAGATAACTTAAAATTAATAATTAGTGTTAAAGAAGAAGAACTTTATGAACTTGAAAAAGATCCACAAGAAAAGGTAAATTTGATTAATAAAAAAAAGGATCTTGCTAAAAAATTAAAAGAAGATCTTTTAGAAATTACACCTGAAAAGGATTTCATAGCTCACCAAAGTAAAAGTGATTCAATTCCAGAAGAAATTAAAAAGCAATTGCAATCCTTAGGTTATTTAGATGGTTCCTTTGTAGATCCAAAGGAAGCAAAAGGAGATTTGCCAAATCCAAAATATTTAGTAGATATTGTTGATTTCCTCGTTCACGATGGGAAAAAACTATTAGCTGAAAAAAAATCAGAAGAAGTTATAAAAAAAGTAAAAGAGGTATTAAAAAGAGATCCAAAAAACTTCATAGCAATGAATTTAGCAGGTGAAGCATACTGGCTTCAAGACAATTATGAAAGAGCAAAAGAAATTTTTGAAGAAGCTCTAAAAATTGCTGATAAAAACCATAATATAATGACAAATCTGGGTTTTACTTTGATGAAGTTAAATAAGCCAAAGGAAGCAAAAGAGACCTTGGAAAAATCTTTAAGTTTAAATGAATATTTTGTAGAAACTTATGTATACCTATCAGAATATTATTTAAATATGAAAGATGCAAAAAATGCTGAAAATATCTTAGAAAGGGCAATAGAAAAAAAATTAGTGCATCCAAGATTATATTTTAATTATGGATTGTTAAAGTTAGAAAATAAAGATTTAAAAAATGCTATAAATTATTTTGAAAAGGCAGTAGAATTAGATGAATCCTTTAAAGAGGCAATAGGAAATTTAGCTCTATGTTATTATCAAATAGGAGAAAAGACAAAGTCCTGGGATTTATTACAAAGGGGTTTAAAATTAGACCCAAAGGATTTCAAATTTTTAAAGGCAAGTATAACAGTTGCTTTGGACTTAAACAAAGTTAAAGAAGCAGAAGATTTAGCAAAAAAATTAATTGAACTTTATCCTGATTCTCCAGAAGCAAAAAGTTTAAAGCCCTACTTTAATAGATAATTTTTAAATAAAATTATTATTTGACATAATTTCTAAAATCTTGTAAAATTTATTGTAATTCTAAATAAAAGGAGTAAAATTATGGGACTTATTACAAGAGAAGAAGCTTTAGAATACCATTCTTCAGGGAGAAAAGGCAAAATAGAAGTAGTTGTAACCAAACCCTGCATATCTCAAAAACATCTATCTCTTGCTTATACACCTGGGGTTGCAATTCCATGTCTTGAAATTGAAAAAGATCCCGAACTTGCTTATGAATACACTGCAAAGGGAAACCTTGTTGCAGTAATTTCAAATGGTACAGCTGTTTTGGGATTAGGAGATATTGGCGCCCTTGCAGGTAAGCCCGTTATGGAAGGAAAGGGAGTTTTATTTAAAAGATTTGCAGATATAGATGTTTTTGATATTGAAATTAATTCTAAAGACCCCGATGAGGTTATAAAAGTTTGTCAATTATTAGAACCAACCTTTGGAGGAATTAACTTAGAAGATATAAAGGCACCAGAATGCTTTTACATAGAAGAGACATTAAAAAAGACAATGAATATACCCGTATTTCATGATGATCAACATGGAACTGCAATTATCTCTGCTGCGGGGCTAATAAATGCTTTGGAATTGGTTGGAAAAGCACCAGATCAAGTAAAAGTTGTCTTTTCTGGAGCAGGAGCTTCTGCTATTGCTTGTGCAAATCTTTACATTAAACTTGGTGTAAAAAGAGAAAATATATTAATGGTTGACACAGTTGGTGTAATTTATAAAGGAAGAAAAGAAAAGATGAATGAATTTAAAGAACAATTTGCTCAAGAGACAAAGGCAAGAACCCTTGCTGATGCTATGAAAGGAGCAGATGTCTTTGTAGGGCTTTCAACTAAAGGGCTTGTATCAAAGGATATGGTCAAATCAATGGCAAAAAATTGCATTGTTTTTGCTATGGCAAACCCTGACCCAGAAATAAGCTATGAAGATGCCTTGGATGCCAGAAAAGACATTATTATGGCAACTGGTAGATCTGATTACCCAAATCAAGTAAATAATGTTTTGGGATTTCCTTTTATTTTTAGAGGTGCCTTAGATGTAAGGGCAACTGCTATAAATGATGAAATGAAATTAGCTGCATCAAAAGCCCTTGCAGCCCTTGCAAAGGAAGATGTCCCCGATTCTGTTATAAAGGCATACGGTGGCAAACCAATTAAATTTGGAAAGGAATATATCATTCCTAAACCCTTTGATTACAGGGTTCTTTTATGGGAGGCACCAGCTGTTGCAAAAGCAGCTATGGAAACAGGGGTTGCAAAAAAACCCATAGAAAATTTTGATGAATATGTAAAAAGCTTGGAAAGAAGAATTTTTAAGGCAAGAGCAATTTTGCATCCCCTCTTTGAAAAAGCAAAAGCAAATCCAAAGAAAATTGTTTTTCCTGAAGGAGAAAATGATAAGATTATAAGAGCTGCAAAAATTGCAATTGATGAAGGAATTGCAAAACCAATCCTCTTAGGTGATAAAAAAACAATTGAAACAAAATTAGAAGAGTACAATATTGAAAAAGATGAAGTTACTGTGATTGATCCAAAAAATTCTCCAAAACTTGAAACCTATTACAAAAAATTTCATGAATTAAGAAAGAGAAAAGGAATTACTTTAAATGAAGCAAGAGATCTTATGCAAAAACCAAATGTATATGCTTGTATGATGGTTGAAGAAGGAGAAGCAGATGGAATGCTTTCTGGACTCACCATGCACTATCCCGATACTATAAGACCAGCCCTTCAAATTATAAAAAAGAGAAAGGACATAAATAAGGTAGCAGGGCTTTATGTTTTAATGGTTCATGATAGGGTTTTACTCTTTGCAGATACAACAGTTAATATAAATCCAACAGCTGAAGAACTTGCAGAAATTGCAAAAATGGCAATAGAAAAGGCAAAGCAACTTGGGTTTGAGCCAAAAGTTGCCTTTTTATCTTATTCAAATTTTGGTACAAATAGAGAAGAAGAGGTTTTAAAAGTTCAAAAGGCAGTAAAAATAGCAAAAGAATTATGCCCCGATGCTATAATTGAAGGTGAAATGCAAGTTGATGTTGCAGTGGAGGGAGAAATTGCAAAAGAACAATTTCCTTGGAGTGCTATACAAGGAGATGCAAATATCCTGATTTTCCCCGATTTAGAATCAGCAAACATTGGCTATAAACTTGTTTGGCGACTTGCAAAAGCAGAAGCCATAGGCCCAATTTTAATGGGAATTGATAAACCAGTTCATGTCTTGCAAAGAGGAGTTGAAGTAAATGATATTGTAAATATGCTTGCAATATGTGTAAATGATGCCATTGATAAAACAAAAAAGAAAAAGTAGTTTTTTGATAATGTTTTTTTACAAATTAAAATAAAAAATGAAAAATAATAAAAGGAGGCACTTATGGTTGAAACCAAAGTGACCGTACCTTATATCAGGGATTTAAAGGGAAAGAAAAAGATTGTAATGATAACTGCCTATGATTTCCCTACTGCTTTTTTAGCTGAAAAAGGAGAAGTTGATATAATTCTTGTAGGTGATTCCTTAGGAAATGTTGTTTTGGGCTATAAAAATACAATTCCTGTTACCTTGGAAGAGATGTTACACCACACAAAAGCTGTAAGAAAGGGGGTTGAAAGAGCACTTCTTATCACAGATATGCCTTTTCTTTCTTTCCATATTTCCACCTCAGAAACAATTAAAAACGCTGGCATTTTTATAAAAGAAGGTGGTGCAGAAGCAGTTAAGTTGGAAGGTGGTTTTAAAAGGTTGGATACAATCAAAGCTCTTGTAGATGCTGAAATTCCAGTTATGGGACATTTGGGTTTAACACCCCAGTCCTTTCATAAACTTGGTGGGTACAAATTAAAAAAAGAAATAGATGAAGATTTATTTATTGAAGAAGCAAAAAAATTAGAAGAGGCAGGAATTTTTTCTCTTATTTTGGAATGTGTTCCTTTAAAAATTGCAAAAAAAGTTACAGAAGCATTAAATATCCCAACCATAGGAATTGGTTCAGGACCCTTTTGTGATGGTCAGGTCTTAGTTTTTCATGACCTTGTTGGTTTCTTGCCAAAAAAGAAATATAAATTTGTAAGGGAATATGCAAATATTGGAGAAACAATTATAGAAGCAATAAAAAAGTATAAAAAAGATGTAGAAGAGGGTGGCTTTCCTACTGAAGAGGAGGCGTTTTAATGGATATAGTAAGAAGAGTTCATTTAATGCAACAAATTTGCCTAAATTTAAAGAAAAAGGATATAAAAATTGCATTTGTTCCCACAATGGGGGCATTACATTTTGGACATCTAAGTTTAGTGAGGCGTGCTAATCAAATTGCCCATAAAACAGTCGTTTCTATCTTTGTAAATCCCTTGCAGTTTGGACCAAATGAGGATTATGATAAGTATCCAAGGGATTTAACAAGAGATGCAGAACAATTAAAGGAATTAAATGTGGACTATATTTTTGTTCCAGAAGTTTCAAATATTTATGAGGAGGGCTTTTCTACAGAAATAATTAATGATAAATTGGGTTCAATTTTATGTGGAAAGACCAGACCAACCCACTTTAAAGGTGTCCTTACAGTTGTGGCAAAGTTGTTTAATATTGTCCAGCCTGACTTTGCAATTTTTGGTCAAAAGGATTATCAGCAATTAATTTTAATAAAAAGGATGGTTAGGGATTTAAATTTTCCCATTGAAATCATCTCTTGTCCCATTGTAAGGGAAAGTGATGGACTTGCTATGTCATCAAGAAACACTTATCTTTCACCAGAGGAAAGAAAGGCAGCTCTTGTCCTATACAAGTCAATACAATATGCAGAAGATAAAGTTAAAAAAGGTGAAAAAAATTTGGATTTAATAAAAAAGGAAATAAAAAAATTGGTTTCCAGAGAACCCTTAGCAAAAATTGATTATGTAGAAACAGTTGACCCCATAACCTTAGAATTTGTCTCTAAGTTAGAAAAGGAAGCTGTATTACTTTTAGCAGTTTACATTGGCAAAACACGCCTTATAGATAATACAATCTTAAAGGAGGCAGAAGAAATTGAAAAAGATAGTAATGCTTAAATCAAAAATACATAGAGCAAAAGTGACAGGTGTATTCCAACACTATGAGGGTTCCATTACAATTGATAAAAAATTAATGGAAAAAGCTGAAATTTATCCCTTTGAACAAGTGGAAGTTTATAACATAACAAATGGAGCCAGATTTACAACTTATGCCATAGAAGGAAAAGATAAAGAAATATCAATAAATGGAGCTGCAGCCCATTTAGCAAAAGTTGGTGATTTAATAATTATATGTGCTTACACAATAATTGAAGAAAAGGAAATAAATGAACATAAACCAAAAATAATAATTTTAAATGAAGAGAATGAAATAAAATGAAAATCTTAACTTGTGATGATAGCCAAATCATTAGGGATCAGTTAAAAAAACTGCTTAAAGAGGCATTTCCTGATACAACAATATTGGAAGCAACAAATGGCTTAGAAGCATTGGGAATTGCTGAAAAACAAATGCCTGACTTAATTATTATGGATATACAAATGCCAAAAATGACGGGCTATGAAGCATTAAGAATACTCCAAGCACAAGAGAGAACAAAAAACATACCTGTAATTTTTTTAACGGGAACATTTCAAGAAGATGAAGATGTAGCAAAAGGTTTAGAACTTGGGGCTGTGGAATATGTAACAAAACCCATAAACAAAACTGTATTTTTAGCAAGGGTAAAAGTAATGTTGAGGTTAAAAGCACAACATGAAAAAATCTTACAACTTTCCCATCAAGACCCCTTAACGGAATGTTTTAATAGAAGGTTTTTATATCAAAGATTAAAGGAAGAATACAATAGATGTCAAAGACAGAAAACACCCCTTGCAGGAATAATGATTGATTTGGACTATTTTAAAAAAATAAATGATACTTATGGACATGAGACAGGGGACTTGGTTTTAATAAAATTAGTAAATGTTTTAAAAATTTCTATGAGAAATTATGACATTTTATCCCGATATGGAGGGGAAGAATTTTTTATTTTGTTACCAAATACAGATGGGACTTCAGCTATGATAATTGCAGAAAGAATGAGGCATTTAGTTGAAAATTTAGTAGTTGAAGCAAAGGAAAATATGCTTCGCATAACTTCTTCCTTTGGGGTTTCTTCCTTTGAAAAATTTCCTTTTCCAAAAGACCCAGAACTTCTCCTTAAATGGTCAGATATTGCCCTTTATGAAGCCAAAAAAAAGGGAAGAAATAGAGTAGAATATTATTCTGAAGAAGAAAAATAAAAGTATAATAGAAAGAAAATTGAAGCTTGGGTTAGCATTAAGCATACAGCATTTAGCATTTAGGGGTTAAATGTTGCCGTTTTCCGTGTCCGTTTTTTTGTCACCGCGAGGCGAAGCCGTGGCGGTCTCTTTTCAGCATTCAGAATTCAGCATTAAGCATTTAGG
>FWPV01009284.1_pt1 | contig 16703 bp, 6 predicted proteins | sample 2228371 | NCBI WGS metagenome assembly FWPV01 (sample SAMEA103939776, study PRJEB20133) | metagenome | reverse complement strand
AAATCAAATAAACCAATAAATGGGTAATAATCATTTTATTAAGTTTATATATTTAAAACTATTGAATATTACTTACATTGCTCTATATTATATAACCAATATAATGTCAATAAAAGAATAATTTCTTACATCAATTATTTTTACTCATTCACTCTTATCGACTCTTTTATTAAAATTACCTGGAAACAAAGGAATCTTTTTATGAAGGTCGAAGAACGATAACTTCTCTAAATACATTTATTGTTTTAACTCAACTTTTTCTATTCTTGTGATTAGAAGAAGTTAACAATGAATAAAAAAATTTAGTAAACATTGTTATAAATTCCCATTTAATAAAACAAATTACAATATTATTTTATAATTACCCAATTTCATTGGACAAAAACATATAGCATAATTTAATTTCACTAATAAAACCTTAACTCCCATCAAAAGAAAATAAAAGGCATTACCACGTAATCTTTTATATAAATATTAATTAACCCACCTAAAAAAGAAAAAGATTACGAATAAAGTTAGGTTAAAAAATCAAAAATTTTTCGCAATAAAAGTATTGTATTGCTTATATTTCAAATATTTAATCCATAAAGGTAGTTGTATCTATTTAAATTTATTTTATTCTATCGAGAAAAATGGATTATTCATATCTTTATAAAATCTTTTTGGATACATTAAAAAATTTTTTTCACAATTATACCACTTATTTATATGTATTTGATAAATATAAAAATTAATTTGTTAAAAATTAAAACTATACGATAAATGATTTTTATCATCAATAAAGTTAAAATATTGATTTTTAATTATATATAAAATTTATAAACCAAAAAATTTTTAAAACAAATAGAGGTGAAAATACGTACTAAAAAAGGGTGAAAAAAATCAATTAAAAAACTTTTAAAAATCATCCCAGAACAGAATATTTTTTTAAAAGTTAAAGAAACAAATTATTATTAAAAAGAGAATTTGTATGAAAAAAACAATAACAAATGTTTTAATTGTTACTATATATTTTTTAATAAAAATAGACCTAATAGAAGCTGCCACCATTGCAAGTCAGGCTAGTGGCAACTGGAGTAGTCCTGCCACATGGGTAGGTGGGGTTGTACCAGGTTTAGCGGATGATGTGCAAATCAGTAATGGTCATACTGTAAATGTTGATGGAAACTATTCATGTAATTCGTTAACATTAATGCCTGGAACTAATAATACAACCCTTAATATAATGGGTACTTATACTCTTACTGTAAGTGGAATAGTTAATTTACAAAATGCAACTGCAAACAATATAAGTAAAACCATTAATATTGGTGATGGTACTCTCATTTGTAATAATATTCAAATGGTTGCAACAGCAGCTAATACTCGTGTTCTTAGAGTTATAATAAATAATGGGACATGTCAGGTAACCACTAACATTTCAATGAATTCTAATGCAAATCGAAATAGAATAAACTTTACTGGAGGAGGAGAGTTACGAGTAGGAGGAAACATTGCTCAGGGGGGAATAAGTCAAACTGCTGGAAGTGGAAGTAGTGTAATACTTAATGGAACAGCTGCACAGACATTAACCCCCAGTGCTGCCAACTCCTATAATTTTTATAATTTACATGTGCAGAATAATACTAATCTGGGTCAGGCTATAACTGTAAGGAATTTATCGATTGAAAATAATGCAATACTCAATACATTTCAATATCAGATCACAGGAAATAATTTAGGAACATTAACCATGGCGGCGGGTACAACCCTAATTCTTGGAAACCCGGCCAATGCAACAGCGGTTACTTTCCCTACTAATTATACAGCAGCAAATATAACTTTAAACGTAAGCAGTACAGTAGTTTATCAGGCAGGAGCCAATCAAACCGTCTCAAACATTCCTACCTACGGAAATCTTACCATTGCAGCAGGTACCACTGGAAGTTACACTCGAACATTAGCAGGAGCTACTAATGTAATAGGTAATTTAACCATTACGGGGGGCGCTACTACCACAGTTACTTTAGCACCTGGAGCTAATAATCTTACAATAAACGGAAATACAACCATTAATAGCAACGGTATCCTTAACGATAATACCAATGGAGGTAGTCTTATTTTTGGAGGTTTAGTTACCATTAATGCAGCAGGACAATATATCAATAGTGCCAATTCTGCCAATACATTTCAGGGAGGGATCATCAACAATGGTACTTTTATTAAATCTGGCACAGGAAATACCATCTTTTCTACAAATAATCAAACAATTGCTGGAATTAATACCCTAAATTTTGGAAGTGGAGATTTTATAATCAACAATCCTGTTTCACTTAGTGTTACAGCATCTGCTATAATTTATAGCGGCACCAATTTTACAAACAATAGTAATGCTCCAGCCGCATTTAATGCCACCACAGGTACATTTACTTTTTTACCCAATGCAGCTCAAAATATTACTGGAGGAGGTTCTGGTACAATTACTTTTTATAATTTAATATTTGCGGGGGGAAATACAAAAACCGCCAATCTTCCTTTTAATGTAACAAATAATACCACTATTAATAATGGGGTTATTCTAAATCTGGGCACCTCTGCCAAAACAATAAATCTTAATGGGAATCTCACCATTGATGGTACGCTCAATTTCGGAACTCTTACGGCAAAAACTGTTAATCTATCGGGAGATTTAATAGATGTAACAGGAACCATTAGCATGACAGGGGCTGGTTTGGCTCATGTACTTAATCTATATGGAATCAATAATAGCCTTACTACACTAAATACAACTGCGAGTTCAAATAGTACTGTTGCGTACCTCAGAAGCGGGAATCAAACTATTTTCGCCAGCGGTAACTATCAAAATCTTATTGTAAATAATGGAGGAGTAAAAACTTTAGCTGGTAATGTAACTATAAATGGTTCATTAACCTTAATTTCTTCTATATTACAATTGGGAAATTATAATTTAATTTTATCTAACTCCACTTCAAGTAATATACTGGGAGGTCCCTTTAATGCTACATGTATGATTGCAACCGATGGTACAGGATATATACAACAGGCAGTACCAGGATCTACCCCCTATACTATACCCATAGGTTCTAATGGAGTATATTCTCCCATTCGCATCGACAACATAAGTGGAACATCATATTTACGTGCCTCTACTATATATAGTCCCCTTTTAGGATCCAACTATTTAAAACGTTACTGGCAATTAACCGGTTCGGGAGCTACCACTGCAACTATTACTTTTACCTACAATACTACAGAAAATCCTACCGATCCTACTTACATTTGGATGAGACCCACATCCGGTTCATGGAGTGTACCGTCGGGCACTCAAAGTTTCGACGATATTAACAAAACTTTTACCATTACCTCCACTAATGACATTGGTATTACCACTACTGAATGGACAGCAGGTTATCCTGCCAAAACCTTTTTCTCTTATCAAAGCGGTAATTGGAACGATCCTGGCACCTGGACCAGTGATCCTGGGGGTACTACGTGGGTAAATATAGGCACACCAAATTCAGATGGTGACGTAGTTGTTATTCTTTCCGGAAGAACTGTGACACTCAACTCAAATGTCATTACTACAAACTTAGAAATTAACATTAATGAAGGGGGTATATTAGATATGTCAACCTATCGTTTTATCTCTACCCTTAGTAAACTTAATGGGCGGGGGTTACTACGATTAGCCTCTACATTCTTTCCCTCTGCAGCAAGCAATACTTTTGTCAATTCGGGAGGTGGGATAACGGAATATTATAATGCAGCTAATTTTACATTACCTACCACACAAACCACATATAATACCCTGCGTATAAACGCTCCAGGTGTTACCGCTACTCAATTAAATAATCTTACCCTCAACGGAGACTTACACATAATAAACGGAACCTACCGTATAAATGATAACACGGCAACACGAAGAACCTTGATTATTTATGGCAATGTCACTGTTGAGAATGGAGCCTCCCTAACGGTAGGTAATGGTGTGACCAACACCACAACAGACCCTAACGCAGTAACAGAAGGAGGTACAGCACCATATATTAATTATTACAATACACAGTCGCATAGAATTGACATTTACGGTAATTTTACTAACTATGGGACAGTTCGTTTTACTAATTTAAATTATCCTATTTTTAATCAATTTCCTCCTATAACATTGGGCACTACCAGTGGATTTGCTACGGTATACTTTAGGGGTTCTTCCCATAATACGCTGTATTGCGATGGCACCACAGACTTTTATAATCTGGTGGTTGATAAAGGGGTAGACCAGACATACAGCCTCACAGTATACTCTACCAATTATCCAAATTTTAGGCTTTTTGGGGCAAATAATCAAGGGGGATACGGTGGTGGACCAAATCCTAATCTGCAAAAAGCTCTTTGGATTAGAAACGGAAAACTTATTTTACAAGGTACTCTAGTGATACCTTCATTGAGTGAAGGAAACTGTGATACTGGTACAGGTGGTCCTAATTCCGATTTTTATGTTCCTGGTAATGGGGCTTTAATTTTAGATGGTGACAATGTGGTGGTATTAGGAACTGCCGATAGCTATCAAGAAGTAAATGTTGCCTACGGCACTTCTGCTCCCAACGATGCTGCCATGGGGGTAAATACCAATGCGGGTTGTAGTTCTTTTTCCATTTATGGTCTTTTGCAAATAAATAAGGGATATATCTCAACTCGAGAAAGTGGTGGTTTTATACAATGGGCTGTGGCATCAGGTCAATTCGTAATTAATGGAGGAACAATTGATGCAAAGCAATATAGAACTGCAGGAGGTGGTGGTGGATTAGCCTCTTATACCCAAACGGGGGGGAATTTTTATCTTCGTGGTCGTTTCCGTCGAACACCTATCGCTTATTCCTCTGTATCAGATTTGATTAATGCCCCCATTACTACAAATAGATACAATGGAGGACTAAACGGTATTTATGGCACCTTCAATTTAAATGAGGCAGCCAATGTATTTAATATGAACAATGGAAATATTTATATTTATGATGTCTGCGGAGACGGAAGTACCCCTACCCAACAAAAAGCTTTTGAAGTATTGTCTTCAACAAGTAATGTAAATGTTTCTGGGGGAAATGTATATATTATCCCAACCGATGGTACAGTTCTCCCTAATTCAAGCAATTATAGAATTATTTCTACTGCACCTTTTGCTAATCTTATTATTAACCGACAGAGTAGCACTAGTGTAGTAATGCTTGATACATACCCATTAACAGTTTACAATAGTTTTAATATTCAATCTGGTGATTTCAATGCCAATAGTAGCAATGTTACCATAGGGGGTAATATGACAGTTTCTAATGGTACTACATATATCACGGGTACTAATTGGACCACTTTCAATGGAAGTGGAAATCAAACACTTTCAGTAAACACTTCAACTCCTTTAACATTCAATAAATTTAAACTCGATAAACCTGCAGGTAAAATACTTTCACTGGCAGGAACACAAAACAACATTCAAAGTTCCGATTCTTTATATATCATAAAAGGAATATTAAATGATGGCGGTAAAACATTTACATTAATTCCTTCTACTAATACAACTGTATCTTATATTTACAACAGCGGAATACATACAGGAGCAGGAAAAATTGTAATAGCCGATGATGACCCAACCGATATAGGAGGAGACGGAAATGGTATATTTAATAATCTTGAGTTAAATAATACTGATGAGTTAGCTGCACCTGTCCGACTGAAGGCAAACATAAACATTGCAGGTACACTTACCTTTTCTCAGGATAAGCTTTTGGATATCAATCAATATAATATAAAATTTTCTTCGACAGCCAACATAAGTGGATTTAGTTCAACTCGTTATATAACTACCTCCGGGCAAGCAGGAAATGGAGGTATAACCCGTACTTTTTCCAGCACAAATAATACATTCACATATCCCATTGGAGCAGCTTCCACCAGCCATGCATCGCCAGTTTATACACCTGCCACAATAACTATTAATGGAACCCCAACTACCTGGGGCGATATTACAATTATTCCAGTGGGATACGAACATCCGGCAACTACCACTAAAAATCGTTCGCTCACCTATTACTGGAGAATTAAGACCTCCGGTATGAATCTTGGATCTGCAACTGCAACTTTGAGCTTTAATTATGACCAAGCCGATGTGGTTAGTGGAGGTGATATAACCGAGGATGGCTATGTTGCTGCCCGATTTGATATTAATACAACGTCTTGGACCAAAGGAATTACGGACGATGTAGATGAATCCAACAATATAATTGGTGAACCCGGTAGCGGAAGTTTTCTTGAGAACATTTCGTTTCTCGACGGCGACTACACCGCCGGGGACGATAATCCTACCAATCCATTCGGAACACCAACAGTGTATTATAGTCGACAAACCGGCCTATGGGGTAATGTAAACTCCTGGTCAACCGTATCACACAGTGGACCACCTGCTGCTAATGTGCCTGGAGCAGGAGATATTGTAATTATTGGAGATAACGATTCCATTTATCTTAATACCAATCTTACCATAGCAAACACCGATGTAAGAAATTGTGCCATCCTTAAAATTGAGATGGGTGCTGCATTGGATATAGGTTACAATCCCGGATGTAATTTTGCCCTTGTACTTAATCATCCCAACGGGAATGGGAATTTGCGGTTAACTACTAATTATAATACTAATAGTACATATCAATTTCCATTAGGCGATTACTCTGAATTTAATATTAACCTTGGAACTACAGAAATGTACACTACCAACCCCACTGCAGGAACTACTTATTATTTACCTAATGGTATAAATAGTTATGGAAATCTAATCTTGTCCCCTTTGGGCGGTTCCAATATTATTTTCCCCAATAATGATTTAGTTATTTATGGTAATCTAACCACTCGAGGTCAAAATGCCGATTCATGGTTCTGTCCGGTTTGGAATACTAATTACCCAACTCCTCCCACAATTAGGGTTGCAAAAACTATAACCATAAATGGAAACTTAAACATACAGGGAGGTGGACTGGTTTGGTATGGAGGAGGCGCACTTCTTCAAACGATAGAAGTAAAAGGGAATGTATTTGTAAATACTGCTTCAGCTATTGATAACTGGGACGCATCAGCTGCAAGAATGTATATTGGAGGAAATCTCACCAATAATACTACAGGTGCAACAGGAGGAGGAATTGTTACACCCAGGGAATGTGATTTTAGAAATATCCCTCTAATCTTTAATGGCAATGGAACTAATTATATTACCAATACTGACAACACTCCCATAACCCGCTTTGGGCAGGTTACTATAGATAAGGGCAATTCACAGGTTGATTCTCTCATTATCAGTATTGGAGGTACACTTACATCACCTACCAATAACTGGCTAACATTAAGAAATGGCACATTAGTGTTTCGACGTAGTAACCCCAATAGTGATTTTACTATCTCAACTACCACTCCCTTCACCATCCCCGAAACCGCAGGACTATATATCGATTTTCCCAATAATTCTGGTAATAGAAATATTCTAATTGCAAATGGTGCTACCAATACTAATGACTTAATACTTAATGGTAAACTTACCCTAAAAGCAGGTAACCTATACATTGGTCCTACCAATGGAACCACTAACAATAACAATGATATTGAATATTCGGGCGGGGGATATTCAACAATTGAAATTAGCGGGGGTCGCTTGTTTGTAAATGGTCAGATTAGAAGAAGTAGTGCTACAACTACAGGAGTACTTAAATACTATCAAACGGGAGGTGATGTAACCATTAATGGTCAAGGCGGTGATGCAACAGCAATTACTCGTGCAAAATTAGAAGTTGTTAATCCCGGAAGTATTTTCAATATGAGTGGGGGTACAATTACAATTGTAAGAGGGGGAGGCACTATTTTTGGTGATCTTTACCTTCGTCCTGCAACGAGCAGTATTACAGGAGGACAAATCATCTTTACACAAACCCCGGCATACTGGACAGCTGTAGATGCAAATCAAAACTATAACCTGGATGCCAATATTCCTTTGTTTGAATTAATTGTAACGGGTAAAACTACTGGTACTCCAAGATCGGCGACCCTTAATTTGATGGTCAATCCTCTAACGTTAAACTCAGATCTTACCCTAACTAACAATCAAAGTTTATTAGTTGCCAATAATATCAATGTTAATATTAAAGGGAATCTGATAAATAACGGCACCTATTCACCGGGCACCAATACTACAACCTTTGATGGTGGAACTCAATCTATTCTCGGAACATCTATTTCAAATTTCTACCATCTTAATGTTAATCCGGTAACTTCGCTTACTCTTTCCAATAACATTATTGTTAATGGGAATTTAAATCTTATAAGTGGTACGCTTATTTGTGGTAATTATTTGGTAAATGTTTCGGGCAATTTCACTAACAATGCTACCTATACCGATAATGGGAATGGTACAGGAATTCAATTAGGTGGTTCTGTTATACAATATGTAAGTGGTTCGGGAACTTTTAATACATTAACTTTAAATAACTCTCAAGGAGCACGATTACAGAACTCTATAACCCTTAACAATAATTTAGTGTTAATACAGGGTATATTTGACATCAATACCCATATGCTTTCCTTGGGAGTAAATAGTATTATTGATGGAGCTCCATTCAATGCCGTAAAAATGGTAAAAGTAGATGGAGCCTTTAGTAATGTTGGTATAAGAAAATTCTTTAGTTCGTACAGTGGTCCTTCCATCACTTTTACCTATCCCATAGGTGTTACAGGGAAGTATACTCCAGTTGTTTTTACCTATAACAATAATGATTTAACTGGTTATATTCGTATTAACGCAATTAATGCTCCTCATCCAGGCGTACTGGATGCTAGTAGAGTACTGCAATACTATTGGGAGGTAGAAAATAGTGCTGTTTCTGGTGTAAATGGAAACTTAACCTTCAAATATTATGATTCCGATGTTGCAGGTACCGAGGCTAACTACGTAGCTGCCAGAACAATAGGTGGCGCCAGCTGGAGTAAAGCTGCTCCAGGTTCATCGACCGATAATGTAGATGAGACAACTAATATAATTACTTTTTATTTAGTAGGGACAGATGATTTAGTTGGGGAATTCACTGCTGGTGAAGATCCTGCTATTCCTAACAATATTCCACAATTTACATCAACTAAAGACGGTAATTGGAATGATCCTACCTCATGGACACAAACAGGAGGCGATCCTTACACCTTAACAGGTGGTCCCAATGGATTTATTATTACTATTCGACCAGAGGATACTATAACGATAAATCAGAATTTAGCTTTCACCTATCGAAGTACCATCAATGGAACCCTAAGAGCAGTTTTACCACACTATGGGCATAATATAGGTACCGTATCTGGAAATGGTATCCTGTATCTCAATGGGGGGCCCTTCCCGGCAGGTCGCTACGATGATTTCCTTGACTGTACTACCGGAGGCACCATAGAATTTGGTGGCAGTACCAATTATAATATTGTTGCAGATTTATTTTCTCAGGTTCGACGTATGTATTTCACAGGTACCGGAAGTCGTTTTCTTCCCAATAAAGATTTAATCATCTGCGATAGATTGCTAATAGATGGTCCTACTCTAGATAATTCTCTTAATAATCGGAAACTAACTATTATGGGTAGCCTCGAACGATATGGCACAGGGGCTTTCATTGCTGGAACAGGGGCTAATGCTTCCATAGAATTTGCGGGTAATGTTGCTCAAACTGTAGGTGGGCCATTGGGTGATTTTAGTGGAACCAACAAGTTTAATAACCTTATTATAAATAATTCAGCGGGTATAAGTATTGGCACAAATGGTATTGTAGAAGTAGGGGGAAATCTTTATCTTACTAATGGTAACATTAACACCTCCACTACAAACCAGTTGCGAATTGTCAATACAGCCATAAATTGTGTTATTCCCTCTGGAGGATCTTCTGCCTCATATATAAACGGTCCGTTAACTAAAAGGATTCTTTCTGGAGATGAATTTAAGTTTCCTATAGGCAAAGGAACGGTTTTAGGGAATAAAATAAAAATATCTTCCTCAACACCCGGTACCATTTATTGGACTGTAGAATTTTTCACACCAAATAGTACTTATTCCTCTTATGCTGCCCCTCTCTCCTATGTTAACTCAATGGAATACTGGAACGTCTCAGCCACATCGGGTAGTCAGGCATATATTAATCTCGATTGGGATCCTAACAGTGATTTAACTCCGTTGATGACACAAAACGGTTTGTCGGATATGAGAGTAGCTTATGATAACAATGGCACATGGACAGAATTGAGTTCTACTGCTTCCGGTAACAGTAACAATGGAACGGTAACCACTCTTACACGCTATACCATTCCAACCGAAGGATGGGAAAACTTTACAACGGCATGTATCAATACAACCAAGCCCAGAGCCAGACTTAACCCAACTGGTCCTGTATGTGGTACAGCTGGAATCCCTGTAACCTTTACAGGCTCTGTTCATCCCTTCAATTATATTTTGTCGTATACCAAAGATGGCGTTCCACAAACACCGGTTACAGTTACTTCCGAACCCTATGTGCTGCCAACCGATGCTACTGGAGCAACCTATCAACTCACCAGTTTTATTTATAACGATCCCGCTGATCCAACAACAGGAGTAGTAGATCCTACTCCCGTAATAACCTACACTGTACCAACAACTGCCGATGCGGGTCCTGATCAATCGCTTTGTGGTGCCACTTCCACCACCCTGGCAGGTAATACTCCTTTAGTAGGTACAGGATTGTGGAGCATCGCTACAGGTGCAGGAGGTACTATCGTTACTCCTACAATTCCCAATAGTGCCTTTAATGGAATTAATGGAAATACTTATCAATTGGTATGGACAATTACCAATGGGGGTTGTTCATCTCGCGATACAGTAGTGATAAGTTTTCCACTTTTACCACCTACTCCGGCGGGTTTCATCACCTATACTAATGAGCTTTGTCAGGGTACACTGAATGTTCCCTATTCGGTAGCTAACGATCCTTCTGTCTCCTTTACATGGCTTTATACTGGTTCTGGAGCTACCATAAATGGTACAGGTAATGCAATTACTATCGATTTCTCAACCTCCGCAACCTCGGGCGACGTAGGGGTATATACTACTAATGGCTGCGGTAATAGCGATACTCTTACTATATTTGTAAATGTAAAAGAATTACCCTATGCTTCTTTAGCTATAACCGGCAACTCTACTATATGTTCTGGAGATAGTACCACCATCACTATTACAATGAGTGGAGGCTCCTCACCCTACAATGTACTTTTAACAAATGGTACAAGTAATTATAATCTCAATAATATAGTTTCACCCTATGACTTTAATACCAGCACCCTTTACTGGACAGGCCCAGGATCGAATAATATAGTTACTTACTCCATACCTACTATTACCTCATCCAATGGCTGTATAAATTCAGGATCAAATACCGTAAATGTTACTGTATATAAACAACCCAACACAGGTCCACTCTATCATAATCCAAATAAACCATGATAAGACATTATTGATAAACCTATATTTATATTAATTTTAACTCTCTTTTGTGGGGGGATATGTCTCTTAAAGATATTTGTCAACAAGTATCTTTTTAATACCAGAAGTAACCCATTCGGTCGTTACACCGAGTGTTGAAACGTCGGAAATATTTCTTTGTTCATCATCAAAGAATACCATTTCTTCGAAAGTTATGCCTGATTTTTCTTGTATATTATAAAAATGTTGAATTTTTCTATCTGGAAATATTTCTTCAAAATCAAACCATTGCCTTAAGTCAAATAATTCTAAAATTTCTCTTGCCCAGGTTGGCTGTTCTGTTCTTGAGGCAATAGCTATTTTACGATTATGTATTTTTAATGATTTAAGTATATCCCACACCTCAGGGTAAAGGGTAATTTTTCTATTCGAACTATCTAAAACATAACCATTGTATCTTTTATAAGGGGGAGAAGTACAATCACACCAAACGCCACCCGCATCCCATAAAGTAAAGTCTAAATCAAATACAAAAAGTTTCTTGGTCATTGCATTCCCACTCTCATCATTGCGAAAAGAAAAAGTCGTTCAATTCATAAATATCATCGGTAGTAAGATCTGATTCAAAGTCGAAGAAATCATCTATAGCTTTAAGAACCTCATCAAAAGAAAGATATCCATCTCCGTCAATATCTAATTTTTTATATTTATCGGGAATTTCGGTAAATTCTCCCCTTCGTCCACTTCCAGATAAATTGTTCATCATCAATAAAAATGCTTCCACCTGATTTCGAGGCAGAGCTTCCTGTGATAACACATTCAATGCTAAATCATCTGAAATCTCCACTCCGTCTTTATCAACTACTGCACCCTCTCTTGTATTGGATTCCTTATCTAAATAATCGGGCACCCCATCTCCATCGCTATCTAATGGACAACCCACACTGTCTACTTCAACTCCACGAGGTGTATGAAAACAACGATCATTAATATCAAAAATTCCATCCCCGTCCTCATCCCCTATTAAGTCATAATCGAAATTTTCCAGCTCAAGTAACAAACGATTGAGGCGAATCGTTTTGGGGTCTGAAAATAAATCGAAATGTAAAGAAAGGTAACTAAAGCCAATATTATCAAATTTATTACGATTAGTAATACCAAAAATAGGATTATCTGGAGTTATATTGTCAATATTATCGGTAAAATTAAGATGATAGGAATAACCCAGCCTTACACTGGTTCTGTTAGAAATACTATATTCTATTCCAAAATCAAAAGGTATGGCAATAGTATACTTATTGTATGAACCTAATCTATTAAGACTACTACTTCTCAAGTCGGTTTCATATATATCATCGGGTTTAATAAGAGTCCCACCGCGTTCATAAGCTTCTGGAAGGTTACGTATAGTGCCATCGGTCCAAAAATAAAAAGGACTATTTTCATTGGTAAGATTAGCTTTTGTATTAAAGGTAGTAAATTCTAAACCAATGGAGAAAAAGGGACGAAATAATCTTTTCTTTGGAATAAAGTGATCAAAGTCGTAATGTGCGTTTACCCCAAAGGATAATATATCTGTTTGGATACGTAAATTTCTATCGGGATTTTGGTAATCTCGTTGAATAATAGTCATTGCAGAAGCATTATTACCGGGTATTGTAAAAAGTGTATAAAGATTAAATTTAAAATGTTTATGTTGATCTATAAAAGCATGCATATTGGCTCGAAAAGCTAAATTTCCCCCAAGTGGAGTAATTGTATTATTACGAAGATCTCCAAAAAAATTGAGATAACCAACCCCTACCCCCACTACAGGCATATAAACAGGGTTAATATTCTCTACATCTTCAATAAGCATCTTTTCCCAATCGAGTTCCTGTGCATGAAGAATCCCAAAACAAAAAGCCGTTATTGTATAAAATAATATTTTTTTTATTTTCATCGTTTTATCTGTACCATTTCTGGTTAGTAATCATTAATGCTTCCTGGACAGTAATACGCTGACCATTGTTATATGCTGCAACAAAAGCATCGGTGATAGGAGTAGTGTTCCAGATATGTACTCTATAATCACGTGCTTGTTTGTATTCTGTAAATGACCCAACAGAATACTTTCGCCAACCCTCATGTATCTCAGCTCGCACCTCTTCATTAATTTTGTATCTTCTAAAATATCTTTTTATATCAATTGGTTTATGTCCTGCAGCTATCTGTACCCTATAATAAACTCCTTCCATTGGTTCTAACATATAAGAAGGATCTATTTGTTTTTCCAGTTGAGGGTTATATAACGGTTTTTGTTTTTCCGTTGTTTCTTTTTGCTTTTCTATTACCTTTTGTTCAGTTGGCTCTTCAGAGGTAACAGGTTTTACAGATTTTTGAGCCAAAAGTTCTTCCATAGGAACAGTAATAGAACTTTTTTTAACTTCTTCTAATAGTTTTTTTATATCATCGGACGACAACGCTGCCAGCTCAATATCTCGTTCAACTATATCTTTAACTATTGTTTTATCATCTACCACATAGGAGAATTTCCCTTTCAATTCGAGCTTAGCAGTTTCAACCCCAGAGGGTACCAATCGATAGGAAACAATAAAATAGGGAGTCGTTGGAAGATTCATCCATAAAAATTTGGCCTGTCCATTCTTAAAAACAAATATACCCTCTTTACTATCAATATTTACAGCACTATATCCCGATGGAATATTTTCTTCAATTTTAGCAAACTTTTGAGCGCTTTCTTTATACACCAATAAATTTACTATATAGCTATTGTCTGCATCACCTGAAGGCACAGGCTTTTGTCGAATGCATGCAACTGGTATATCTGAAACAGAAGTAATTTCGGGAATAACTTTTTCTTTGAAATCTTTAATGTCCACTATTAAAGAAGGTTCAATATTAGGATTAGGAAGAATATGAATATTCACTGGATCGCCCTCAACACTTATCCTTTCGTTGTTGAATATATAGGAAAATTTACCTGTTAAATCAAATTCTCCCTTCAGTCGCTGATCGACCTTTATGGTATAAACAACAGTAAGAGTATCATTTTCTGGTAATTTTAACCAGATGAATCTCACTCTATTGTCTTTGAAGGTAAAATCGGCGTTTGCTGAATAAACAGAAGTAGCCTTTAGGCCGCTAGGTAAATCGTTCACAAGTCGTGAGAAACTTTGTAATTTCCCTTTATATAAAGTTATCTTTACCTGAAATTCTTCACCTGCAGTTACCTCAGAAGGTGCACTGATGTTCATCTGAACATCTTCTTCATTTTGAAATATGCCTATAAAAAGGCCTACTATTAAATATAACGTAATTACCAAACCTTTCATGAAGGTAGTTTTTATAAAATATTGACAAATTTAATCATTTATCAATGATATTGAGTAAGTTGTTCAAATTTCGTAAAAAAATTTATAACTTTTTTTATAATAATTTTCAAATCTATTAAAAAAATACACATTATCACCTAATTACTTTACTACGTATTAAACTCCGATTCATTAAAAATATTAGCTTCAAAAATATAAATATTTGCATCTTTCCAGCCTTCCCATCCTATACTGGCTTTATCCCTGGCACAATGGCCTAAAAATTCTTCTTTCGACCATCCTGATTTATTGGCCACCTGTGGTAAAAATGTTCCACTTTTATTCCCTTTCTTAATATAAATGCCATGCCTACCCAAATTTATTTCATCAATATTCTTAACTTTTTTTAATGGAGTTAAGACAGAAATTTCTATTTCAATTTGTTTTAACTCTTCAGGCTCTACTGCATCAAATCGATAGTCAAACGCAGCTGATGAAATGGTCATATCTCTAACTACCAGATACAAAGGTTTATTTGACTTAAAAGTACCTATGCATCCTCGCAGTTCACCCTCTTTTTTTAGGGTCACAAATGCACCTACATTTTTTTTCAAATTAGGTGTAATATACTCACTCGAAACCTTATATTTACTTTTTTTAAGCACATAATTTTCTAATGTTTTTCTTGCAATTTGTATTAAATTGTATTTATCTTCTTGAGATAAAATAATATTTTGTAATAATGATGTATCACCGTTTTTTTTAAAAACTGCAATAGCATTATAACCCACTACCCTATCTTTTGCTCCAAATTTTGTATCACCGGAATTACGATATAAAATCTTAGATATTTTATACTGCGGATCGGAATCAATGATATACAAAAGAGTAAGAATAGAAGTCCAACCACATGCTACAGTAAGTAATTGATTAATCTTTCTGTTTTCTAATTCTCTTTTAGTGTTTAAAAATAAGTTAGGAGAACCATTTTTTATTGCCTCTGCCATGAGATTGTCCACCATTATAGCATCTTCATATTGTGGATAATGAGAAAAGTCACTACTAATTATGAAAAGATTACTATCATTGAAATATTTTTTTAAAGCTTTTGCAATTTCTCTACTTACCTTCTCCGATTCTCCCCCAATAATAATGGGTATTATAGTAAATGGACTTTTTAACCAATATTGAAGAAATGGAATAATTACTTCAAGGGCATGCTCTCGTTCATGAATTTCAGTACGATTATTAAATAAATTGCATTCATTCAGCAAAGTTTCAGCTAAAGGATCAATATTAACTTTACCTAAAGGAGTAGAATAGCTACCCTGAGAATATATGGAAGCTCCATGAAACATGTGAGTATGACTCGAACCTATTAAAAATATATGATCATAGGATCGGTGAGGATCTATCTGAGCAATAGCTGCTGCAGCAACACTACCCGAATAGACATAACCCGCATGTGGCACAATAGCAGCAACTGTTGAATTACTCTTAGTTGTGGCTGGCAAGGCATTAAAATAGGAAGCTAAAAGAGTCATTAATCTTTCCTTTTGTGCCGGATAAAATGTTCCGGCAGCTACTGGAGTTCTATCAAATGAATCTGAATGCTGAGCAGCTAATGTTACCATTAGTATTAATTAGAAATATACTTTAATTAGTATATTTTTCAAATTTAACATTAAAATGATATATAAACACCTAAGAGATTTTAATTCCATATATTCAATTAGCAAGTTAGTAATTTTTTTAAGATATTGCTATAGAAAAGTGAGAAATTCTGTAAATTATTAAAATGTGAGTATAAAATATAAAAATTATTTTCCTTAGGGTTGATATAAGTTGATATAATGATTCTTTATTAT
>FWPV01004098.1_pt1 | contig 16706 bp, 16 predicted proteins | sample 2228371 | NCBI WGS metagenome assembly FWPV01 (sample SAMEA103939776, study PRJEB20133) | metagenome | reverse complement strand
TGGGGCATAGATCCCAGGAAGGAGGGCCTGGTGGGCACCCTGGTCCCCTTCGTCAGAGGCCATGTAAACCTCTACGCGGGACGCAGCGAACCGGAGCTCTGGGCGGTGGCCAACCCCTTCATGCGGGAGTTCAGAAAAAGATTCGGCTCCCTGGAATGCCGAAACCTTACGGGATGCCGTTTCGGGAGCGGGTACGAGCTGGCCGAGCACGTGGAGTCCTCGGAGTCGTGCGCGCAGATGAAGGAATGGTGCCGCACGCGGGCGGCGGAGATCATCTCCTCCCACACCGTGTTCGCCGCGTGAGCGGCGTAAAGAGGCCGGAGGGACGGCTTCCCGCGCCGCCTGATGGGATACCGGGCGGCGCCGGAGGAGATGAGGCGCATGAAGCTGCGCGCGGCCTCCCTCGGCGGTTGCGCCGCATTTACTTGGTGAAAGGATGAAAGAGGATAAAGGGGAAGGGGGACGAAGAGAGGATCTCCCGCGCCGCCTGATGGGATACCGGGCGGCGCCGGAGGAGATGAGGCCCATGAAGCTGCGCGCGGCCTCCCTCGGCGGCTCTGCGGCCGCGCTGAGAGCGGGCGGTGAGAAGGAGCGAAGGGCCGCGGAGCTGGAGGAGATGGAGCGCGAGATAGAGGAGCTGCGTTCGCGCATCCTCGCCAAAGAGGAGGAGATACGCGGCATGGATGTGAAGAGACGGGAGTAGCGAGGAGGGCGAAGGTGAAGAGCAGGATTCCCGGGATACTGGGCATCGAGTACCCCATCCTCCAGGGGGGGATGATCTGGGTATCGGACGCGCGGCTGGCGGCGGCCGTGTCCGAGGCGGGCGGCTTGGGGGTCATCGGCGCCGGAGGCATGCCGCCGGAGACGGTGGAGGAGGAGATAAGAAAGGCGAAGGAGCTCACCTCGAAGCCCTTCGGGGTGAACATCCCCATCCTCAGCCCCTTCGGGGAGGGGGTCTTCGAGACGGCGGCGCGCCTGGGCGTACCCGTGCTCACCACCTCGGCGGGAAACCCCATGACCTTCACCGCGCGGGCCAGGGAAGCGGGGATGAAGGTGGTGCACGTGGTGTCCAACGTGCGCATGGCCCGCAAGGCCCAGGAGGCGGGGGTGGACGTCATCGTGGCCGAGGGTTACGAGGCGGGCGGGCACAACGGTTTCGACGAGCTCACCACCATGGCCCTGGTCCCCCAGGTGGTGGACGCGGTGGAGGTCCCGGTGGTGGCGGCTGGCGGCATCGCCGACGCGCGCGGCATGGTGGCCGCCTTCGCCCTGGGCGCCGAGGGGGTGCAGTTGGGGACCCGCTTCCTGGCCTCCACGGAAAGCCCGGCCCATCCCCGCTACAAGGAACTCATCCTCTCTGCGGGGGACTGCTCCACGGTGATCACGGGACGCGCCTTCGGCCCCGTGCGCGTGTTGCGCAACAGGCTGGCGGAGATGATCCTGCAGGCGGAGAGGGAGGGCATGCCGCCGGAGAAGGTGCAGGAGATGATCGGCTCCGGGCGTTCCGTGAAGGCCTGCCTGGAGGGGGACCTGGACGAGGGATCCTTCATGAGCGGGCAGGTGGCGGGAATGATCCGGGAGCTGAAGAGCGTACGCGAGATCGTCGCGGAGCTGGTGGAGGGCTACGGGCGCATAGTGGACGGCCTTCGCTGAGGGCGGGGGAGCCGGACCGGCATGCGGTGGAACCAGGGTTGAGGAAGGAGGCGTAGGGGAGGAAGCACGACGGACGTCGGGGACGCAAAGGAGAGATGTCCCATGTCCGGGGCTGACCCCATGAGAGATGAAGTTGGAGAAACAGGCCTACAGGAGCATCTACGAAAAAGAGGACGAGCACTGGTGGTTCCTGGGCCGCCGCAGGGTGCTGGGAGCGCTCCTCGACGCCCTGGACCCGCCCGGTGACTGGAGGGTGCTCGACGTGGGGTGCGGCACGGGGGGCAACTTCCCCTTCCTCTCCCGCTACGGCGAGGTAGAGGGGTGCGACTATTCTGAGGAGGCGGTGCGCTTCTGCCGGCTGCGGGGGGATGTCCCCGTCCGGGAGGCGAGCATCTACGAGCTTCCTTACGCCGACGGCTCCTTCGACCTCGTGACCTGCCTCGACGTCATCGAGCACCTGCGCCTGGACCTGCCCGCCTTCCTGGAGCTCAAGAGGGTGGCCAGGAAGGGCGGGCGCGTGCTGGTGACCCTCCCCGCAGGGCCGGGGATCTACAGCGACTTCGACTGCCTGGCGGGACACCTGCGCCGCTACACCCTGCCGGAGGTGAGGCTTCTCATGCGGGAAAGCGGCCTGGAGATAGAGAGGCTCACCGGCTATACCGTGCTCGTACACCCCCTTGTACGCTATTACCGCCGCCGCGGGAGCATCAGCAGCGGAGACGGCAGGTACACCCAGGCCATGGAGACCGTCCACCGCCCTACCAACCATATTCTGGTAAGAGCCCTGGAACTCGAGGCCCTGCTCATATCGCGGTGGGACCTGCGTGGCGGCTCCTCCCTGGCCGTCCTGGCCCGCAGACCCTGAAGGCGGATGCGCCCCGAGAGCCCGCTCACCCCCCTCCCGAATCCGGTAAGAGCCCTGGAACTCGAGGCCCGGCTCATATCGCGGTGGGACCTGCGTGGCGGCTCCTCCCTGGCCGTCCTGGCCCGCAGACCCTGAAGGCGGGTGCTCTCCGGCAGCGCGTTCCGGCCCCTCCCGAAAAACGAGGCTTCGGGCAGGACGACCGTGGGAGAAAGCGCCCCTGGACGCCTCGGGCTGTGTCTTATCATAAAAAGTATTAAGCGCCAGTTAAGATATTTACAAGCCGGCGAGAAAATTATAGGATGGTATAGCCGGGCGTTCGTTCGGGGCTTCAAAGGCTTCACATACCCTTAAGAAGCGGGATGGCGGATCGACCGAGGAGGGAGAGATGGAGGAGATCAAGGACACCTTTCTGCACCCCGTCGTGCCCCTGGATTTCCAGAACAACTATCGGGTAGGCGCTTACCTGCAGCGCTACCTCGATGGTTTCAAGGAGAAAAAGATCCTGGGGGCGAAGTGCTCGCAGTGCGGCAGGGTGGTGGTGCCGCCGCGCAAATACTGCGGGGCCTGCAACCTGGTCATGGAGGAGTTCGTGGAGCTCCCCCAGGAGGGGATGCTGGAGAACTTCACCGTGGGCCACGTGACCCTGGAGAAGGGCCAGCTCAACAGGGCCGACGCCCCCTACGTCATCGGCATGGTCAGGCTGGAGGGCGCCTCCAACTCGCTGCTCGCCAGGCTGGACGTGGCTCCCGCCGACGCGAAGACGGGCATGAAGGTCAAGGCGGTCTGGAAGGACCAGGTCGAGGGGGAATACTCGGACCTCGACTGCTTCCAGCCGGCATAGGGGGTGAAACGCATGGATAGAAAAGTAGCGATCGCAGGGTTCCGGATGGCCGCCGCCCCCGACCTGGAGACCACGCGCGAGCGCCTGGTCTTCGAGCTCTCCAAGGGGCTCCTGGACGACCTCGGCATAGACCGCGACGCCGTGGACAACTTCGTCCTCTGCTCCAACGACTTCATGGACGGCAGGACCATCTCCCACGTCTTCCTCGGCCCCCCTGCGGGCGGGTATATGAAGGACCAGACCAAGGTGGAGATGGACGGCCTCAACGCTTTCATCTACGCCAGCATGGGCATCATCTCGGGACAGTATGACGTCACCATGGTCCTGGCCATGAGTCTCACGGGATCCCAGGCCAGCCCCTACCTCTATTTCGACTACTCGCTGGATCCCACCTACGACCGCCAGCTCAAGCTGCTCAACGAGCTCTCGGCGGCGGCCCTGGAGGCCAGGAGCTACCTGGCGGCCAACGGCTATACCGAGGAGCTCCTGGACGCGGTGGCGGCCCAGAACCTGAAGAACGCCGCCGCCAATCCCGGCCAGGCGCGGCGCATCGAGGGGGTCAGCAGGGAGAAGGTAAAGGGATCGCCGTATTATTACGAGCCCCTGCGGGAGCTGCACTGCTACCCGCCCACCGACGGGGGCTGCGCCATGCTCCTGGTATCGGAGCGGAAGGCCAAGGAGCTAACGGATAAGCCGGTCTGGCTCCTGGGCATGGGCCGCAGCACCGACATCTATTTCATCGGAGACCGCGACCTCTCCACCTCCGTCTCCGCCGCCCAGGCTTCGGAGAGGGCGTACGCCATGGCGGGCATAAAGGACCCCGCCACCGAGCTGGGTTTCGCGGAGATATCGTCACCCTTCGCCCACCAGGAGCCCCTGCTGGCGGAGGCCATGGGGCTGCTGGAGAGGGGGAAGGCCGCGGCGGCCTACGAGGCGGGCGAGACCGCGATCGACGGCGGCATGCCCCTCAACCCCTCCGGGGGACCCCTGGGAGGCTGCCCCCTCTGCGCCGCCGGCCTCATGCGTGCGGCCGAGGCGGCGCGCCAGCTGCGGGGCGAGGCGGGCGAGAACCAGGTGAAGAAGGCCGGCAAGGCACTGGTGCACGGGCAGGACGGGTTGTGCGCCCAGCAGAGCGCCGTGGTCATCCTGGGGACCTGAGGAGGTGGTGGAAATGATGCGCAACGTGGGCATCATCGGCATCGGGTATACGCCCGTCTTCGTGAGCAAGAGGAAGGACGTGAGCATAGCGGAGATGATCTCCGAGGCGGTGGACGCCGGGCTCAAGAACACCGGGCTCAAGCCGGAGGACATCGACGCCTACGTGTTCGGGAACATGGCCACCTTCGAGGGCGTGAACATGCCCCACCTCTGGGCGGCCGAGCACATGCGGGCCGTCGGCAAGCCCATCATGCGCTTCGCCACCGGGGGGACCATCGGCATGGCCGCCTTCCACGGCGCCTATTACCACGTGGCCTCGGGGATGGCGGACATCGCCATGGCGGTGACCTACGAGAAGCATTCCGAGGGCGACGCCCAGGTAGGCCTGATGGGCATCATCACCCCCGAGGTCATGGCCATGCTGGCGGCGGGCATCGACGTCACCGGGCAGAGCGGCATGGGGGCCATCGGGGGAGGGAGCGCGGGCGGCATCTCCTTCCAGGCCTCCTCCTACCTGCACCGCTCGGGGGCGGGCATCGAGCACATCGACGCCATCGCGGCCATGGAGAGGCGCAACGCCGCCAAGAACCCCTACGCCCACCTCAAGGACCCCGAGGCCACGGCGGAGAAGATCGCCCAGACCCCCATGGTCTCCTGGCCCATCCGCTTCGGTCACATCTGCCCCACCACCGACGGGGCGACGGTGTGCATCCTGGCCTCGGAGGAGAAGGCGGCGAAGATAGCCGACAAGGTGGCCTGGGTGCTGGGGGTGGCCAACTGCGCCTCCGATGCCACCACCGCCAATCTCATCGAGAGCCAGATCACCGACCCCGCCGAGCAACTCCCCGCGATCATCGCCTCCAGGAAGGCCTGCGAGCGGGCGGGCATCGAGGACCCCAAAAAGGAGATCGACTACGTGGAGATCTACAACGGGTTCGCCCACCAGACCCTCATGTACCTGGAGAAGGTGGGCATGTGCGAGGTGGGCGAGGCCCACAAGCTGCTGGAGGCGGGGGAGCTGGAGATTAACGGCCGCTGCCCGGTCAACGCCTCGGGGGGCGTGGTGAGCACCAACTCCATCGGCACCTCCGCCCTCAACCGCGTCACGGAGTGCGCCCTGCAGATCATGGGTCAGGCGGGGGAACGCCAGGTGGAGAAGGAGGTGCACAGGGCCATGGCCCACGGCTGGGGGGGCCTCATGCAGTACTGCACCATCACCATCCTGGGCGACAAGCCCAAGAAGCTGTGAGGAGGGGAAGATGGAAGAGACCAAGGTTGTCACCGGCGCGTGGGAGCTCTCCACCTTCAAGTTCAACGTGGAGGGCCGGGGCCTGCAGCTCATGCTAAAGCACATGAAAGACCGCAAGCTCATGGGGATCAAGTGCCACCAGTGCGGCACCGTCTATCTCCCCGGGCCCTTCTACTGCCGCAAGTGCCACATAAAGATCGACGAGCCCGCGGAGGTCAGCGACCACGGGCAGGTCATGACCTTCACCATCGGCTACGCCGACGTGCGCGGCAATCCCCTGGACGAGCCGCGCATCGCCCCCATCGTGAAGCTGGACGGCTGCGACTCCTGGATCATGGGCGTGATGCAGGGATGCGCCCCCGAGGACGTGCACGTGGGGATGCGGGTGAAGGTGCAGTGGGCCGAGGAGACCACCGGCTCGCTGCAGGACATGCAGTACTTCGTGCCGGAGTGAGACGCTCTCGGTAGAGTTCGACGGGCATAACGGCCCGGGCCCCTCGGTCCGGGCCTTTGCATGCATATGCGGGTACGGGGTATGGCCGTCATCGCCCCCCGCGGCCTTAGGGCCCGGCGGACTTCCGCATCGCCGCGAAGGGATGCCCGCAAAGAGCGCGGCGGGAGAGAAGGGGCGCATGCCTCCCCGGAGGGCGTTTCAGCGGGCGGCGAGGATCTCCCGCAGCGCGGCCAGGAGGCAGTCGACGTCCTCCGCGCGGTTGAGGTAGCTGAATCCCGCGCGGACCACGCCGCTCTCAAGGGTCCCCAGGGTACGGTGGGCGAGGGGGGAGCAGTGCAGGCCGGAGCGCACGCGGATGCCGTATGCCTGGTCCAGGCGGGAGGCCACCTCCGAGGAGGTGAACCCTTCCAGGTTGAAGGAGACGATGCCCACCCGGCGTTCCCACTCGCGAGGCCCGTAGACCCTGACCCCATCCATTTCGGCAAGGCCCTCCAGGAGACGGAGGGTGAGTTCCTCCTCGTGGCGGCGGATGCGGTCCACGCCATGTTCCAGCACGAACTCCACCCCCGCCCGCAGGCCCGCCAGGCCGAAGGCGTTGAGGGTGCCGCTCTCGTAGCGGTCGGGGAGGAACTCGGGCTGGGAGGAGCTCTCGGAGAGGCTGCCCGTGCCCCCGTAGGTGAGGGCGCAGACCTCGTGGCCGGGGGCTATATATAGCGCCCCCGTGCCCTGGGGGCCGAAGAGTTCCTTGTGTCCCGAGAAAGCCAGGTACTGCAGGCCCATCTCCCGGGGGTCGAGGGGAAAGCGGCCGGCGCTCTGCGCCGCGTCCACGAGCACCGGCACGCCGCGGGCGCGCGCCGCCTCGGCGATGTCCGCCACCGGCAGGAGGGTTCCGCTGACGTTGGAGGCGTGGGCGCAGGCGACGAGGCGCGTATCTGCGGTGATGGCCGCCGCGACCGCGGCGGGGTCGAGGGTCCCGTCGCTCCCGCATCTCACGATGGTATAGGTTACGGCGCCGGCCCGCGCCAGGGCCTCCAGGGGTCTCCATACCGAGTTGTGCTCCAGGGAGGTGATCACCGCATGCCCGCCCTCCCGCATGACCCCCTGGATGACGGTGTTCAGAGCCTCGGTGGCGTTCTTGGTGAATACGATGCGCGAGGGGTCTCCCACGCCAAGGAGGCGCGCCACCGCCTCCCGCGCCCGCAGCACCTCGCGTCCCGCCTCCAGGGAGCGCGCGTGCCCGCTGCGACCCGGGTTGCCTCCCACCTCGCGGGCGAAGCGGTCCATGGCCAGGTAGACCGCCTCCGGTTTGGGGTAGGTGGTTGCCGCGTTATCCAGGTATATCTCGCGCAAGGTGGCCTCCGTTTTCATGTGCCGGATCAGACGCGCTCCGTCGCCGCCGGGTTCAATGATACCATCTGCTCCCCGCCGGCAGCGCACAGCGATCGAGTCTCGGGCCTGATCCCGGAAGCTCGGGACAGGAAGCGGAGCAAGAAATACCTTCCTCCTGACAGTCGGCGTCGGGTAAAGGATGGAGCGGAGGCCGTCGATGCATAGGGAGAGCGGAGGACACGAGGGAATCGCATGGAAAGCGCATCCAGGAAACAGAGGAGCACACCGCGCCGCGCGGCGGTACTGGCCGCGGTCGCGCTGGCGGTCGCCTGCCTTGTGCCCCCGCCGGGCGCTCCCCGCACCGTCGCCGCACAGGCGAGCTTCAACGACATCGCGGACCAGCCGGTGGAGATCCAGCAGGCCATCGCCTATGCCGTGGAGAAGGGATACATGCATGGGTACGACGACGGCGGCTTCCATCCCGCGCAGGCCACCTCGCGCATCGAATGCGCCCGCGCGCTGGTGACCGTCTTCGGCAAGGCCGGGGAAGGCGCCGACCCCTCCATCACCTTCACCGACCTGCCCGCGAGCGACCCCTCCTTCAAATGGGCCAACCTGGCGGTGAAGCATGGTTACCTGGAGCGCCTGCCTGACGGCTCGTTCGCCCCCAACCAGGGCGTGCTCTTCGAGCGGGTCGCCCAGGCGGCGGCGGTGGGGATGGAGCTGAGCGACGTGGCCGCGAACGTAAACCAGCTCACAGGGGGCGCTCCTTCATACGGGGGCGCCATGACCGTGTTCATGGACCTGCACCTGAAATACCGCTACAGCAAGGTGTGGCCGGGGCAGTCCTATCCCCGGGGAGAGATGGCCTTCACCCTCTTCCGCATGGACAACGTGGAGAGCTGGCGGCCCTGGTACGTGCGCGCATCGTTCACCCCCGCCACCTGCAGGCTGCCGGAGGCCACCGCGGAGCAGTTCCAGGCGGTGAGCTTCGGCTTCGAGCGCCTGGGGTGTCCATACGTCTACGGCGGGGAGCGGGAATCGGAGGGAGGTTTCGACTGCTCGGGCTTCGTCTACAACACCCTGAGCATACGCCTCGGCTACCCCATGATGCGCGTGGCCGACGACCAGGCCCGCGATAACCGCTACCTCTACGTCAGCCGCGGAGCCCTGGAACCCGGAGACGCCGTCTTCTTCTACGAGGAGGCAAACGCCACCCCCTCCAGCTATATCGGCCATGCCGGAATGTACGTCGGCAACGGCCTTTTCATACACTCCACCGGGTCCAACGGCGGGGTGAGCATCGACTGCCTGGACAACAACGACTACTGGGGCACGCATTTCGCCTGGGGGAGGAGGGTGGTGGGCGGCCCCTACAACGACCGCTTCGACACCTGGCTCCTGCTCTACAACCCCTCGGACGGGGAGCTGCCGGTGGAGGTGGAATACATGCTCCCGCGGGGCGAGCCCTGCGTGCAGGAATACACCGTGGCCCCCCACAGCCGCTACAACGTGCCCGTGGACAGCCTGCTCCCCTGGGACGAATTCTCCATGCGGGTCAGCGCCCCTGAGCCCGGGGTGGTGGCGGAGCGCGCCATGTACTTCGATTACCTCGACTGGGCGGACGGCGGCCACGCCTCGGTGGGCGACGAGGAGGCGGGGCTGCAGGGATACTTCGCCGAGGGCTATACCGGCAGGGGCTTCCATACCTGGCTTCTTCTCGCCAACCCCGGGGAGGATGAAGCCCGGATCGAGGTGTCCTATCTCCTGGAGGGGAGTGATGCGGTAAGGGAGGAATACCGCGTTGCCCCCCACACCCGCTTCACCGTAAAGGTCAACGACGTGCAGGGGGTGGGACAGGGCGGCGTGGGCATCGCCTATCGCTCGCTGAACGGCGTTCCCGTGGCGGCGGAGAGGGCGGTGTATTTCGACTATCACGGCATCATCGACGGGCACTGCTCCCAGGCGGTGGGGAATACCTCCACCCGCCTCTACCTTGCCGAGGGCTATACGGGGAAGGATTTCGACACCTGGATACTCCTCGCCAACCCCAACCCCGACCCCGCCGAGGTGGAGGTGTGCTGCCTGGTGCAGGGAGGCGAGAAGGTGAGCGAGGTCAGGTCGGTGCCGCCCTTCTCGCGCCTCACCGTCAACGCCCGCGAGCTGGTGGACGGCGCCTCCTTCGGCATCGTCATCAGCTCGCGCAACGGGGTGGGCATCGTCGCCGAACGCGCCATGTACTTCAGGTACCACGGCAGGATAGCGGGGGGCCACTGCTCCGCCGCGGTGGGCGAGCCATCGCAGACCATGTACCTGGCCGAAGGGTACACCGGCGGCGATTTCGACACCTGGATACTCCTCGCCAACCCCAACGGCGGGACCGCCCGCGCCAGGGTGACCTTCGCCCGCGAGGACGGCGGTGAGGTGGTGCGGCAGCTGGACATCCCCCCCGGCTCGCGCTGCAGCATCCTGGCCGACGAGGTCAGAGGCCTGGAGGGCTGCTCCTTCTCCACCCGCGTGGACTCCGACCTTCCCCTTTTCGTGGAACGCTCCATGTACTTCTTCTACCAGGACCGCGCGGGAGGGACCAACTGCCCCGCGCTGGAAAGACCTTCCACGCGACGCTTCTTCGCCGAAGGCTACACCGGCGGCTGAACCGATGGGGTCAGCCCCGGACATGGGACAAACCCCCGTACATCAAGGCACCGTCGTCCGTCGCCGGATGCAAGGGTAGAATGGGATCGAGTGAGCAGGTCGAGGGCGGAGAGCAGGGCGGGGCGGGGAAGCGAGAGCGATGGTCGAGATGCCGGGACGGGAGGAGTTCGAGGAACTGGTGGTGGAGGCCCTGGAGGGGTTCCCGGAGGAGTTCCGCCGCCTGGTCTTCGACAACCTCGCGGTGGTGGTGGAGGACGTGGCCTCGCCCGAGGAGGCGCGCAGGGCCGGAGTGCGCGATCCCATGATGCTCATGGGGCTCTACACGGGCGTGCCCTTCACGGAGTGGGGAAGGGGCCATTACATGGGCCCCCCCGACGTGATCAGGATCTACCGCCTGCCCATACTGGCGGAGGTGGGGAGGGACGGGGACGTGCGCGAGAAGGTGCGCCAGGTGGTACTGCACGAGCTGGGGCACCGCGCGGGACTGGACGAGGAACGCCTGCGTGAACTCGGCGTGTACTGAATGCCCGGAACTTCCGCTCCCGGACGATGTTCCATATAATACCGGACGATTCCGCGAGAAGAACGCTCAGCCGTGATCTCCCAGCAGCAGTTGACCCCGCCCCCGCATCCTTCCTACTGCAGGGCGGACAGCGCCGCGCCCATGGCCCCCACGAGCTGCGGGTCCTCGGGGATGAGCAGGGGCACCCCGAGGCGTCTCTCCAGCAGGGCCCTCAGGCAGGGGTTTCTCGCCACCCCGCCCGCGAAGACCACCTCGCGCTCCACCCCCACCCGCTTGAGCAGGGACACCGCGCGGTCACAGATGGCCTCGTGCAGGCCGCGGGCGATCTCCGGCCGGGGGGTGCCGCGGGCGATGAGTCCGGTGACCTCGGACTCCGCGAACACCGTGCACATGCTGGAGATCTTCACCTCCGCCTCCGTCTCCAGCGCGATACGGCCCATCTCGTCGATGGTGAGTCCCATGGCCGCGGCCATGACCTCCAGGAACTTCCCCGTCCCCGCCGCGCAGCGGTCGTTCATCTGGAAGTCGGCCACCCTGCCGTCGGGGGCCAGGGAGATGGCCTTGGTGTCCTGTCCCCCGATGTCCAGGATGGTGCGGCAGTCGGGAAAGAGGCGGTGGCACCCCAGGGCGAAGGCCTTGATCTCGGTGATGGTACGGTCGGCGAAATTGGCCTGGGCGAGGTGTCTTCCGTAACCCGTGGCCACCAGCACCTCGAAGCTGCGGTCCGCGAGCAACTGGCGGCACTGCTCCAGGGGGTCGAAGGTGGTGGCGACCACCTTTCCCCAGCGCAGCTCGCCCTCCTCCACCTCCACCAGGGCGATGGTACGGGATCCGATGTCCAGTCCACCTATGGCCATTCCTTCCTCCTTGCGGTTCCCGGGCAGGGGGTTGGTATCCGGCAACATCGCGGGCCGTCACGGCGCCCGATCAACCAGAAAAGCATACCTCATGGCCGGCGGGCTGCGCCACGGTCCCGGTTATGGTCTGCGCCGCGGAAGTCCAGCGTCTCGCAGGCCTCCGGAGCGGCAGGAGAAGGCGAGCCGCCGGCCGCGCGGCGGCCGGCGGAAAAGCATGCGACGGTCCGGCTTTCGGACAGGTCTCCGGACCCCCGGGTCCAGGGTCAAGCCCTGTCCTCGCTGCCCACCATCTCGATGAGGGCCTGCACGCGGGTGGCGAGCTGCCCCACGTCCTCGGCGCTGTAGTCGGTCTCCAGGTAGAGGAAGGGGATGCCCAGCTTCTCCAGCTCACGCTGCACCCCGAAGGCTTCCACGGTGTAGGGGTCGCAGAACTGCAGGGCGTAATAGACCACCGCGTCGATGCGGTAATCCCTCACCAGCTCCTTGATGTGCTCCACGCGTTCCCGGTTGGGGGTGAAGATGGCGCAGTGGATCTTCAGGTAGCGGTCGGCGATGTTGTCGAGCAGCGCCTCCATGTCCGCGGCGTCCTCTTCCACCAGGTTGTCGAAGTAACGGATGCCGGTGCACATCTCGTCCATGGCCACCACCGCCCCCGAGGTCTCGATGATGGTGGCCACCTTCCAGTTGGGAAGGGCCATGGGGCACCCCGAGAGGAGGGTGCGGGGACGGTGCGCGCCGCCGATGGATTCTCCCTTCGCCTTTCTCTCCTCCAGCTCGTCGCAGAGGGCGTTGACCTTCTCGGTCAGGCGCGCGGGGTCGTCGTAGAAGGCGATCTGGCTGACCAGCAGGGCGTCCCGGCCGGAGATGACGGGCGGGTCGCTCTTGCGCAGTTCCTCCAGGCGCAGCAGCGCCCTGCGCTTTTCGTTTATCAGGCGCACGGCATCGCGCAGTTCTTCCAACCCCACCTTTTTCCCCGTGAGCTCCTCCAGGCGGGCGAGCAGCCTCCGGACCTCCAGCCTCCACAGGTCGCGGTCGTGCTCCAGCTTCATCTGGGGTACCTCCATGACATGCACCGGCTGGAGCTCTCCCAGGACCTCGAAGTATTTCTTCTTCCCGTCGCAGGTGGTCTCCCCCACCAGCAGGTCGCAGGACTCGATATAGGGGCAGACCCTGGCGAGCTTGAAGCCCAGGGAGGATTTGATAAGGGCGCAGATGTTGCGGGGGAGGTGCTTCTCCGCCTCCTCGGGAGCCACCTGGGCTCCCGCGCACAGGCCCACGCAGATACCCCCCGCGGCCACGATAAGTTCCTCGGGCACGTAGGTGCAGAAGGTCCCCACCACCACGCCGCCCCCATCGCGGTGCTCCACCAGCTCCCTGACGCGCAGCCCGTGCACCTCCGAAAACACGAAGTCGAAATACTCCATGCCCCGGGGGCGGTTCTCCTGGCTCAGGATATTCTCCTGGTACATGGGGGGCAGCACCTCCAGGAGCCCGGCGTGTGCCTCAAGGTCTATGCCCAGCCCCTCCCACATGGCGTCGTATTCGGACATCCTTTCTCCTCCTTCCTCTCGCGAATTCACACCCAGCGCGAACGGTAGGGTTCCACTCCCGCGTATATCACCCCTCTCTCCTCCAGGGCCGCCACGGCCGCATCCCTCAGCTCCACGGCGATGCGCAGGGAGATGCCGCAGTTGACGGTGAACTCCCTAGGCGTGTTGATCACCGCATGCCTGACCCCGGCGCTCTTGAGCGCGGACTCGGCGCTCATTGCCTGATGCGTGGAATCGAACAGGATCACGTAGCAGTTATGGTCTTTCATAAGCAACACTGATAAGTAAACCGATATCTTCTTATACAGGACGCTTAACATCATAACCGCGAGTCACCGTGCTGACAACGAGGATTATGCTGGGGACTATACGGAATCAGCCGGAACGCGGGCGCGAATCGTCGTTTCCCGGTAATGTGTGCGCTTGACGCGGTCGGAAGGACTCAAGAGCAGAGGTGGAAACCCGAACGGGCAGACTCGCGAAATGGAACCGGAAATCATATGGGTCTGAGACCGAGGGGCGGCACGACGGGTGGTGGAAACCCGAACGGGCAGACTCGCGAAATGGAACCCCGTCGCCCGGGGCCGCGCGTTGGGACGGTAATAAGCGATGACGCACTCGGGAGAGGCCTATACAGCCTCTCTCCTATATGTTGAATGCCGGTCCCAGGCGACGGGCGTTGCTTCCGACCGTGATGCGTCTGGTGGCTGCGGATAGCACAGGCAGCAGGCGATGTGCAGGGGAAGGTCCCTGCCGTAACGGGAGAGATACGGGTACCGCTTCTCCGCCGTGTGACGCAGATCCGCGTCTTTCGTGCTGTTGACCACCCGCATGATCGTCCTCTCCTATGTTTCACATTAATCTAAATATTCCCGATACAAACATTATAATTAGCTATCAGCAGGTTTTAAATAATACCATAGTATGAATATGCAGCACCTATAACCCCCCTGCGTTACCGTCTCAGCTCCTCTCTCCCGGCGGGCAAGCGCCGGCATTGCCCCGGTATAGAGATGGAACAAGGGGGGACGGTTTGGAAAATTAGCGCATAATCATACATCGCATGTTACACATATTGACAACTTTTAAATATGATAGTAGTTTAATTATAGTAATGTACTTGTATTAAGAAACGGTGGTGAAGGAGATGCACGGAGAGATGTACGGAGACGCCGAGATCGAGAGGTGGTACCTGGGGCTGCCCTTCGAGGATGAGGCGGCGAACGACACCGCGGAGACGTTCGCCTTTCCCCGCTTGAACGACGACGAGGTGGAGCGGATCTATCTCGGGTTGCCGCTCATGGCGGCCTGAAGGCACGCAGGAACTGCCCCAGGGCACGCGGGGAGCTCATATGCCCCGATTCCTCTGCCGCAACCTCTCGCCTCGGGATGATTCACACCCCATCGCATATGTGGCGTGGGACAGATGCAGGCGCGGAGAAGCAGGGCGGCCGAAGGGCAGCATCCCGGCGAGGGTCGCCATGATGCACTTCAGGGAGACGTAGAAAGGGATCGCGAAACGGATGGCGCGATGCCAGCCTCGAAAGAGCAGGAGAGCCCGGCCTCGAAACGCCGCGGGGGGAAGAAGACGGGGAGGGAGAAGATGAAGGAAGAGGTCGTCTGGAAACCGTACGGGGACTACATCGAGAAGGCCAACATCACCAGGTTCATGCGCAAGCACGGCATCTCCACCTACGAGGAGCTGCTCGCCAGGAGCACCGAGGAGCTGGAGTGGTTCTGGGACGCCATCATGGAGGACCTGGACATCCGCTGGTACCGGCCGTACGAGAGGGTGCTGGACACCTCGGAGGGCATCCAGTGGGCGAAGTGGTACCTGGGCGGCAAGACCAACATCGTCCTCAACTGCCTGGACAAGCACATGCAGACCCCGGTGAGGAACAAGCTCGCCTTCATCTGGGAGGGCGACGACGGCGCCATCCGCCGCTACACCTACGGGGACGTCTACCGCGAGACCTGCAAGATGGCCAACGCCCTCAAGAACCTGCGGGTGGGGAAGGGCGACACCGTGGGCATCTACATGCCCATGAGCCCCCAGATCATCTTCTCCCTCCTGGCCTGCTGGAAGGTGGGGGCCATCACCATCCCCATCTTCTCCGGTTTCGGGCCCGCCCCCCTGGCGGCTCGCCTGCGCAACGCCGAGGCCAAGGTGCTCATCACCGCCGACGGGTCCATGCGCAGGGGCAAGATCTTCCCCATCAAGGAGAACGCCGACGAGGCGGTGGACCAGGTACCCTCCGTGAAGCACGTGGTGGTCTTGAGGCGCGTGGGCATCGACATCCCGTGGCACGCCACCCGCGACATCTGGATGCACCAGCTTGTGCAGGGCCTCCCCGAGGACTGCCCCACGGAGGAGATGGACTCCGAGGACCACGCCATGATCATCTACACCTCCGGCACCACCGGCGCCCCCAAGGGCGCGGTGCACACCCACGGGGGCTGCCTGGCCCAGATATGCAAGGAGCTGGGCTACTACTTCGACGTCAAGCAGGAGGACATCTTCTTCTGGCTCACCGACATCGGCTGGATGATGGGGCCCTGGATGATCATCGGGGTGATGAACTTCGGGGGCACCTTCGTGATCTTCGAGGGGGTCCCCGACTACCCCGAGCCGGACCGCCTCTGGGAGCTCACCGAGCGCCACGCCATAAGCACCTTCGGCATCTCCCCCACCGCCATCCGCATGCTCATGCGCTTCGGGGAGTCCTGGATAGAAAAGCACGACCTCTCCAGCCTGCGCATCCTGGGCTCCACCGGGGAGCCCTGGGACCCCGAATCCTGGATGTGGTACTTCGAGAAGGTGGGCCGGGGAAGGCTCCCCATCATCAACATCTCCGGGGGCACCGAGATCGTGGGCTGCTTCCTCTCCCCCCTGCCCATCACCGACCTCAAGCCCATCACCCTGCGCGGCCCCGGGCTGGGCATGGCCATAGACGTCTACGACGACGAGGGACGGCCGGTGCGGGGGGAGAAGGGACACCTGGTGGCGGTAAAGCCCGCCCCCTCCATGACCCGGGGCTTCTGGCGCGACCCCGAGCGCTACCTGGAGACCTACTGGTCGCGCTGGCCCGGCGTGTGGTACCACGGCGACTGGGCCAGCGTGGACGGGGACGGCTTCTGGTTCCTGCACGGCCGCTCCGACGACACCATCAAGGTCTCGGGGCGGCGCACCGGCCCCGCGGAGATCGAGGCCGCCTTGATGGAGCACGAGGCGGTCTCGGAGGCGGCGGCCATCGGCGTCCCCCACGACATCAAGGGGGAGGCGGTGGTGTGCTTCGTGGTCTTAAGGCCCGACTTCAAGCCCACCTCCGAGCTCGCGGAGTCCATCAAGGACAGGGCCGCCGACTTCCTGGGCAAGGTGGGACGCCCCGACGAGGTGCATTTCGTGCCCGCCCTGCCCAAGACCCGCTCCGCCAAGATCGTGCGCCGCCTCATCAAGGCCCGGTACCTGGGGGAGGAGCTGGGGGACCTGGCCTCGGTGGAGAACCCGCAGGCGCTGGACGACATACCGGTGCGCGGAACCTGATGGGGTCAGCCCCGGACATGGGACATTT
>FWPV01009277.1_pt1 | contig 16713 bp, 16 predicted proteins | sample 2228371 | NCBI WGS metagenome assembly FWPV01 (sample SAMEA103939776, study PRJEB20133) | metagenome | reverse complement strand
TCGTCGTCCTCAGCCATGATCGCAGCCTTTCGCGGCCGATAGGGCGCCGGCTCCGATCGAGGCCATTGGCGCCAGGAATTTGTCATATAACTCAGGGCCTTAGAGGCGACATGGCGCCATGCAAGCGCCTTTGACGCCAAGCCACAAACGCTAAAACCGATGTGCAGACAAGGACTTAGGGCGAGCGATCCGCAGGATTGGCGCCGTCCCTTCATCTTGCCTTACCGGCCTTCCCTCCCCAGCGGCGTTCCCCATCCCGAAAGCTTCACCCTGCGGATCGTGCGGACCGGGGCTGAAGCAGCTTGGCCCGCGCCTAGGAGGCCGGGCTGTCGAAGGTCGCGAGGTCACCGTATCGCCTCCGCCTTTGGGACGGCTTCCGCCTCTGTCGACAACCGGAAGAACAGGCGCGTTCCCGACAAGATCGCGGGCGGAAGCACCGCTGATCCGGGCGTCTTGCCCAGCAGCGCGATGTAGCTACGGGTCTCCTCGGGAAGCGGCGCGCCAGTGCGCAGATGGCGCGCGTATCGCGCCGGTCCGGCGTTGTAGGCGGCGAACAGACCAGGGTAGCCGAACCGCCGATGCAACTGGGCGAGATAGGCCGCGCCGGCCAGGATGTTGTCGCGCGGGTCATGGGGATCGACGCCAAGACCGTGTTCGCGGGCGAGGTCGGCATAGGTGTCGGGCATTACCTGCATGAGCCCCATCGCCCCGGCCCGCGAGGTGATCGGGCGTCCATCAAGGTGGGTTCGTCCGCCGCTTTCGGCCGCCATCACCGCCGCGATCCAGGCCTCCGGGACGCTAAAGCGAGCCGACGCCTGCGCGATCAGGGGTCGCCATTGGGCTATCGGCTCTTCGCTCGACGACGGGACGGGGGCCGACACGACGGCGGTGGCGGCAAGGATCAGCGCCGCCATAGCAGGGTCGCCTTGCCGATGATCCGCGAGCGGTCGACCGGACCGAAATAGCGGCCGTCGAAGCTCTCGGGAGACGGCGCAAGCAGCAGGACCTGGTCGCCCGAAAGCCGCTGGCATCCCCGCCACCAGGGCAGGCGGCGGCCCTGGCGGTCGGTCGCGCGGCGCAGGGCGACGGGCCGGTCGTTGACCTCCAACCAGGGACCAACAGCGCAGACCTTGTCGCCTTTGGCGGCGGCCACGCGCTTGATCAGCGGCACATTGGCCGGGAGGTAGTGGCGCTGCGCCGCCAGCTTGCGGGCGGCCGGCGGCGCGGTGGCCGCCACCATGTCGCCGACCTGGACGGGCGCGTCGGGAAAGACCCGCCACAGGCCGATGGGGGCGCTAGCGCTGGTGTTCCAAACCAGGCGCGGGACCGGATCGAGGAGGACCGGCGCGGCGAGCGCAGCCAGCGCGAGGGCGGCGGGGCCGACGAGCCAGCGCCCGCGCGGGGTGAAGAGCGCGACCCTAGCCATGGGGCCGCTCCTCCGACGGGGCGCGGCTCTGGCTGGACCACGTATCGAGGTCGTCGATGTGGTAGCGCACGAAGCGCCCATGGCGGCGGAAGACCGGACCTCGGCCCTCCTTGCGCATGAGTTCCAGGGTCCGCTCGGTGAGGCCGATATAGTGGGCGGCCTGGGCGGTGTTGAGAAACGGGGTGCCCTTGCGAGCACGGTCGGCTCGCCAAATTGCGTCTTCCTCGTCCAGCATCGCTGTGCTCCTGGTCTGATCGCACGGGCGCGGCGGGATCAGGGGTTCGCCGCGCTGGGGCGAGCAAACCTAGCTGTAAGCGGGTCTGGGACGTACGAAAGCAGGCGCCCCTGAAAGCGTTCCCCCTCCCCTTTTTCCTCTTCCCACCTCACCTGGGCGGTCGGCCAAAGCCCCCGCGCTGGGCGGCGCGGGGGGCGAGGGCGGGTCAGGCCTCGGGGTTCCAGATCAGGGCGAAGACGCTGTCGTCGTCCTGGTCGGGGGCGCGTCCCAGATTGACCTTGTAGGCGCGCGGTCCCAGGTCCGGGTGGGCGAGGGTCAGGCTGGTGTAGGGCTTGCCGGTGGTCTGGTTGATGTTGATCCAACCGGCCCCGATCTCGACCCCGCCGCACGTCACCCGGTAGTCCGGATGGGCGGGCGAGGCCTTGTCGCGCAGAGGCGCGACGTCGATGTCGCCCCGGAAGTTGAGGGTGCGCAGCGGGCCCTTGAAGGCGCCGTTTTCGAGTTGGGTGACGTGGCCGAGGGTGGCGGTCATGGCGGGGTTCCTTGTGCTTCGTCGGGGCCGATCCCCGGCGACAGGCGCCCCGTTTGGCCGTCCCGGGCCGCCTGGACCCGGAGGGCCGCAGCGCAGCGGAGGACCCGAGCGGCGGGCTTTTTTGAAGCAAAGCGGCGCGAGGAGACGCGCCCTCTTGTCTTCGGGCGCGGCGGGGAAAAAAGTTCGCCGCGACGGTTCAAGGCGGGCCGGGACGGCCATAGGGTTCAAGCCATCGTCGTGGGTTCGTCCTCGTCGGAGCGACACCGAGCCCCGCCATGACCGGCGTCGTCGGTGGCGCCGCCCAGCGCGAGGCGGCGGCTTCAAGGGCCCGCTGCGCACCCTCAACTTCCGGGGCGACATTCACGGCGACAGCGCCCCTGCGCGACAAGCCTTGGCCCGCCCATCCGGACTACCGGGTGACGTGCGGCGGGGTCGAGATCGGGGCCGGTTGGATCAAGGTCGGCGGATCGGCGGCGCCCTGCGCCCGCCTGATCCTCGTCCATCCGGACCTGGGACAGCGCGCCGACAGGGCCCGATCTGGGCCACGCGCCGACCAGGGCGACGACAGCGTTTTCGCCCTGATCAGGAGCCCCGAAGGCCTGGCCCGTCCTCGCCTCGCGCCGCTCGGCGCGGGGGCTTTGGCCGACCATCCCTCTCCCCAGCCGCGCCGACGCAAAAGGCCCCCGCGCTGGCGCGCGGGGGCTGAGGATGAAGCTGATCAGAGGTGATCTAGGTCGCCGCCGCGCCCAGCTCGGCGACGACGGCGGGCGCCGCCGCCACGGTCGCCGGACTCCGCACCTGGCGCAAAAGGGGCGCGACCGCCCGGCTTAAGGCGGCGGTGCGCAGGGCCCGCTGGGTGTAGGCCCCGGCCGGGAAGGTCAGCCACTTGGGCGTCCACTTGCCCGCCTTGGGACGCCCGGCCGTCCCGTCCAGGCAATCGCGCAGGATCATCTTCTGGGTCTTGACCTTCTCGCCGACATTGCCGTCGGCGACCTTCTTGCCGCCGACCTCGGCCAGCATGGCGTTGATGGTCTCGCGGTCGCGGATCAGGTCGAAAAAGGCCGTGTCCGGCGACCAGAAGGCGCCGGTGTCGACCTTCAGGTAAAGCCCGACCGCCTCGACCGCCTCGCCGCCGGAGGCCAGGGTTTCGCCGATGACCACGGCGGCGAGCGCCAGGATGTCGGCGTCGGGCAACGACAGGAGCTTGACGAAGACACCCGCCAGACCGCCGCCCGGCGACTGGCCAACGAGGTCACGCTCGGCGTCGAGCCCGACCACCTTGGCGGTCGCCGCCCGCCGCGCCCGAAAGGCCGCTTCGGCGGGGCTGGCCTCCAGGCTCTGGGCCACGCTCTGCGCGCCGCTGCGTCGCGGATCGGGCTCGACCCGCCAGTAGGGCGAGCCGACCACCGCATGGGCCAGGAGCAACCGTAGGGCCACGCCCGGATGATCCGTCAGGGTGGCGCGGACGGCCGCGTGGCGGTGCAGGTCGATATAGGTCTGCTGGCCGCTGGTGACCTCGGGCCGGGCGGCGGGCGCCTCGGCGTCCGCCGTCCCGGCGCCGCTCGCCTTGAGCGCCTTGGCGGCGACGGCCTGGGCGCGGCGCGCCTCCTTGGGGGTCAGCCAGCCCTCGTGCAGCGTGACCTCGCCGCGCTGGCTGGCGGCGATATAGACCTTGCCGCCCTGGGCCTTGGAGACACGTTCGTGCTTCCAGCTTTCGAACGATCGGCCCGCTTCTAGGATCTCGACGGCGGCCCAACCTTCGGCCAGAAGCGCGTCGCGGCGCTGGGCGATAGCCTCATTTTGGTGGGTCCAGAACAGGGCAGGGTCAGTGAAATAGCTGTCCTCGGCGAAGAGATCGCCGATGACCGCGCCCGGATAGTCGTCGAGGGAAAACAGCGCGTGCTTGGTGGCGATCGGCGCGCCGCCAAACAGCCACGCTTTGAGTTGGACGCCGGTGGGCGCGCGCTGCTCGGGGTCGTCGAACATCGCCAGCCATTCCTTTTGCTGGCTCTTGGAGGCCAGGGTCAGGATGCGGATGGTCGGCACGTCGATGGCTTCGCGCCGATAGAGATGGCGGATGCGCGGCAGGAGGGCGCCCAGCGCCAGGATGCGGCGCACGGCCACGTCGCTCTTGGAGAAGGTGGCGGCGATCTGCTCGGGCGTGCGGCCTTCCTTGATCAGCTTGACGAAGGTCTCCCAGGTCGAGACCTCGTCGGGCGGCAGGTGCTGCAGGTTCTCGATCAGCGAGGCCTCGATGGCGGCTGCGTCGTCGCCGGGGCTTAGGACGACGATGGGAACCGGGTCGATCTCGACGCCTGCGGCGATTTCGGCGAGCGCCGCCGTCAGGCGGCGCGCCCCGGCCACGACCTCGAAATGACCTTCGACCACAGCGCCGTCGGCCACCTTCTCCAGGACCAGCATCGGCACCAGCACGCCGCGCTGGCCGATGGAGGGCCGGATGTCGGACACATCGGGCGCGGGCCGCCCATGGTGCATGTTGAGCTTCGAGATCGTCATGTTGCGGGGGTCTGCGAAAGCCAGTTTCATCGGAGCGCTCCTTGTCTCCAGGGGGTGAACCGGCCCCGCCCGTTAGGCTGTCCAGGCATGAGGGCGGGGCCGGGATGCGCCAGGATTGGCGCTAGGTCCCGCGCCGGGCGAGCCCGGCGCGTGGAAGGGAAAAGCCGGATGTCAGGACGGCGGGGCGTGGCGGGCGGCCATCACTCGGACCATGCCTTCGTCGGCGGACGCCAAGGCGAGCGGATCATCGCGCGCCCGCCGCGTCGTCCGATCTGGCCCCGGCCTCGCCGAAAGCCAGCAACAAATCGGCCGCCTTGGAGGCCGCCGAGGCGGCCTTGAAGATGGCGCGGTTGTCCTCGCGCAGGGTCTCCAGCCACGCGCCCAGATAGTCGGCATGGCGCACGGTGGGGACGATGCCCAGGCTCGCGCAGACAAAGGCAGACCCCATTTCGGCCACCAGTTCCTCGCGGCCGTAGTCCTTGGAGCCGTAGGCGCCGGACTGGTTGCGGCCCAGGCGCGTGGGGTGGCCAGTCCAGTGGGCCAACTCGTGGAAACAGGTGCGGTAGTAGTTGATCTGGTCGCCGAACGCGGTCTGCGGCGGGACGCGAATGAAGTCCTTCGACGGAACGTAAAACGCCCGCTCGCCGCCGATACGGAAGTCCGCCAGCGTGGCGGCGATCAGCGCCTCGGCGACCGGGATCGCCTCGCGCTCCACGGGCGGCGAAGCGATCTCGTCCGGCGCCGCCAGGCCCTCGCACTGAGACAGGTTGAAGACGGTGAACCGCTTGAGGAACGCCACCGCACCGGGCTCGCCGCCCTCGCGCGCGGCGCGCTCCTTCTCCTTTTCGGGGACGAAGCGGTCGGCGAAGACGACGATGGTCCCCTGCTCGCCGCGCCGCACCTGCCCGCCCGCCGCCTGGGCTTGGCGATAGGTCAACCAATTCTGGGTCGCAAAGCCGTTCTCGACGGCCGCGTCCCACAGCAAGAGGATGTTGATGCCCGAATAGCGGCGGCCGGTGGCGCCGTTGCGCGGCAGGCCCAGGGCGGGCGCGCCCGAGCCTGTCCAGGGCTGAACCCAGGGAAAGCGGCCCGCTTCGAGCTGGGCGACGATCCGAGCCGTGACCTCCTCATAGAGGTTGCGGCCAAGACCCAGGGCGGACGGCTTGGTCCCGGACCGGGCCTGGGACTTGGTCTCAGACTGGGCTTGCGCCTGGGACGGTTCGGCCGCGCCGGGAGAAGGACGGGGCGAGCGCATGAGGGGCCTCCTTCACCGCTCAAGGCCCGCATCCTTTCGCCGGAAAGGGGGGTGGGCGGCGAAGAGCGACGGGAAGGCCCGCAAGAGCGGGCGCTGGCACCCGAAGGGCCGGAACGAAAGTGGAGGACCGGCCGCGAGGCCGGTTGCCGGCGTCCGCGGCGGGCCTAGACCGGCGCGCCGCCCACCCCCGTTTCAGGCGAAAGGAAAAACCAAAAAGTCATCGCGCGCAGCGCGATGGCCGTATGGAGGGCGTCTTTGGGGCTCGATCAATGGCCTCAACACCGCTCCATCACCAGCCTTAAGCTGCAGCCGAGCGACGCGTCCTCGCCGCGCCACCAGCGCTGGAAGCGCTTGTAGGCCCTCAGCGGCGCCCCCGAGGCCATTCATGGACTCCCTGTGGCTCTGGCCCCAGGCGAGGCATGACCCCATTGCCTTAGGTCGGGTGACGACGTGCTTGGGCTCAGCGCTCGCGCGCATATGAGATTGACTCGCAATATTATCTGGCGTAGCGGCCTCGCCATGTTTTTTCCGGGGGTATCCATGCGTCGCCGTCTGCTGACTGTTTGTTCCTTCACAATGCTGAGCCTGGCTCAGACCGCTTGGGCCGAGGCGGTCGACGCCGAAGGAGCGCCCAACGACGAGCAGTCCACCGCCGTCGAAGCTGTGATCGTCACGGGTGAGAAGACCTCACGTTCGCTGCAACAGACCGTGACCAGCGTCGCGGTCACCACGGCCGCGCGCATCGAGCGCGAGAACATACAGACCTTCTATGACGTGGTCGCCCGTACGGCGAACATGAGCGAAACCTATGGCAAGACCGGTTTTACGATCCGGGGCGTCAGCAACATGAACGTGTCGGGCGGCGGCGCCGGCGGCCTGGCGACGGTCTATGTCGATGGCGCAGCCTTGCCGCTCGAGGCGGTCTATGGCGGTCCGCTGGAGATGTGGGACATCGGCCAGGTCGAGGTCCTGCGTGGACCTCAATCGACCCTGCAAGGCCGTAACGCTCTGGCCGGGGCAGTGATCATCACCTCGGCCAACCCGACCTACACCCCGCAGTTTCGGGCGCGCGTGAACCTCGCCAGCGGCGATGAGCGCAGCCTTGCGCTCGCCGCCGGCGGCCCGATCATGCCTGACCAATTGGCCTTCCGCGCCGCGATTGAAAAGAAGGACAGTGACGGCTTTATCTATAACCCGACGCTGAAGCGGGATGTCGACGCGCTAGACAGCCTGACCGTCCGGGGCAAGCTGCTGCTCACCCCCACCGCCCTGCCTGGCCTGAAGGCGACCGTGACCTACGCCCACGCCGACCGTGACGCGGGCTATCAGTTCACCTACGCCCGCATCGATACGCCCGAGTTCTATAAACACCGGGTGGACCTATCGGGCGATCCGACGCGGACCCAGACCAAGACCGACATTCTCACCGCCGACATCGGCTACAAGCTCAGCGACACCCTGAGCCTGAGCGCCGTCGCCTCGTGGAACAGGGTCAAGACCAGCGCGACCTACGACATCGATTTTACGCCCGCCCGGACGTCCTTTGGCACGCGGCGTCAGGACACAGATACGGTCTCCCAGGAACTACGCCTGAACCACGAAGGCGCGCGTCTGACAGGTCTGATCGGCCTCTACCACGCCCGGCGAGACGCTGCGGACCAGAGCACCAGCCAGGTCAATGTCGACTTCCCCAGGGCCACCCTGGTCAATGTCCTGACCGCGACCCTCTTGGCCAACGCATCCAGCCCGACGCCGGCCCAACAGGCCGCCGCGGCCGCTCAGGCCAACGCCTTCGCCAACCTCTATATCTCCGCCCTGCCCGTGATCCCGGTGGACTATGCCGGCGACCAGCCGTCGGTGATCTCCACCAGCGCCATGTTCGCCGACGCCAGCTTTGCGCTGACGCACAGGCTGAGCCTGCTGGGCGGATTCCGCTACGATCATGAGACGAACACTAGCGCCAGCACCCAGACCGCCCGCTTTACCGGCGCCTATCCCAGCCCGGCGGCCTTTGGCCCCTATGCGCCGTACGTGACCCAGGTGAACGCCTTCGTGGCCGGCATGGTGGCCCAGGCGAGCTCCTCTGCGCCCAAGACCAGGCGATCGTTCAACGCCTTCCTCCCCAAGGTCGGGCTCAAATACGACTGGACGCCGGGCATCAACACTAGCCTGCTGGCCCAGCGCGGCTATCGCTCAGGCGGCTCGACGGTGAACACCGCCCGCTCGAGCGTCGTCGCCTACAACCCCGAATACACCTGGAACTATGAGGCCTCGCTGCGGACCGCCTGGCTGGACGGAACCCTGACGCTCAACGCCAACGCCTTCTATGTCGACTGGAAGGACCAACAGGTGACGGTGAACCTGGGCTTGAACAGTTACGACTACGAGGTTCGAAACGCGGGCAAGTCGCACCTCTACGGGTTCGAACTAGAAGTCGCCCAGCGCTTCTCTGAGACCCTGTCGTGGTACGCCTCTCTTGGCCACACCCAGACGAAATTCGACGATTTTGCGATCACTTCGGGCGTCGACACCCGCAACCTGGCGGGCTCGGAGTTTCCCTATGCGCCACGTTGGACCGTGGCGCTGGGGGCCGATTATCGCTGGGCGAGCGGCCTGATCGCCCATCTGGACGGGGCTTACCGGTCTCGCAGCTATTCCTCGGCCGGCCTGCAACAGGCGCAGGACGATGTCGTCAAGAAACGCGTGGTGTTCAACGGCCGCTTTGGCTACGCGCGGCCGCATTGGGGTGTCTATGTCTACGGCAAGAATCTGTTGAACGCGACCTACGCCCAGTACGTCCGCGCCGATGTCGGCGTGGCGATGCTGGGTGAGCCTCGGATCCTGGGCCTGACCCTGGAGAGCCGTTGGTGAGCGCGCTCTGGTCTCTGCCCCTGGTCTTGCCGCCGATCATCGGCGTGTTGCTCTTGAAGCGCGCCTGGGACGGCCCTAGCCCGCAGCGCCCCTGGTTGATCCTAGGCGGCTGGAGCCTCCTGGCCCTGGCGCTGGCCGCCTCGGTTCCCTTGATGGGTGCCGCGCGGGGGCCGGCCGCCGCCCTGGCGGTGGGCTCGACTGCGGCCCTGGTCTTGGTGGCGAGCGGCGTCGAGCGTCGCAACGCCCGTAAGAAAGCCGCCCGCGAGCTGGCGCCCGAGCCGTCGGACCGCCGCCGCATCGCCTGGCGCGGATGGCTACGCGGCCTCCTGGCCGGTCCTCTGGCCGGCGTCGCGGCCTTGGGCTGCGGCTTGGCGGTGGCGATCTGCGCGCCGGGCCAGATCCAGAGCCGGATGGTCATCGGCGGGCTGATTGTCCCCTTCCTGTGGGCCGGCGGCATGGCCTGGACCCTGTCCGACGACAAGATTCTGCGGGCCTTTGCGGTCCTGTTCAGCGTCGCGACCCTAACCTTGGGCGCGGCCTTTCTGAAGGGCGCGCTGTGATGGAGACCAAGACGGACAAGACCCCATCGTCGACGGCAAGAGCCGTCGGCAAACCGATCTGGCCAAGGATTCCGGCCGACTTCGTGCGCGCGATGTTGGCCGGTCACTCGGCCCTGGGTCTGGCTTTTGCGGCCTTGATCTATCTCGTCTGTTTTTCGGGATCGATCGCCGTCTTCACCCAGGAGTTCAGTCGCTGGGAGCAACCGCAGGGACCGGTTTTGTACGCGGTTTCGCCCAGGGCGGCGGACGCGGCTGTCCAGGCGACGCTCACCAAGATTCCCAAACCCCACAACTTGCTTGTGCGCCTGCCGACGCCCGACCACCCGCGCCTGACCGTGCATGGCGATGATGCGGACGGCGGCGAGCACACCTATGTCGCCGATCAGGCCGGCCGGCTGGTCGGTGAGGCGCACGTCCCGTGGACTGAGTTCCAGGCCAAGCTTCATACGGCGCTGCACCTGCCCCGCGCCTTTGGCGGGTTTGTGGTCGGGCTGACGGGCGTGGCGCTCCTGTCATCGCTGGTGTCGGGCGTCTTGTCCCACCCCCGCGTCTTCAAGGACGCCTTTGCGTTTCGGTGGGGCGGCGGCAAACGCCTGCAGGAGGCGGATCTTCATAACCGGATATCGGTCTGGGGCCTGCCCTTCCATCTGATCGTGTCGCTGACCGGCGCCTTCCTGGGCCTGACAACGATCATCGTGGGCGTTCTGGCTCTGGCCACCTTCAAGGGCGACACCAGCAAGGCTTATGCGCTGTTTCAAGGTCCAAACGTCCAGGACGACCCCCGCCCGGCGGCCAAGGTCATCGACATGGCTGCGGTGCTCGGCGCCGTCGCGGTCGGCTATCCCAACGCCCGGCCAACCTACATCTATCTCGAGCATCCCGGGGAGCGCGGCCAGCACGCCCTCGTCAATGTCGCCACTGAAGCGCGTCTGTCGCGCGGCGAGACCGTCGTGGTGGACGGCGAGGGCCGGAGTCTGGGCGAGGTCGGCTATGAAAGCGGCGCTCTGGGCCTGGAGCTGCTCTCGGCCATGACCCCACTGCATTTTGGCTGGTTTGGCGGTTGGCCGGTCAAGATCGCCTACTTTCTCCTGGGGCTTGGTCTCACCACCGTCACCGCCAGCGGCGTTGCGATCTGGCTGGCGCGTCGCCGCGACAAGGGCCGACCAGCGCCGCGCTGGGAGCGGCTATGGGTCGCCTTCGCTTGGAGCCAGCCGCTAGCCTATGCGTTCTCGGCCTTGGTCGGCCTCCTGTCGCCCAGCCCCGCGCCTGTGGCGGTCTGGGGCCTGGCCACCCTGGCCGCCTGCGCCTCGGCCCTCGTTGGGACGCCGGCCGGGGTTTCCAAAGCGCTGCGCTGGATCACAGCGGGTCTGCTAGCCCTGGTCGCGCTCGCCCATGCCGCGCTCTATGCAAGCACGATGGCCGACCCGATCGGCTGGCTGATCGACGCGGCCTTGCTGGCGGCGGCTCTGCTGCTTGCGCTCACCACGCTGGCCCGCCGCGCCCCCCTTGGCCATGGGTAAGGGCTGTGCTGGCCAAACGTCAGAACCACAGCCCTGGACCAAGCGGGCTGAACCCGCTCGCGCCTGGAGCGACACCTTGATGCGGTCGCTTTCGCCGGCGCGCGGGGGTCTGGGAAGACCCCGCCGCGCAGCTTGCAGCCCATGCGCGGCTAAGCTCGCTTCAAACCTCGGGCGAGTCTGCTGCGACGCCCATGCCCTGCGACGATTCGCCACCTTTTCTCGCCCGTTGTTAAAACCCCGCCGAGAGCGTAAGCGGCGGGCATGAGCATCGCCTCGGACGAGTCGTCCCTTAGCCGGGCTGGAGTCCGCATCGCCGCGGACTTTCTCTTGAGGTGGAGCGTGGCCGCCCTCGAGCGGCACCAGGGCGACCTCTTGGAGGCGATCGTGTTCGCTTGTTTGGCGGCGGAAAACCTGCGTTACCCAGCCGAGGCCAATAGCAGCTTGCAACCGCTGACCGTCAAGCAGATCGCCGCATCGTTGCAGCAGCCCTACGAGACTGTCCGCCGCCGTTTTATCGCGCTGCATGCGCAAGGCAGTATTCGGCGAACAAAAGACGGCTATGTGGCGTGCTTGCTTGAAAACTCCGACAGTGAAGAGGACGCCAGAGACCAGCTGAGGCAGGTCCGCAGGCTCGTTCGCGAGTTAGCGGCCGTCGGAATCCGAGCCTGAATCCTCAAGGCGTTCGCGCCCCATGGAGCGGTCCGCGCGCGAAGGGCGCCGAAACGGTTCAAGAGATCAATTGCGCCCTGTTCGCCTTTGAAGACCCAGCGCCTCCGCTCGGTCCATTTCCTCTGTCCGCCCCCTCAAACGCCGCAGGCGCCTGACCAAGATGGGATGGCGCCAGTGTCCCGCCGCATCTAAAGACGTCCAAGAGCCCTATCATCTTGCTGGCGCGCCAGCGCGCCACTGTTTCAAGGGCCCTGATTGAACTCGCCTCCAGAAGATGGTGACGAGCAAGGCCATGGACCCGGCCAACGACAGCATCGAAATCCCCGAAGAGGTCGTCTCGCCCCTTTTGGCGAACGCTTAAGCCATAGACGCTGCTAAGCTCTACCTCGCCACCAATCTGGTCAGGGAGCGCCATCGATGACCAAGGCGCAACTTAGACCGGCTCGCCGCCCCGGGCTTGGCCTTCAGCGAAGACCGCGCGCGCCGGCCGAAGGCCTTCGCGCACGACCTGATCGACGAACTGCTCGTCCCGCCAGATCTCTATCACCGCCGCGCTAGCATGCTCGCGGAGCAGCTTGAAAGCGTGGGCACGGATGGCCTCAACGCCGATCGGCTGCGGATCGACAAAGGTCGCGACCTGATTGCCGGTCAAACAGATGAAGGTGTAGCTGCTCAACCCATCCTCCGGCTCAGAAACTGCAGGACCACCGGCTTTGTCGCTGTTCGAGACCAAAACTTGACCATGATCTGTTGGACGGTGCAATCACGCTCGCGCTGGCTCGCGGCTGACGCCGTTGGCTATGGGGGGCGGACAAGAGTCTGTAGCTCCGCCCTCTCCCGGCAGCGCCGAATCTCGGCGATCCCGCGCCAGACCGCTTGGTCGATATGGTCGTAGTCAGGAGCCGGCGGCTCGGACCTCAAGGCTTGGATCGACCGATCCAGTATGTTGATCATGACGATCCCCGCACGTTGTCCCCTATCTATACGCCCCGCCCACCGATCGCCCCTCAAAGACATTTTTGGGTCTCCAGCGGCCGTTCACGGCGGCTAAGCAAAGCGCTCTTGACCCTCCCATGACGGGAAGGTCTATCTGATCTGGGCAACGAAGATCAGGAGCTGCCCGATGTCCCAGACAACCCTAGTCCCCATCGACATTCCGGTGCTCGGAATGACCTGCGCAAGCTGCGTGGGGCGGGTGGAAAAAGCGATCGCCGCCGTCCCCGGCGTAGTACGCGCTTCTGTGAACCTTGCGGCGGGGCGAGCGCATGTGGAGTTCAATGCCGAAGGTCAGATGCCGGCCGTTGCCGAGGCAATCCGCAAGGCCGGCTACGAGCCGCTGGAACGCACCCTCGATCTCAAGATCGAGGGCATGACGTGCGCGAGCTGCGTTGGGCGGGTCGAGCGCGCGCTTCGCGCCGCGCCTGGCGTTCTGAGCGCGCAGGTCAACCTGGCGACCGAGCGGGCGACGGTCACAATGCTCGAGGGCGTTGACGCGACCGAGTTGGTCTCGGCTGTTGAAAAGGCCGGATACAACGCCACCCCCATCCTCAAGGCTGGTCAAGACCTCTCAGACCGGGAGCGAGAGGCGCGCGCGGCGGAAATCCGCGCCCTCAATCGCGCCGTGGTGTTTTCAGGCCTGGCCACTCTTCCTTTGTTCCTCATCGAAATGGGCCGGCACCTCATCCCCGGCGTCCACCATCTGCTGGCGGACACGGTTGGCGAGCAGCCCTGGCGGCTGATCAGCTTTGTATTGGCAACCCTGGTTCTGTTCGGACCGGGCCTGCGCTTCTACCGCAAGGGCGTGCCCAACCTGATCCGGCGCACGCCGGACATGAATTCCCTGGTGGTGTTGGGAGCCACCGCCGCCTTCGCCTATTCATCGGTCGCCACCTTTGCCCCGGCTCTTCTCCCCGCCGGCGCCAACAACGTCTACTTCGAGGCTGCGGCGGTGATCGTCACCCTGATCCTAGTAGGCCGGCTGTTCGAGGCGCAGGCCAAGGGCCGCACGAGTGAAGCCATCAAGCGGTTGATGACGCTGCAGGCCAAGACCGCCCACGTGGAGCGCGACGGCGCCGTCCGCGAGATCCCAATCGCCGAAGTCGTGGCCGGCGATATTATCGTTGTCCGGCCAGGAGAGCGCCTTCCTGTCGACGGCGAGGTGCTGGATGGCGCGTCCTACGTTGACGAGTCGATGATCACAGGTGAACCGGTTCCGGTGGAAAAGCGCCCCGGGGCCGGTGTGGTCGGCGGAACGGTCAACAAGACAGGCGCTTTCCGCTTTCGTGCGACAAAGGTCGGCGCGGCGACCCTCCTGGCCCAGATCGTGCGCATGGTTGAATCCGCCCAGGGGGCAAAGCTTCCAATTCAGGCCATGGTGGACAGGGTGACGAGCTGGTTCGTGCCGGCGGTGATCGCGGCAGCGGCCTTGACCTTAGCGGCCTGGCTGCTGCTTGGGCCCAGCCCGGCGCTCAGTTTCGCCCTCGTCAACGCCGTCGCCGTCTTGATTATCGCCTGTCCCTGCGCCATGGGCCTGGCCACGCCGACCTCGATCATGGTCGGCACCGGCCGGGCCGCCGAACTGGGCGTGCTCTTTCGGCGCGGCGAGGCTCTGCAGGGCTTGCGTGATGTCCAGGCGGTGGCTTTCGACAAGACTGGCACCCTCACCCTTGGCCAGCCTGCCCTGACCGACGTCATTCTCGCCGACGGGTTCACCGAAGCCGACGTGCTGAGCGCCGTCGCTGCGGTGGAGCGCAACTCCGAGCACCCGATAGCCCAAGCCATCGTCGAAGGCGCGCAAGCACGCGGCCTCACCATTCCCGAACCCGACGACTTCAACGCTCTCCCGGGCTTCGGGGCCGAGGCGATCGTAGAAGGTCGCCGCGTCCAGGTGGGCGCGGATCGCTACATGGAGACGCTCGGTGTCTCCGTTGCGATCTTCATGAGCCAATCAGAACCGTTGGCTCAACAGGCCAAGACCCCCCTCTATGCTGCCATCGACGGCCGGCTCGCCGCTCTTCTCGCCGTGGCTGACCCCATCAAGGACAGCGCGCCGCAGGCGCTGGCAGCCCTGCGCGCAGCAGGACTGAAGGTCGTGATGATCACCGGCGACAACCGGCGCACGGCCGCAGCGGTTGGCAAGCAGCTGGAACTCGACGAGTTCGTCGCCGAGGTGCTGCCTGATGGAAAGGTTGCGGCAATTGTGGCGCTGCAGGCTCGCTACGGAAGCGTGGCTTTCGTTGGAGACGGCGTCAACGACGCTCCAGCCCTCGCCAGCGCCGACATCGGCATTGCCATGGGCGCAGGAACTGACATCGCCATTGAAAGCGCCGACGTGGTGCTTATGCGCAGTGACCTTCGCGGCGTCGCCACCGCTATCGACCTGAGCCGCTCCGTCATCCGCAACATCCGCCAGAACCTAGTCTGGGCGTTTGGGTACAATGTGGTGTTGATCCCCGTCGCCGCCGGATTGCTCTACCCCGCCTTCGGCCTGCTGCTTTCGCCGATGGTCGCCGCCGGCGCCATGGCCCTATCTAGTGTCAGCGTTTTGGCCAACGCCCTGCGTCTTCGAGCCTTCAAACCGACAGGGCCTGCTAGAAACCCAACCGCTCAAGGAAGCATCGCATGAACATCGGCCAGGCTTCGAAGGCGTCCGGCGTCACCACCAAGATGATCCGCTACTACCACGAGATCGGCTTGGTTCAGCCCGCGAGCCGCACGGGCTCCAACTATCGCGAGTACGACGAGCGACAGGTCAATGAGCTGCGCTTCATCAAGCGTGCTCGCAGCCTTGCCTTCTCCATGGCGGAAATCGTCCAACTGCTCTCGCTTTGGCGCGACCGGGATCGCCCGAGCCGCGAGGTCAAAGCCATCGCTGATCGTCATCTGGCCGACCTGGATGCCCGCATCGCCGAGATGCAAGCCATGACTGAGACGCTGCGTCACCTTTCGCACTGTTGCGAGGGCGACGATCGGCCGGATTGCCCGATCTTAGCGGATCTCACCAACGGAACCGAGCCAACAGAGCGAGTTACAAAGGGTGCCGGTAAAGCGAACGTGTTAAGGTCTTAGTCGTCGTTGGCGGCCCAAGACTAAGTTCTCCAAATTTCGGCCCCAACGTTACAGAACGGCTGCCGTGCCTGAGAGGCGCCAGAAGCTCTCGTTGGCTTGGCTCCAGGAACCGGACATTCGCTGGCGGGCGCGTGTGGCAGGTGCTCCTTCTCCGCTGGTCCGAAGGCCTTAGTCGCCGGTCGGGAGGCTCTATTAGACCCGCCTCCAGCAAAACGGCATTCGCAGGATGCTCGCCGAGCGCTTTAGCCGGGTTCCTTCAACACAAGTATTCGGGGCTGAGGCAATCGGATCGCCCAATGCGCCCAATCATCGCCTTGCCATTCGGACTGCGAAACACGACGATACGAAGCAGCGTTCGAAGCGCTGAGGAGAGGCCGTGATTGCTGGGAAGAACCGTCGGCTAGGTCGTTGTGTGGGAGCTTTGGCCGTCATGCTGATGGCCCTGCTCGTGGTTCGCGCACCCGCCGCAACCGTCGATCGGCTCTTGCATGACACTGGCCAGGTCCATTCCGCAAACGCCTTCGCGGGCGCGCTGGTCGACCTTCATGAGCATGAGCAAGAGGCTGAGCACGCCCACCTGAAAACCGCAGCTGACCATGAAGCGGTCGACGCCGACGGGGGCAGCTCGGCTTTGCATCATCATCATCATCTACCGGAAGGCTCGAACCTGATGGTCGCCTGGTCGTCTTCGCCCCTGCCTTTCAGGCTGAACAACGATTTACGTCAAGGGATCGACGCGCTCCTGCAGGACCGCCCGCCCAAAGCCCTCCTCGCTTACGTCGCCTGATCCGCGCGGCTCGGCGCCGCGCTCCCGCACGTTCGAGGATTTCCATGTTCGTCCCTCACCAAGGCCGCGCCCTGCGGCCCTGGCTGCTCGCCACGGCGCTCGCCCTGGCGACAACCGTCTCGGCGCACGCCGATCCACTCACCCTGCCCGAGGCCCTGAGCCGTGCCGCCAAGGCCGACCCCGCCCGCCCGGCTCTCGCCGCCCGCCTTTCGGGCGCCGAGGCCGGCGCCCGCCAAGCCGCCGTCCGCCTCAACCCCATCATCGGCCTTGAGG
>FWPV01009074.1_pt1 | contig 16720 bp, 13 predicted proteins | sample 2228371 | NCBI WGS metagenome assembly FWPV01 (sample SAMEA103939776, study PRJEB20133) | metagenome | reverse complement strand
CAAACTGGGTTTCGAGGTGTTCGACCAGGGCGGTCAGGCGGGCGGCAGCGTCGCGGCGATAGCGGGGCGAGGCCACCACGGCATGGTGCTGCTGCGAGCCGTCGTCCCACGTCATCACCTCGTCGGGGTTGGCGTTGCGCCACCACTCGGGCGGCTCCATGCCGAACCGCGGCAGGAGCAGCGCGCGCGGGTTTGCCTGCAAAACCCGGGCGCAGGCCTGGTCAACCGCAGTCCAATCCACAATCTGCCCCGGTGCCGGCCACGGCATGGTCAGGGGGAAGCTGACGAAGTGGACACCGGCGCTGGCGGCCATTTGAATCTGGGGTTCGAACGCGCCGGGAGGACTGCCCAGAAGAACAAAGGGATTGCCGGGCCGATAGACCGCCACCGTCAGGTCTCGCGCCGGCTCCGCCCGGGCCCAGAAAGAGACACGGTATCGCTGGCCGCGGCGGATTTCGAGATTGGGCCGGTGATAGACGTGCCAGTCGGGCCAAGGGCCGGCTGGTGGGTTTGTCAGCGCCACAAGCAGGCCGGCGGAACCGGCCGCTCCGACGGAGGGCTTCACCGCCACGCTGCCCACGGTATTCGCAGGGGCGGGCGGCCACGTGGTCCAATCGCGGGCAAAGGATTCCGGTCCGCCTTCGAAATCGGAGATGGGGGCGATGTCCCTGCCCGACGCAACCTCCACGATGCGGATGTCGTCAAGCCAGGTTTGTCCGGGAACCCGGCCGAACCGAAAATGCAAGGTCCCCTGCCCCTGGGCATCGTCCTGGGCAACGAATTCGAACTCGACGGAGCGGCCTTGGGGCTCGACCCGGACCGGCGCCGGCCCCGGCCCGCCAAAGAACATGCGTCCTCGAACAGGGTGGCCATTGACCAGCAGGCGGGGCGCGCCGGAGCGACGCTCGACCCAAACAGTCAGGTCGGCGCCGGGCAACGGGGCGGCGAGGACCGGGCAGGTTGACGCCGCGAGGACAACTGCGAGCAGCCCGCCGGCGAAGCCGCCGCCTCGCCAGAGCTGACTGGCAAAGCGGAGGGCCGAGGAACCGTTGACAAGTTTCAGCATCCGGTCGAAGGCGCAGTTCAAGGCGGATAGTGGAAAGGGAGCACGTCAGGCACGACGAAAACCTGGGTCGTGAATTTCAACGGCGAGAGCCCCGCCCGGACGTAGGCCAGTTCAACGAAAAAGGCTTTCCAACCCTGAACCGGCGGGGCCACCGTGCCGAGATAGCTGCCATCACTCTGACTGGTCAGAACGGTGCTTTGCCATGCCGGGCCGATGGTGGCCAGCCGGAAATCGCGGGCGTTCGGGTTGACGGCCTGCCAGAGGCGGACTTCGGTTGGCGGGTCCGTGGCCACCACGTGGACGGAGTTGGACGCGCCGAGGCTCCAGGCAAAACGGGGGAGAGCGGTGTTGAAGACGATGGACTGGTAGCAGGCCGAGAGCGTGGTGATGGCGTCCGCATTGAGCGAGTGGGAGGTGTTGGGGACGTATCGCAGGTACTTGACGCCGGGCAAGTCGTCGAAATAGAACTGCGACGAGTCCGGCAGGAAGAACTCGTCGCCGGTCGCATTGATGATGAACTTGGGGAGGGTGAGGCGCGCCCGGTAGGCGTAGGGGTCTTCGATGTCCATCAGGGCGTGGAATTGGGGAGTGCCCACCCAGTTCATGATGCCCATGTTCACGTAATCGTCAATGGCCGGCGCCCAAAACCCGTAGGCGCTGTAGTGATGAATCATGGAGGCTTCGACATTCAGGACGTCAATGACCAGCGGCACGATGGCAACCACCCGGCGGTCCACGGCGGCGGTGGTCCAGGTTGTCCAGCCGCGCTTCGAGGCGCCCGACACGACAAATCGGTTGACCGCCAGATTCCCCCCGGCCGGGCTCGCGCAAAAAGCGGTGATGGCATCCATCGCGCGGACCGCGGCCTTGGTCATCGGCAGGCGGGCGGGCCAGCGTTCGTCGCCCGTGCGAAGGTATTTGTCCCAAGTATAGGCAATCAGCGAATCTTCGCTGCGCGAGAGGCTTTCGCCGGCAAAGGTGAGGGGCTGATTGGGAATCATTTTCAACTCGGCGACCACACTGCCCGAAATGATCGCGATCTGGCGCAGGTTGGAATCGGCGCTTGAGGGCTGGGTGCCGGGGTTGCTGCCGCCGCTGATGAAAAGCAGCGCGTGGGAGTTGGTGGCCGCGGTGGGCATGACCAGGATCAGCCAATGCTTCCACAAAGTCCGGTTAACCTCGTTGGTTGTGAGCCAGGTCTGGGATTGGAGTTCCAGGATGAAGGTGGTCTGGCCCGCGCCGGGGATGGTGTTGAGCAGGGTGTAGGAGTAGTTGGTATCGGGGGCCGCGACGTAACGGTCCAAGGCAGTCGTCAAATCGCGGGAGCGATAGAAACGCTGCGAATGATTCGGGAAGTCAGGGTCAGACCAGACCGAGACGGCATTGGATTGGTAAAGCGTGGCCCTTGGCTCCCAGTCCACGAGGTTGGTCGAGCTTTCAAGGCCGTGCCAGGCGTTCCAACCGCCCCGGAGGGTCAATTCGATTTCCCGGCCGTCCGGTTGAAGCCGCGCCGCCAGTTCGGCGGCAGGAGCCGGCTCAAGGAATGCACAATCGAGCCCCAGGGCCAAAGCGGCGCCTGCGAGCATTGCAGTGGTCCTGCGGCGGCCGCGCGAAATGCGGAGGCGCCGGCCCAGGTGAGGGTCCGAGTGCGGGCCGGTGGAATGAGTTTGGGCGGGGTTCACGATGAGCCCATTATGCCGCCGGGCGGCGTGGCTTCAAGCTTCGATCAGGGGCCGGGGCCCGGCTGGGGCAACCGGCGAATGGGTTTGCGGGGTGGAAGGTTTGCTTGGATTTTTCCGGCAGCGGGATACGCTGAAAACATGAACCGGGACCAGGTCGCGGACATCTTGGTGGAAATCGGCACGTTGCTGGAGTTGAAGGGCGAGAATCCCTTCAAGGTCCGGGCCTATGCGAACGCCGCGCGCGCGCTTCAGACCCTGGCCGAACCGCTGGAGAAACTGGTCAGTGAGGGGCGGTTGGGAGAAATTCCCGGGATTGGCGAGGCGTTGCAGCAGAAGATCACCGAACTGGTCACCACCGGCCGCCTGGCCTATTACGAGGACCTGAAGAACTCGATCGCTCCCGGGCTGGTGGCCATGCTGGAGATTCCCGGCCTTGGGCCGAAGAAAATCCAGGCGTTGCACCGCGAACTGGGGATTGCGAGCGTGGAAGCGCTCGAGAAAGCCTGCCGGGAGGGGAAGGTGGCGGGGCTGAAGGGATTCGGCGAGAAGACCCAAACCAACATTCTTGAGGGAATCGAGCGGCGCCGCACCTATGCCGCCCGGCATTTGCTGGCCGAGGCCCTGCCGCTGGGGGAGGAACTGCTGGACCAACTGCGGGCGCATCCCGATGTCATCCGGTGCAGCACCGGCGGGAGCCTGCGGCGCTGCCGGGAAACGATTGGCGACCTTGATTTGCTCGCCTCGTCGAAAAAGCCGCAGGCGGTGCTGGACCACTTTGCCGGCCTGCCCGGCATTTCGAAAGTCATTGCCAAGGGTGAGACGAAGGCAAGCGTGGTGCTGGATTGCGGCATCCAGGCCGACTTGCGGGTGGTGAGCGACGCCGAGTACCCGTTCGCGCTCATGTATTTTACCGGCAGCAAGGAGCACAACATCGTGATGCGGCAGCGCGCCATTCAACGCGGGCTGCGCCTGAATGAATACGGGTTGTTTCGTTCGCCTTTTCCGGTCCCAGAGCGAGACGCGCGATCCGGCGCTGCGGGTCGCCTGCCGCACCGAGGAGGAAATCTACGAGAAACTGGGATTGCATTACATTCCGCCCGAGATGCGGGAGGACGCGGGCGAATTCGCGCTGGCGGAGCAGGGACCGCTGCCGCGGCTGTTGGAATGGACTGACCTGAAAGGCTCGTTACACAACCACTCGACCTGGAGCGACGGGCACCAGACGCCGGCGGAGCTCGCCCGCTCCATGGCGGACCTGGGCCTGGCTTATTGGGCGGTGACCGACCATTCCAAGGCCTCGTTTCAGGCCAACGGTTTGGATGCGCGCCGGCTCCGGCAGCAGGTTCGGGAAATCCGGGAGATTAATCAGCGACTGGCCGGCGAGGGTGTGGAGTTCCGGCTGCTGACGGGCACCGAGGTGGACATTCTCAAGGATGGGCGGCTGGATTTTGCGGACGACCTACTGGCGGAGCTGGACGTGGTTATCGCCAGCGTTCATCAGAGCTTTAACCTTTCGGAAGCGGACATGACACGGCGAATCATTGCCGCCGTGCAGAACCCGCTCGTGCATATCCTGGGACATCCGACCGGGCGGTTGCTACTCGAGCGCGAGCCCTACGCAGTGGACTCGCGGGCGGTGATTGACGCGTGCGCCGCGACCGGGACGTGGATCGAGCTGAACGCCAGCCCTCTGCGGCTGGACCTGGACTGGCGGCTGTGGCCCTATGCCAGGTCCAAGGGAGTCAAGTGCGTCATCAACTGCGACGCGCACCGGCTCGAGCATGCCGAGTTCCTGCGCCTCGGGGCGGCCGTGGCGCGCAAGGGTGGGCTGACCCGCGCCGATGTGGTGAACACGCTTCCGCTGCCCCAGCTTCAAAAGGAACTGGCGCGCAAGCGGCGCCGGAACTGAATCCCATGCAAACTTCCTCCCGTCGGTTGGACCCCGCCGCCAGCGCGCTGGCGGTGATTGATATTCAGGAAAAACTGCTGCCCGCCATGTGCGACCCGCAGCCCGTGGCGCAAAACGCGGCGCGGCTGGTCCGGGGCGCGCAAGTGCTGCAGGTGCCGGTTCTGGTCACGGAACAATACCGCAAGGGTTTGGGCGGCACCGTGGCGGAAGTGGCGTCCGCGCTGGGCGAATTTGTCCCGTTGGAGAAACTGGCTTTCAGCGCCTGCGGCGCGGCCGGGTTTGTCGAGGCCCTCAAGACGCACCGGGTGCGCGACGTGGTCTTGTGCGGGATTGAGGCGCACGTCTGCGTGACTCAAACCTGTCTGGACTTGCTCGACGAGGGATTCCGCGTCCTGGTCGTTGCCGATGCCACCGCGTCCCGCACGCGGCAGAACCTGGAGATTGGGCTCGGACGAATGCGCGATGCGGGGGCGGGGATCGGCTCGACCGAGATGGTGCTGTTTGAATGGTTGGGGCGGGCGGGCACCGACCAGTTCAAGCAGATTCTGAACCTGGTGAAGTAATCGCCGCCGGACGCCCGCGCCGTCCGCGGTCAGTCGAGGCGTTTGACCCGGATGTTCTTGTACCGGATCACGCTCTTGGGATCATTGCCCTGGAAGGCGAAGGAGCCTTCGCTCAGCTTCCGGGCGAAGTCCCGGCCGGGTTGCGCGCCCGGCGGTTCATTGTATTGGAAGATGCGCTTGCCATCCACAATCACCGTGATGCTGTTTCCCTGCACAATGATCTCCTGCGTCCACCATTTGTTGTCCTGAGCGGGGGCGGTGCCGATGTTGACCAGGCCGTAGAGGCTGCCGGTCTTGATCCAGTCACTGTGGGTGTTGTTGACCTGGCATTCAAAGCCCGCCCGGGGCCAGTCCCGCGCCTGGTATTGGGTGTGGAAATAAATGCCGCCGTTGGAATTCGGCTCGGTCATCACTTCCACCTTCAAATGGAAATTCTTGAAGGGCTTTTCGTCCCCGACATAGAAAAGATGGCAGCGCGGGCCGGCGGCCACAAACGCCCCGTCTTCGATCTTCCACGTGTCCTTGTTTTCCTCCGCGGTCTTCCAGCCGTTGAAGGTCTTGCCATCCATGAGCGGAACAAAACCTTCTTCATCAGCGGCGAAAGTGCACCCGGTGGCGCCGACCAGGCCCGCGACAATTAATGCCAGGCAAAATTGACGTTTCATGAGCCGCGAGGCTAGGCGCCCGGGGCCGGGAATCAAGCCAAAATGATTCTCGGCAACAAATGGGGCGCGGGGATTCCGGTGGCGTTTGCCTCAGGGCGCCGCCGCGGCGGCCCGGGCGGGGCGCAGGTGTTGATCGAAAAAGTCTCGCACCCGTTCCTGCACCTCCGGGCCAAAGCCGTTCCCGTGGCCGCCCCCTTTGACAAGGTAAAGGCTGGCCTCGACGCCGGCCTTCTTGAGGGCGTCGTGCAACAGGATGCTTTGCTGGTGAGGAACCAGCGGATCGGCATCGCCATGCACCAGCAGCATCGGGGCGTCATCGGGGGTGACATAGTTGATCGGGCTGGCGCGGCGGGCCTTTTCCTTGTTCTCCTGGACCGCTCCGCCAATGAGGAGCGATTCCGGGGAATCCGGCGCGTCATGGTTCATGCGGCTGTTGGGGCCGGCTTGGGCTCCCATCAGGAGCAAATCGGTGGGGCCAAAGAAGTCCACTACCGCCTGTACCCGGCTCGAGACGGAGGGGTGGGGGCCCTGGTCGAATTCCGCAATGCCGCCGGTGGTGGCCAGGAGGGCCACCAAGTGGCCACCAGCCGAGCTGCCCCAGGCGCCGAAGCGGTTTGGGTCGAGGTGGTATTCCTGCGCGTGAGCGCGGAGCCAGCGAATCGCGGCCTTGCAATCCTGGATTTGCGCGGGAAAGGTGGCGTGCTGGCTGAGTCGGTAGTTCACACTGGCCACCGCGTAGCCGCGCGACACGAAACGCGCAGCCGGGCAGTTGTCTTTGCTGCCCGCCCGCCAGGCGCCCCCGTGAATCCAGACAATGAGCGGGAGGTTGTCCCCGCCCTTCTCCGGAAGATACAGATCAAGCTTTTGTCGCTCGTGACCGCCGGGGACATATTCCAGGTCGCGGAGGACTTTGGCGCCGGGCGGCGTGGCTGGGCCTCGAGCGGGGCGGTCAGCCGGCGGAGGGGCGGGCTGCCCGGTGGCGGGGAGCCCCGCCAGCAGGAGAGCGGCGGCGAGAGTGAGCAAAGTCGTTTGATTCATAATCCAGGCAAAGGCCGGCGAGCGACACTTGTAAGGACGGCGGAGCGTTGGGCGCGGTTACAGGGCCTGCTGGAGAATCTCGGTCAGTTCCGCCGCCGTGAGCGGAATGGGGTTGGCTTTCATGCTGCTGGCTTGGGCGGCCTTTTCGACCAGCGCCGGGATTACGGCCGGCGTAATGCCATACGCGCCCAGTTTCGGAATCCGCAAGTCCCTGACCAGGCTCAGAACCCAACTTACTGCGTCGTCCGCCGCCGCACTCGCATCCCCCGTCAAGATTTGCCCCAGGCGGTCGAAGCGCCCCAGGACGGGGCTGTCCGGCTGGCGCAGGCGCAAAGCGGCGAGATTGGCGGCCATGACATGGGGAAGGAGGGCGGCGCAGACGGCGCCATGGGGCGCGGGGAACATCCCGCCGATGGGCCCGGCAAAGCCGTGAACGGCTCCGAGACCGGCGTTGGCGAGAGCCAGGCCGCCAAAGAGGCTGGCCAGGGCCATGTCCTCGCGCGCCGAGGCGTTGCGGCCGTCGGCGCAAGCGGCACGCAACGACCGCGCCGCGCGGCGGATGCCTTCGACGCACAACGCATCCACCATTGGGTTGGGCCGGCAGCAGACGAAGGGTTCAATCAGTTGCGTCAGCGCGTCCAGGCCGGTCGAAGCCGTGACTTCCCGCGGCAGGTCGTGGGTCAGCTCCGGGTCCACCAGCGCAACCTTGGCCAGCATAAGCGGGCTGCGCAGGCTGACTTTGACCCGGTGCTCGGGGGAGGCCAGGACGGCGTTACGGGTGACTTCCGAGCCGGTGCCGGCGGTGGTGGGGATCGCAATGAAAGGCAAGCCGGGCCCGGGCAGGCTCTTGCCGCCGCCGATGACTTCCAGGTAATCCAGGACATCGCCGGGGTTTCGGGCCATGGCGGCGATGGCTTTTCCGGCGTCGAGCGCGCTGCCGCCGCCAAAGGCGATCACCCCCTCGGCCGCCATCTGGCGGGCCTGGTTAACACCGGTTCGGACGGTTTCGATTTCCGGCTCGCCCGGCACGCAGAATCGTTCGGTCGAGACGCCCTGGTCGGAGAGGGCCGCGCATAAGGCATCCGCGCGGCTGGGGTTGCGGCCGGTGACCACCAAGGCGCGCCTGCCAAATTGAGCCGCGATTTGAGGCGCCTCGCGGACAGCGCCGGGGCCGAAAATGATTCGAGTGGCGGTTGCGAATTCGAAACGCATGGGGGTCCTTTTACCAGCCGTCATCCGCGGGGAACAGGTTGTGGAACTTCACGCTGGTGCGCGGCGTGGCCATCATCGGGGCGACGGTGTCGCGCCAAAGCTGGTAGTGCGAGGTCTCCTTGTGCGCGGCGGGAGCGTCGGGGGTGCGGTAGGCTTCCACGAGCACAAAGCGGGTGGGATCCTCCTGTTGTTGGACCACGTCGAAGCGGGCGATGCCCGGCTCTTGAATGCTGGCGCGGGCGTTGGCAAGCGTCGCGGCCTTGAAAGCCTCCACACAATCGGGCTTGACCTGGACATGAACGTGAACAATGAGCATAGTCGTCTGGTTCGATTTGACGGCAGCAGGGCTACCCGTTTTTGGGGGCAAACGCAATGCCGGAGAGTGACCCCGCGGGAACCCCTGAAACTACTCTTTCTTCCCGACCGGCGGGTGGAGGCCCGCTTTGACAAACGGTTCGAGGTAATCCGCATAGCCTTCTTTGGCCATCTCCTCGACCGGGATGAAGCGCAGCGACGCGGAGTTGATGCAGTAACGAAGCCGGGTGGGCGCCGGCCCGTCGTTGAACACGTGGCCCAGGTGGGAATCGGCGGTCTTGGAGCGCACCTCGGTGCGGGTCATTCCATGCGAATAGTCCGCCCGCTCGATGATTTCCTTTTCCTCGAGGGGCCGCGTGAAGCTGGGCCAGCCACAGCCGGAATCGTATTTGTCCAGGGAGCTGAACAACGGTCTGCCCGAGACGATGTCCACATAAATCCCCGGCTTTTTGTTGTTCCAATACTCATTGCGAAACGCGGGTTCGGTGCCGGATTCCTGGGTGACGTAGTACTGCATGGGGTTGAGCTTCTGTTTGAGCTCGGAAGCCGGAGGTTTGGCAGGATTGCTCATAGAGGCGTTTGTAACGGATGCCGGCGAGGCGTTGCGTTTTGCGGCGTCCGAAGGGCCGGCTTGGGAACAACCGGACAGCGCCAGGCCGATGGCGGCCGCGAGCGCCAGAACCGAACCATTGGGTCGTGCCTGCATCATACTCCATAATAGCATAGTTCCCGGCGGCACCCAACCCACTCCCGCCGGGGCCAACGGAAGCGGCGGCGGGAAAACGGGGCGGATGAGCATTCATTTCACCGGCGGTCGGGTTCGAATACCGTCGGGTAGGTTTGGATGGGGGAGAAAGGATGAGGGATGAAACCTGAAACCTGAAGGCCACGGGGCGGCGGCTTGTGGAGAAAACCATCCGTCCGATTCCCAACCGCAAAGCAGTAGCGCAAGAGCGCTGAACAGTACCAGCTCAGGCTCCCTGCTCGCCTCGCGGCGCGCGTAGCGGTTGCCCCGGCTTCTCGACCTTCGGCCGCACTTGAACAATTCGCTGGTTCCATTCTTTCCAGCTCGCTTCCCAAGCCGAGCCGGCAAACTCCTTGCGTGCCTCGGGCAACAGGGCGTCGAGAGCCTTGAGTTCCCGCACCGCCCCGTTGCGGTCGCCCCATCTCAAATACGATTCAATCAGGTTGAGCCGGTTGTCCGGGTAGCCGGGCGCCAGTTCCACCGCGCGCTGCAAATGGCGCCGCGCCTTGCTTCGGCTGCCCACGCTGGCAATTGGCGGCGCGTCCCGGTAAAGCAGCCCGAGGGTGCGCTCCGGCCCCGCGTAATTGAAGCGCGCGTCCAGCTCGCACGCCCGCTTGAACAACGCTTCCATCTGGTCAACCAGTTTCAACGCCCCAATCCCCCGGGTCCGTGCCAACTGGCCGAGATTCAATCCCAGGTAATAGAGCCCCGGGACGGAATTGGAATCCCGCGCCAGCACTTGCCGCGCGGCCGCGATGCCCCGTTCCGCCAGCTCGGCCCGTTCGGTGTTGTTGGTGGCGTACTCGGCCACCTCGAATGCAGCCCGCGCAAAGTGCCATCCGGCTTCGGGGTCTTCCGGCTGGCGGACATAACGCTCGCGGGCCTCCACGTATTGGCGTTGGAGTAAAGGGGGAGCCTCCGTGCCGGCCGCGGCCAGAATTCCCAGCCAGCCGGCCAGCAGGAGAATCCCGAACTCTAAAACACCTGGGCTGCGCCTTTCCGGCTTCCACAACCGCGGACGGCGGCAAACGTCCCCGGGACCGGGCCGCCCAGCCTTCGGACCCGGCTCAACTCTGGCCGCTTCCCGCGGAGGCCGCTGAATGACAACGTCCTCGCTCCGAACCGCGGTTAGGCTGCCGTCCGACAGGCTGGCGCCCCAATTATTGGTTGCACGCACGATATTCAAGTTTATAGTGTGCTTCAGTGAGATTGAATTGGAAAGCGTGGGCGCTGCTGCCTTTTTTTGCCTGGCTGGCCGCCGGCTGTGGCGGCTTCTCGGCAAGCCGCAGCGTTTCACCCGCTTCCATTCTCCTGCCGGGCCTGCTCAAGGCTGAACCGCCCCCGGCGCCACCGGAAGCTGATTCCCCGGCCGAACAATCGCCGCGGCAGGTGGTCCGGCTCTGATTCCCGGTCCGCCGCAGCCAGACCCTCGAGGACAGACCAGCCAACAACCTATGCGATTTCCGCTCGCCCTGACAGCCAAAATTGCGCGCCACATTATCAAGCACAAACTGAAGCGCACCCCGCGGTTCGCCCTGGTGCTCCAGTTGGAGCCGCTGCACACCTGCAACCTCACGTGCACCGGCTGCGGGCGCATCCGCGAGTACTCGACGAGCCTCAAGGATATGATGAGCCTCGAGGATTGCCTGGCGGCCGCGGAGGAATGCGACGCCCCGATGGTTTCGGTCTGCGGCGGGGAACCGTTGATCTATCCCAAAATCGAGGAGCTGGTGGCCGGTTTGCTGGAGCAGGGACGCATCGTCTATATCTGCACCAACGGCGTGTTCATGCGCAGGAAACTCAAGGACTACCTCGCCAGCATCTATTCCCCGCGCCTGGAAAAGCTCCTGGCCGCGCTGGTGGCCGACCAGCTTCTCAGCGACCAGGACCTCGCCGCGATCCGCCGCGGAAAAAACGACGGGCGGCCCGTGATCTCGCCCACGCAATGGCTTTATTGGAACGTGCATGTGGATGGCCTCGAATACACGCATGATTTGATCGTGGAACGCGAGGGGGTATTCAAGGAATGCGTGGCCGCCATCCGCCTGGCCAAACGCCTCGGCTTCCAGGTCGCCACCAACACCACCGTTTACAAGGAAACCGACGTCCGGGAACTCGAACAAATGTTCGAGTTCTTTTCGTCCCTCGAGGTGGATGGCCACACCATCTCCCCCGGCTACGATTACGACGCCGCCAAGCAGGACATGGTCCGGCGCCTCGGCAAGAAGCCCGAGGATTTCTTCCTCACCCGCGCTCTGACCCGCGAGAAATTCGCGAAAATCCAGGAGTGGGGCGAGCGATTCACGATTTTTGGCACGCCCGTTTACCAGGAGTTCCTGGCGGGCAAACGCGAATTGACCTGCACCGCCTGGGCGATTCCCACGCGCAATATCAAAGGCTGGAAGGCCCCCTGTTACCTCATGACGGACGGCCATTACGCCCGGTACCAGGACATGCTCGACCAGGTGGACTGGAACCGTTACGGCGTGGTCAACGGCGTCGTGCGCGACCCCCGCTGCGAAAACTGCATGGTCCATTGCGGTTACGACCCCAGCGGCGCCCTCGGAACCAATTACCAGCCCGGCGACCACTGGAAGAATTTCAAATACAATTTTTGGCCCCGGCCCGCCCCCTCCAAAACCGGCCACCTGGTTCAGGCGTTCAACGGTTGTTCCATCGGCAAAGGCCACCTGGCCGAGGCCAAGGCGGCCCTCAAATCGGGCCTGGCGGGCGCCAGGTCCGCCTTCGGCAACAATGGCCATGGGGATGCCAAGCCCGGCGCCGGCACGTGCGGCGACGGGGACACCTCCCAGCGCGACCTCGTGCTTGCGCGCCTGCGTGAAAACGGCCAATCCAAATCCTAGTTTCCGGCTGCCTTGAGCGCGCTCTTCCTGGCTCCGCCCTCCTTCGACGGCTTCGATGGCGGCGCCGGCTCCCGATACCAGGCGCGGCGCGAGGTGACCAGCTTCTGGTATCCGACGTGGCTGGCCCAGCCCGCCGCGCTTGTCCCGGACAGCAAACTGCTGGATTGCACCCCCCACCACCTCGGGCTGCGTGCCTGCCTCGAGGAAGCCAGCCATTACGACCATGTCATCATTCACACTTCCACGCCGTCCCTGAAGAACGACTGCCGGGTCGCCGAGGCAATCAAGCAAAACCGCCCCCATACCACCATCGGGTTCATTGGCGCCCACCCCGCCGTGCTCCCGGCCGAAACCCTTCAGGCCTCTCCGGCGATTGACTGGGTGGGGCGCAAAGAATTCGATTTCACTTGCAAGGAAGTCGTCGAGGGCCGCCCGCTGCCCACCATTGCCGGCCTTTCCTACCGCGATGCCAGCGGCCGCATCCGCCATAATCCCGAGCGGGACCTCATCGGCGACCTCGACGTCCTGCCCTGGGTGGCCGACGTCTATCACCGCGACCTGCGCATCGAAAACTACTTTATCGGCTACTTGCTTCATCCCTATCTCAGTCTCTATACCGGCCGCGGCTGTCCCGCCCAATGCACCTTCTGCCTGTGGCCCCAAACCATCGGCGGCCACAAGTACCGCGTGCGTTCCGCCTCCAACGTGGCCGCGGAAGTGGCTTACATGAAAAAGCTCTTTCCCGAAGTGAAGGAGTTTTTCTTCGACGACGACACCTTTACGGCGAACCTCCCTCGCGCACGGGACATTGCCCGCCGGCTGGCCCCGCTGGGTGTCACCTGGAGCTGCAACAGCCGGGCGAACCTGGATTATGACACGGTCCGGACCTTCCGGGATGCCGGCCTGCGTCTGCTGGTGGTTGGCTACGAAAGTGGCAACGAGCAGATTCTCAGGAACGTCAAGAAAGGCGTGACCCTCGACCAGATGCGGCGCTTTACCCGGGCCTGTCACCAGGCCGGCGTCAGCATCCATGGCACGTTCATCCTGGGGTTGCCGGTCGAAAGCCGCGAAACCATCGAACAAACCATCCGGTTCGCCCAGGAGCTGGACCTCTTCAGTGTCCAGGTCAGCCTGGCGGCGCCCTACCCGGGCACGGAGCTGTTCGAGATGGCCCGCCAGAACGGCTGGTTTGCCAGTTGGGACAAATCCCGCCTCGTTGAGGACTCCGGGTTCCAGCAAAGCACCCTGGAGTACCCCGGCTTGAGCAAAGAGGAGATTTTTGAGGCTGTGGACCGCTTTTACCGGGCCTATTATCTCCGTCCAAGGCCCATTCTGCGCATCCTCAAGACCATGCTGGAGGACAAGACGGTTCTGGTGCGCCGCTGTCGCGAGGGTTTCGAGTTCTTTCGCAGCCTGCAGGAACGCAAGCACAGCCTGGCCGCAAGGGGTTCCTGACGCTCCCTCGCCTGGACCCGCCTGTCACGGCAGCACCACCACCCGGTAATAGCGCTGCGGCGCGGCCGGCGCCGGCACCAAGACGCTCAACGAAGTCCCGGTGGCCACCTGCGAGATTCCGACCGAAGTCCATTCCGCCGGTCGGAGGCTTTCGCTTTGCTCCACCCCGTAGCGGCTGCCGACGGTGGTGGTAAAGGTGAGTTCAAGGTTCTGGTTGGTGAGCGCGAACCGGGAAATGACTGGCGGTGTCAGCGGAACGATGACGACCTTGACCACCGCGGACGTGACGGAATGGTGGTTGGCGTCTGTCGCGACGGCGGTGAGCGACCAGGGTCCCGGTGTGGCGTTGGTCCAAAGGATTTCGCGAGCGCCGCCGGTGGCGGCAGCCAGCAGGGAGCCGTTGGCGAAAAAGCTGATCTGGCTCACGGGCGATGCCCCTTCGACCACCGCCGCCTGCACTTTGATTGGGCCAACCCCTGGAAGAACTGCCCCGCCTGGCGGGGTGGTAATCGCCACGGCGGCTTGGGTCGAAGCCTCGAACTTCACCAGTTCGATGCCGTTGGTGGCGCCCAAATTGCGGCTGTATTGCCGAAGGGCCGCATTGTTCCAATGCTCATGCACGCCAAGGCTGGGAAGGTTGGTCCCGTCCGGCCGGTAGGGCTTGCCCGAGGGCGGATTGCCCGCCAGCGCCGCCTCGTGGAGATAGTTGTCGGCATTGGCATTGTGCCCGCTCGCCAGCCGGTCCCCGAATTCAGACCGCAGGAAGTCCAGGCCGACGGAATCAATTGCCACCGGGTCGAGCGAGAGGAAATAGCTGGCCGACCATCCCCCGCCAAACAGGTTGGTCCAGCCGGCGGTGGAAAAGTCCACGTACGATTGCACCTCGAGCACGCCGTAAAGCCCGTCAATCATAAACAACAGCGTCTTCCCCCCCAGGGCGCGCGCGCCCAGCAAATCCACAAATGGATTGTAGGTGCCCATCGGCAGTTCCCAAACCTGCGCGTAGGTGTGGTAGGGCTTGTCTATCGAGCCGAAGTGGTTCTTCCCCGTCAGGCTTACGCCGGCCCGCCAGTGGCCCTTGAGCAGCGCCATGTTGATGAGGTAGGTCGCCTGGAACACCCGTTCCGGGATGTTCCGCCCGCAGCCGGTGTTGTTGGTTGAATAGTTGAAAGCGTTGGTGTGCCAGTCGGGCGGCTGCCGGCCGTTGCTGCCGTTGCCCAGTGAATCCAGCCACACCACCCCCGGGAACTCCGCATGGCAGGGTTCATAAATCCGGTCCGGCACCACCCGCACCGCTTCATAAACCAGAATGTTCTCCTGCGGCACGCCTGCCTCGTACACGAGCTGGCGCAACAGCGCCCGAACCGTTTGCGGCGCGGCATCAATCTGATTGTCCACGTCGCCATACCCGCTGTAGTTGTTGTTGCAGTTGACCTTCACCGCAAGGGTTTCCCCCGCGCGATAACCCGTCTCCCCCCGCCCATGGGTGGCGTTAAAATGCCGAAAAATCCGCGCCCACGCCTCGGCATTGTTCGTCGCCGCCGTCAACGCCTGCAACGAGGCGGCCAGCATGCGGTCCACGGCCGCCTGTTTCACCCCCGTTTCATCATCCCACCAGTGCCCCGTCGTCCCATTCCAAGGCGTGGCATTCGTGTCGCGCATCCAAACCACCCGTCCCGGAAAAATCCCTTTTGCCGTCCCCATCGGCGAATTGGGCGGATCGCCCGGCGTCCAGCCCAATTGCGGTCCCGGCAGGGGGCCGGAGAGCCTGGCCATTTCCCCGGCCGCCAGGGCCACAAGCGCACAAAGCCCTGCGGCGCCGCAGACGAGGCCGGCGGGTCGCAACGCCTCCCGCCACCGTTTCCAGCCCAGCCACGCCAGCAATCCGCTCTTGATGCCCAGCAGCCAGATCACGAAGGCCGACGCCAGCGGAAACGCCGCCCGCTGGCAGGGGTAGGTCGCCCGAATCGGCTTGGGCAACACCCGAACCAAAAACCACGCCAGCGCCGCCGCGCTGAGCAAAGGAAACAGCAAGCGTGCCCAGCGCTGCCGGGCCCGGCGCCCCGCCTCGCTCTGCCACGCCGCAGTCATCTTCTTCGACAGCCTGCCAATCGCTTCCATGGGGTTCCCCGCCTTCACAACATTTTCAAGCAAGCCAGGTTCACGTGGAGTCCCGTTGCCGGCCGACGGGGCATCCTATTGGAGGGATTGAGGGAGGTGTCATGCTGGCCGCATTATGTCGAGCGCACGCCGCTTTGTCAATGAAATACAATACACCGCCGACCCCGGCGCTGCGCGCGGGTGCGCATCTCAATTTCCTCGAGGAGCAAGCCGGGCGCATGAATAGGACGGCTGCTCCGCACGCTCCCGACCTGGCCAGCGCTCGTTGCGCCCGTCCGAGCGCTTCCACCGGGCCTGTTCCTGAAGCCCTGGCCGGGCTGGCACCCCGACGGCCTGATCCCGGGCTGCTGTCTGGAACCCCGTCCGGGGTACTTGGAGCCAGGTTGGGGAAGTAGGAATGGGGCAGCGGCCGGATTCCACCCCCCCTCTCCGGCCTTCAAACTCAGCTCTTGACATAAGCAACCGCGTCTTGGTATCATTTCGCCATGCTTGGTGAGACGGAACATCAACTCTTCCTCACCCGCGCAGCGCTTGGCACATACAGGCGCGTCCAAAGTGATTTCCTGCCATCAGTTGACACGGTGACTGTATTTTGCTCTTGTAACGAGCGGATACAGGAGAATTTATGGTTAGGGAAGTTTCATTTCTTGGCCCGGTTTCCGGGCAGTCCGGAAGGAGCGCTATGAACACATCATATCAAACAGTCTCGCGAATACTGGCGATCAGCCTGGCCGTCGTTGGCCTTGCACAGGCGATGCTCGCCGCCACCAACTACGTCACACCCGGCGAAAGCATCAAAACCGTCGTAAACAACTCGAGCGCAGGGGACACGGTCATTATCTTCGGCGGAACCTACGCCGAATCGGTGACCGTGAATAAATACCTCAACATCCTGCGCCTGGCGGGGCAGAACGTTTTCATCACCGGGAACCTCACCTTCAGCGGCATTACCGCCGACCCAGGGGCGCCCCTGGTAATCTCGAACCTGAAGATTGGCGGGGACAGTGGCAAGCGTCTTTACGTCAACAACTGCGTAAATGTGACCGTTTACAACGTGGACCTGTCTCTGAGCGGCTTCAACGCCT
>FWPV01009272.1_pt1 | contig 16725 bp, 9 predicted proteins | sample 2228371 | NCBI WGS metagenome assembly FWPV01 (sample SAMEA103939776, study PRJEB20133) | metagenome | reverse complement strand
TACGCTTGCGCCTGTCATGGCAGCCGCTTCGATGCGGACGGCGCTCCTCTCGACGGCCCTGCGCCGCGCCCATTGCTGGCGCTGGCCGTCGCCTGGAATGAGGAAGGACAACTGGTGATCGATCCTGGACGGCCGGCCGAGCCTGGCGCTCGCCTGGAGCTGCCGAGAGGCTAACCGGTCGCCTCAGGCTGGCACTGGCTCCAACGCTGGCTGGGGCAGGTTGCGGAAGATCTCCTCGAACTCCTCGCCCTCGATCGTCTCTTCGACCAGCAGACGGCGGGCGATCTCGTCCAGCGCCGCGCGATTGGTCAGCAAGATGTTGCGCGCCCGCTGGTAGGCCGACTCGACCAACCGACGTACCTCGCGGTCGATCTCGCTGGCCACCAGTTCCGAGTAATTGCGCTGCTCGCTGATCTCGCGCCCCAGGAAGATCAGCTCATCCTTCTGCCCGAACTGCAGCGGCCCCAGTTTCTCGCTCATCCCGTACTGGGTCACCATCGAGCGCGCCATCTTGGTCGCCTTTTCCAGATCATCCGCCGCGCCGTCGGTGACGTCTTCGAAGACGATATCTTCGGCGGCGCGCCCTCCCAAGGTGGCAGCCATCTCACTCTCAAATTTGCTGCGGTTGATCAGCACATAATCGCGCTCCGGCAGCCGGCGCACGTACCCCAGGGACATACCGCGCGCCACGATCGAGATCTTGGCGACGGGATCGGCGTCGGGCAACATGCGTCGCACCAGGGCGTGGCCGGCCTCGTGGTAGGCGATGATGCGCTTCTCCTCGTCGGAGATGATGCGGCTGCGGCGCTCTGGCCCCGCCACGACGCGTTCGATCGCCTCCTCGAACTCGGCCATGCCGATGGCCCGCTTGTTGCGGCGTGCCGCCCGGATCGCCGCCTCGTTGACCATGTTCTCGAGGTCGGCCCCCACGAAGCCGGGCGTCTGGCGCGCCAGCACGGCCAGGTCGACGTCGGGGGCCAGGGGCTTGCCCTTGATGTGGACGCGCAGGATGGCCTCGCGCCCCTTCATGTCCGGGCGGTCCATGACCACCTGACGGTCGAAGCGGCCGGGGCGCAACAAGGCGGGGTCGAGGATGTCAGGGCGGTTGGTGGCGGCCATGACGATGACGTTGGTGTCGGTGTCGAAGCCGTCCATCTCGACGAGGATCTGGTTGAGGGTCTGTTCGCGCTCGTCGTGGGAGCCGCCCAGGCCAGCGCCGCGGTGGCGGCCGACGGCGTCGATCTCGTCGACGAAGATGATGCAGGGGGAGTTGCGCTTGGCCTGGTCGAAGAGGTCGCGCACGCGGGAGGCGCCGACGCCGACGAACATCTCGACGAACTCGGAGCCGGAGATGGAGAAGAAGGGGACGCCGGCCTCGCCGGAGACGGCCTTGGCCATGAGGGTTTTGCCGGTGCCTGGGGGGCCGACGAGGAGGACCCCTTTGGGGATGCGGGCGCCGAGGGCGGCGAACTTCTGGGGTTCCTTGAGGAAATCGACGACCTCGCGCAGCTCCTCTTTGGCCTCGTCAGCGCCAGCCACATCGGCGAAGGTCACCGTCGGCTTGTCCCCCGTGAACATGCGCGCCCGACTCTTGCCAAAGGCGATCGCCTGGCTGTTCGAGCCTTGCGCCTGGCGCAGCAGGAAGAAGAAGAGCGCGCCGACGAAGATCAAGGGCAGGAGGCTGCCCGCCAACGCCAGCCAGTTGCCAAGCTGTCCGGCGGACTCGACGTTGTAGTCGAGAGCGGCTAACTGCTCGGATGAGACCCCCAACCCCAGCAGGGTTTTGGCCAGGCTCTCGCCGGGTTCTTTGCGCGAGACCACGATCTGCGCGCTGTCGCGACGCTTCACCAATAGCTCGTCGCCGCGCACGCGGATCGATTCCACCTCGCCGCGCTGGACCCATTTCGCGACGGTCGTGATGTCGATCGTCTGCGCCTGGTCGCCCTGGGGAAAGATGCTGAAAAACAGCGCCGCCGCTGCCACCAGGATCAGCAGATACACAAAGCCATTCTTAGTCCATCCGGTGCCCACAGTGTCCTCCCAACTCTGATGACCAGTCAGGTACACACCTGATATACCTTAAAGTATCGCTGAGGGAGGAGCGTCTCGTCTGTGAGGATTGGCGCATTTTACAGCAGACTGATCGGGTCGATGTCGATGCGCCAGGCGGGAGAGAGGTCGAGGCCGCCCAAGATCGCAGAGGGATCGGCGCTGCGCACGATGATCTGCCAGCGATAGCGGCCGCGCTGGCGAGCGAAAAAGCACGGCGCAGGACCGATCAGACCATCGGGAACGCCCTCGTCCTGACCAGCGGCTGCAGCCAGGCGTGAACGCAGGATGCCAGCCACGCGCTCAGCTTCGACTTGCGCGCCGTGGAAGTCATGGTCGCTGTAGATCAGCCGCGCCAGGCGCGCGAACGGCGGATATCCTTGTTCCTGGCGGAAGCGGATCTCCTGGGTATAGAAACCAACGAAGTCGTGGCGAGCCGCCGCCCGGATCGCGTAATGCTCAGGCGCGTACGTCTGAACGATGACGCGTCCCCCCAGCGGGCTGCGTCCGGCGCGCCCCGCCACCTGCGCCAACAGTTGGAACGTACGCTCGGCGGCGCGGAAGTCGGGCAGAAATAGCCCCACATCGGCGGCGATCACGCCGACCAACGTCACGAGCGGTAGGTCCAGCCCCTTGGCCACCATCTGCGTGCCTACCAGGAAGTCGGCCTTGTGCTCGACGAACTGGGCCAGGATGCGCTCATGGGCGCGGCGTGTGGTGGCCGTGTCGCGATCCCAGCGCGCGATGCGCGCCTGCGGGAAAAGGCGCGCCGCCTCTTCCGCCACTTTCTGTGTGCCAGCCCCGAAATAGCGGATGCGGCGGCTATCGCACTGAGGGCAGGTGCGCGGAGGAGAGCTTTGCCGGCCGCAATGATGGCAAATCAATAGACCAGCGTCCTCATCCTCGCTCGCGGCCATGTGATAGATCAACGGCACATCGCAGCGGGGGCAGCGCAGGACGAAGCCGCAGTCGCGACACATGACGAATGTCGCGGCGCCGCGACGGTTCAGGAACAGGATCGCCTGCTGGCCGCGCTCCAAGACCAGCGCCAGCGCCTCCTGTAGCTTGCGGCTGAAGATCGAGCGATTGCCTGCGCGCAGCTCATGGCGTAAATCGACCACTTCGACGCGTGGCAGGTCAGCATATGCGCCGGCGATGGCAGGCTCCTGCGCGGGGGGCGCCTCTGAGGGGCGCCGTCCGGCCGCCTGGTGGGCCGCCACGCGGCGCGATAGGGTGATCAGCCGAATCTGTCCCTGGCGCGCCCGCCAGTAGGTCTCCAGGGCAGGGGTTGCGCTGCCCAGGATCACGGGCGCGCCCGCCAGCCGTCCCAGCTCGGCGGCCACCTCGCGCGCATGATAGCGCGGCGCCGACTCCTGTTTGTAAGCCGGCTCGTGCTCTTCATCGAGGATGATCAACCCCAGGCGCGGCAGAGGCGTGAAGAGCGCCGAGCGCGAGCCAACGACGATCCCTACATCGCCCTCGCGGATGCGACGCCACTGATCGAAACGCTCCCCGTGCGAGAGGGCGCTGTGCCAGACCGCGACGCGGCCGGGAAAGCGCGCCGCAAACCGCTGGGCCGACTGCGGCGTGAGAGCGATCTCGGGGACGAGGACGATGGCCTGGCGGCCATGGGCCAGCGCCTCTTCGATCGCCAGGAGATACAGTTCGGTCTTACCGGAGCCTGTGACCCCGTGGAGCAGGTACGTCGGCGGCAGACAAGGGGCGGACGCCGCAGCCCCTTGTCCCTTCTCTTCGCGGAGGTCGCTCAACTTGGGCGTTGCGTCGGTGGAGGAAGGCGCCGCTGCTCCCCCTTGCCAGGCGACGCGTAGCCCGGCGCGCAACGTCTCCCAGGCCGCCTGCTGGTCGCTGGTTAAGACGGGATGCGGCGCCAGCGCTGGCGGAGCGCCCAGCGGACTGCGTTCGACTTCGGCGGCTTCGAGCGCGACCAGGCCAGCTTTCTCCAGATCGCGCAGGGTCTCGCGATCGCAGCCGGCCTCCGCATACAGATAGCCGACCCAGGCTGCGCCTCCCGCCTCGCGCAGGACCTCCAGCGTGCGCCGATGGAGGTCGAGGCCGCGCAGGGCGATGATGGCATCGTAAGCCTCCTCGCGGCTGATGGCGAGCAGGACGGTCGTTGGCTCGGTCACGCGGCGCACCAGGCCGCGTTGCTCCAGCGCGCGCAGGGTCTCGCCGCCGACCTTGTGGCGCTGACGAAAGTCTTCCTCTATTACGGGGGGCGTCGCGGCCAGCAAGGCCTCTAGCGCGGCGGCTTGCGTCGGCGCGCGCGCCAGCGTCGTCGTCAAAGCGGCGCGCGCGGCCGTCGGATCGGGGATCAGCAAGAGCCGCCTGCCGGGGTTCACGGTGATCCAGCCCCGCTCGGCGAGCGCATGGACCGCGTTCTGGACGTCGCCGCCCACTGCGATATCGGAGAGTGCAGGGAGGGGATCGGAGGTATCCAGCAACCAGCCCAATACGTCAGCCTGACGGGAGGCGCGTCCGAGCGCAAGCAGGGCGCGCGCGCTGTCAGCGGGGTCGGCCAGCAGTCGCGCGCGCCGAACCATGCGCGGGCGCGCGGGCGCCTCGATGACAGCCTGGCCGCTGACGACGAGGCCGCGGCGGAGCAGCGGTTCGATGAGCGAACGCTTCGCCAGCTCCGGCGCCACTTTACGCAGCCGACGGCGGGTGAGAGGGCCGCGCAGCAGCAAGGCCAGCAATTTCGCTTGTTCGGGGGTGAGATCGGTCGGGAAAGGCGGTTCGCTGGCCAGCTCCAGGAGGATGTCGACGCGCCGCGCCACGCCCGAAGGGAGCATCAGGCGCAAACAGTCCACAAGAGGGGTCAGGTAGTATTCGCTCAGCCACCGCGCCAGGGCGAGTTGCTGGCAGGTCACGACGGGCTGGGCGCGCGCCAGGCTCTCGATCGGCCGCGTGGGGAAAGGCGGGGCTGCATCCGTGAGCGCCCAAACGATCCCCTGCAAACGGCGGGACCCGAAAGGAACCCACACGAGATGGCCCGGCTGGAGGATCGCGCGCAGCGCCTCTGGCACGCCATATGTGAAGATGCCGGAGGTTGGATCCTCGCGTTCCTGGGCTAGGTTGGTATTGACAACCACCTGGGCGAACATGGGAAAGCCTCGCAGGGAGATTATAGCATGGGATCGCGAATCTGCTTGCGCGCCGTTCGCGCGTGAAGTACAATCGCGTTATGGCACGATCTTTCTCCCGCCGATTCGGGTGGCCGATCCGTCTCCACCGCACGCGGTGGCTGCTCCTCGCCGTGATCCTGCTGGCGTTCGCGCGGTTGTGCTGGGGGGTGGAGGCCAAGGATTTGTGGTGGGATGAGAGCCTGAGCCTGCAGCGAGCTGAATCGGATTGGGAGGATTTGCTGCTCGGCCGGCTGGTCTTAAGCGATAACGTCCACGAGATCACCACGATCGACCAGCATCCTTTCGTCTTCTTCGCTGTCCTGGGCCTCTTCGTCCGCCTCGCTGGAGACAGCGAGCACGTATTGCGTTTTCCTTCCATACTGGCAGCGACGTTGTTGGCGCCGACAGCGTGGTCGCTGGTTTCCCGCCTCTCTCGTCGGGGCGTCTCTACGCGCAGCGCTGCGTGGTGGTCAGCTCTTCTGGCGGCGGCCAGCCCCTTCTATCTATGGTACGGTCAGGAAGCTCGCATGTATACCCTCCTGGCCTGGCTTGCCCTGCTCAGCGTCTATCTCCTCGTGCGCTGGAGCGATGCACCCGTCGGTTCCGCCGTTCGTCGTCGCTGGCTGTGGGGATATGTTCTGGCCAGCTTTTTGCTGTTGGGGACCCATTACCTGTCGGTGCTCCTGATTCCCGTCCACGCGCTTCTGGTCTACCAGGGCGCGAGCAGCCGTCGCCGTGGGGGGATGGGGGCGGCGATCCTGCTCACGCTCGGCGCAGTCGTCGCTGCCCTGGCGGCATGGGTGATTTTGCGTGGCGGCGGCGGCGGCTCGAACTTCAGCCCGGTCTCGCTGCGCGTGCTGTTGCCTGATTTGCTCAACGCGTTCAGCCTGGGGTTAAGCGTTGACATCGCGCAGGTGAAATGGGTGGACGCTATCTTCGGCGTCGTGGCGTTGGGGGGCCTCGCCTGGGGATGCCGTTCGCGAGGTTCGTTCATCCGCGGCGGTTGGCTGCTGCCGGCGATGCTCGTCATCCCCGTGACGCTGCTGATGGCCATCGAGATGATCCAGCCAGCCTATATGAATGCCCGCCACCTGAGCCTGATCAGCGGCGCCTTCCTGGCCCTGGTGGGAGCAGGGCTGGGAGCGATAGGACGCTGGCGCAGGGAGATTGCCGTCGGTGTAGGATGTTTGTTGTTGGCCGCCATGGGCTATAGCGCCATTGGCTACTTCACCCTCCCCCAATACGCTAAAGACGATTTCACCAGCCTGGGCCTTTATCTGCGCAACGAGCTGCAGCCGGGCGATCTGTTGCTCCTCGATCCGCCAGAAATGTTGCGCCTCTATCGCTATTACCTGCCCGTCGACGCAGTTGAGCGTGCGCGCCGCGAAGGATACGGGACGCGCTGGCAGAGCGTCCCCTTGTTCAGCGATTGGGATCAGACGCAACGGTATTTAGAAGAGCTCCTGGCCCAACATCGCCGCATCTGGCTGGTGGATTCGGGCATGGTCCCTTTCAGTGACCCCAAACGTAAGGTCCAGAAGTGGCTACTGGCGCACGCGGTGCGCGTGCAGGAACGGGGCTTCCGCAGCCCCAACGCTTTCCTGGAGCTTCATCTCTTCCTGCCTCGATCGCCCATCGATATGCAAGGATCGGTCGCTGTCTCCCACGCCGTGGATGGCGTCTTCGGCGATCGGATCCGCCTGCGTGGGTTCGACCTGGGGCGCCCTCTGCCAGCGGGCGCGAGCCTGCCCATCACCCTCTATTGGCAGGCGATCGCTCCCCTGGATCGTCGGTACAAGTACATCCTGGAGTTCGCTTCTCTCGCCGCCGATGGCCGATCTGAGGTCCACGGCGTCGCCGAGCGCGAGCCATACGATGGCACGTTGCCGACTCCTCAGTGGCCGCCTGACGCCACCGTGATCGAATACAGCGGCGTCGTCGCGTCGATCGATCCCCCCCTCATCCCTCAGTGCTGCCATCTGCGCGTGCAGATCTACGACGCCGAGACGCTGACGAAGCTGCCAGTGACCGATCCCGGGTCTGCCGAAGTCGCCGCTGATGGACAGACGCTGATCATAGCGATCGCGCCATAAATCCGTGCCTTTCAGGGATCCTCCCATCTCTCACCGCCTGCGATGAACCAGCACCTCCTCTCTCGCGACCCTGCCTCTCCTGACCGGACGCCTCTGCTCGCTCGCTGGTGGGCGATTGGGGTCGTGCTGGCCCTTTTCGCGGGCGTGAGCTTCTGGTATAGCCTGACCGTCCCCCCCTTCGAGACGCCGGACGAGGTCCACCACTACGCCTTCGCCCGCCATTTGTCTCAGGGGCATGGCCTGCCTGTGCAGACCGTGCAGGCGGGCGAGGCCTGGGCGCACGAGGGGACGCAGCCTCCCCTCTACTACTTCCTGGTGGGACGTTTGACTGCCGCCATCGATCAGAGCGACTTCGCTTCCCTCAATCGGCCGAATCCCCATGCCAACATGGGGAACCCACTTTACCCCGGCAACAAGAACCGCATGCTCTACAGCGCTCAGCGCCCGCAATGGCGCGGCGCCTATCTGGCAGTGCTCGTCGGCCGCTGGGTCTCGTTGACGTTGGGGATCCTCACACTATATCTGATCTATCTCACGGCGCGATTGGTCTGGCCAGCCGACCGCGCTTTGCCGCTGCTGGCGTCTTTCCTGGCCGCCAGCATCCCTCAGTTCGCGTTCATCAGCGCGGCGGTCTCCAACGACAGCATGGTCATCGTGACCAGCACAGCCGCGATCTACTGGTTGGCTCGTCTGGCCGCGCGGGCCGGGGAGCGACCGATCGCCCTTTGGGAATGGGCGGGGGCGGGCTTTCTCGCCGGCCTGGCCGCGCTGAGCAAGCTGCCTGGACTGGGCGTATCGGTCCTGGCGGCAGCGCTCCTGGCTGCGACGGCCTGGCCGCAACGCAACTGGCGCCTCTTCATGGCGGGCGCGATCGCCCTGGCCGCGCCAGCGCTCGCGATCGCCGGCTGGTGGTACTGGCGCAACCATGTCCTGTACGGTGAATGGCTGGCCGTCGAGCGGCTGCTGACGATCGGCGGCCTGCGCGAGACGGCGCAGACCTGGCGCGGGTTGTGGGGGGAACTGCGCGGGCTGCGCTACTCGTTCTGGGCGTTGTTCGGCTGGTTCAGCATCCTCTTGCCAGGATGGATTTACCGTGTGCTCGATGGGATCTCGGCGTTGGCGCTCGTCGGCCTCGTCTGGGAGCTGTTCGAGATCGGGCGTCGTCGTGGCGGACAGGCCCTGCGCGTGGCCGAGTGGCGGGTGTCCCTTCTGCTCCTGACTTGGGCCGTGATGCTTGTGGGCCTCATGCTCTACTGGACGACCTTCGCGATCAGCACCCAGGGACGGCTGCTCTTCCCCGCCCTCGGCGCGTTCTCGATTCTGCTGGTGATGGGCCTCAACCGCATGCTGCGGCCCCTGCCGGAACGCGTCCGCTGGACGCTGATGGGCGCCCTGCCGATCGGATTGGTGGGATGCTCCGTCTACGCCTTGCTCGTCTTGCTGCCGGCCAGTTACCACGCGCCAGCGCCAACAACGGCCATCCCAGCCGCCGCGCAGGCGGTGAACCTCGTCTATGATGCTGACGGCGCCTCGATCCAGTTGTTGGCGGTCGAGATCCCTCGCCAGCGTTTCCAGCCGGGCCAGGCGGCGCCGATCACCCTCTACGAGCGCAGCGATCGGCCCTTGCGCGCTGACTATCCCCTGTCCGTGCAATTGCTCGATGATCAGAGGCGCACCATCGGCAACGTGACCACCCACGCTGGCTGGGGACGCAATCCGACGACCCTCTGGCGGCCGGGCGCCATCTATCCCGATCATTACCTGGTGTCCATCACCGGCGCGATCAGTGAGCGTTCGCCGCTTCTGGCGCAGGTGTACGTCGCCTTTCTCGACCCCCAGACCTATGTCCCCTTGACGGCGCGTACGGCCGCCGGGGAGCCAGCCGCTGGCATCGTCGGCGACGTGACAATCGTTCCGTCCGCGCGCCTGGATCCCCAGGCCCTGTCCCTCCAGGCCAGCAATGGCGTCTATGGAGGGACCTTGCGTCTGCTGGGCTATGCTTTCCCGACGCAGCTAACGGCGGAGGCGTCGACCCTCGAGGTGACGTTGCTTTGGGAGGCGCTCGCGTCGCCCGTCGCCGATTATACCGCCTTCGTCCATCTGCTCGACGCTGCCGGCCGCCAGGTAGCTGGGGCCGACCTGCCGCCTGCGGAAGGGCGCTTCCCTACTCAACACTGGCAACCGGGCGATCGCAGCCTCTCCACGTTCAGGCTGTCCCTGCCTCCCGATTTGCCGCCTGGCCGCTACGACGTGCGCGTCGGCCTGTACGAGTCGGGAGGGCCAGGCGTCCCCAGGCTGCCGGTCACCGCAAGCAGTCTGCCCACTCGCGATGATACCATCTTCCTCGGCTCGATCGAACGGCTGTGATCAATGTAGCCTTTCGATTGCCAGAGCCGGAGGTCTCCTCTATAATCTTAAGGATCGCTGTCCCCGAGAGCGGTTACGGGAGTATTGGGTCGTCTTCTCTTATACGTGAGGAGGTATTTGCGATGGAAGCTTTGCTCGGCCTGCTATCTACGTTCGGCATCTTCATCATCATCTTGCTCGGCCTCATCAGCTCGGCCGTCAAGATCGTCCAGGAGTACGAGCGCGGCGTGATTTTCCGGTTGGGACGATTGGTGGGAGCCAGAGGGCCTGGTCTCTTCCTGATCATCCCGATCCTCGATCGCATGGTGAAAGTGGACCTGCGCGTGGTCACGCTGGACGTCCCGGCCCAGGAAGCCATCACCCGCGACAACGTGACGGTCAAGGTCAATGCGGTCGTTTATTTTCGCGTCGTCGACCCGGCCGCCGCGGTGGTCAACATCGAAGACTACCGACGCGCCACCTGGAACATCGCGCAGACCACCCTGCGCAACGTGTTAGGGCAGTCGGAGTTGGACGAGCTGCTGGCGCACCGCGAGGAGGTCAATCAGAAGCTGCAGCGGATCATCGACGAGGCCACGGAGCCGTGGGGCGTCAAGGTGAGCATCGTCGAAGTCAAAGATGTGGAGCTGCCGCAGACGATGCAACGCGCTATGGCCCGCCAGGCGGAGGCCGAGCGCGAGAAGCGCGCCAAGATCATCCATGCCGAAGGCGAGTTGCAGGCCTCGCAGCAATTGGCCGAGGCTGCGCAGGTGATCGCGCGCGAGCCGTCGGCGATCCAGTTGCGCTATTTGCAGACGCTGACCGAGATCGCTGTCGAGAAGAACTCGACGATCATCTTCCCCGTGCCGATCGAGTTCTTCCGCGCTTTTCAAAAGGGGTTTACCTCGCTGTCCAGCCAGGAGACAGATCAGGGCGCGCAGCCATAGAGGCTACCATTGGCATCTGATCGACGCCTGATCGTCGTGAGTCCTTTGCGATAGAAGGACGCTATCTTCGGGTTCAGGTTGAGATCACTGCCAAGGAGAATCGTCTATGCCTCGCCGTGTTTCGCTGCTGCTCGTGTTCGCGCTCGCCTGGTGGCTGGTTGCCTGTCGGGCGACGCCGACGCCTGTCGCTCCATCGACGGTCGTTGCGCAGCCCAGCGCGACGCCGACGGAGGCGCTTCAGCAGACTGTGGCGCCTCCGGCTACTCCCACCGCTGCGCCCACGGCGGCGCCCGATCGTCCCCTCTATGAGCTGTTCATCGAGCCAGAAGATGGCCCGGCGCCTGTGCTGACCGCCCTGGCGGAGGCTCGTTCTGCGCTGCGCATCGCCATGTATCAGATCACCCACGAAGAGATCATCCAGGCGATCCAGGCGACGGCCGCGCGCGGCGTGCAAACTCGCCTGCTGCTGGAGATGAACCCCCAAGGCGGCGCCCAGAATGCCGAGGTCGCTAACCAGCTCAAGGCGGCGGGCGTCGAGGTGCGTTGGGAGCCGCGTACTTTCCGTTTCCTGCATCAAAAGACGATCGTCGTGGACGACGCCTACGCCCTGATCATGACGGGCAATTTGACAGCGTCGGCGTTCAACTCGAACCGCGAGTATCTCATCAGCACCGCGCACCCCGAAGATGTGGCTGAGATCATTGCCACCTTTGACGCCGATTGGGCGCGCCAGGGTGTGCAACATACCAATCCCAGGCTGGTTTGGGCGCCGGACGCCGCGCGCGCCAGATTGCTCGCCTTCATCGACGAGGCGCAGGTCTCCCTGGATATCGAGCATCAAAACATGCAGGATGCTGAGGTGATCGACCATCTGATGCGGGCGATCCAGCGCGGCGTACGCGTGCGCTGCATCAGCACGCCGCAGCATCCCCTCTCTGACGACGCCGACGAGCCAGGCCGCGCGCGCCTGCGCCAGGCGGGCGCCCAGATCGGCTACTTGAGTGACCCATACATCCATGCCAAGCTGATCATCGCCGACGACGCGCGGGCGTTGGTGGGGTCGTTCAACCTGACGACCAACTCGCTCGACTTCAATCGTGAGCTGAGCATCCTCCTCGATGACACCTCTGTGGTTGCGGCGCTGGTCCAGCAGTTCGCGACGGATTGGGAGCAGACGCGCGCGGAGGCTTTCCCTCAATCGACGCCTCCGGCTGCCGGGTACATCGACCACACCCAGGCGGCCGAGCACTTCTACGAGGAGACCACGGTGCAACTGACCGTCCAGGCCACCTACAATTCGGGACGGGTGATCTGGTTGATGGGCGATGAGAACCGTAGCCGCAACTTCAAAGTGATCCTCTTCCCGCGCCTGTGGGATCGCTGGCCGGATACGCCCGATCGCTTTTTCAAGGGGAAGACCATTCGCGTGCATGGGGTGATCGAGAAGTACCGCGAGTGGCCGGAGATCGTCGTCGAGGACCCATCGCAAATCGAGATCGTGCCATGAGCGTTGTCGACCTGGACCGTGTCGCCCACATCCTGCGACAGTCCGGCTGGGATGTGACCATCGGCGAAGGAGAAGTGTTCGCCAGCCGCGCCGACAAGGGCGGCCCCTGGTCCCTGGCGGTCGATGGGGCAGGGCGGCTGCTGTTCACGGCCGTGCGCACGCTGCGTCCAGCGCGCCTGCGCAGGCTGACGCGCACAGGGGTGGTGTATCGGACGGCATGGGAGGAGCAAGGCGTTTTCACCGTGTCTCTGGACATAAAAGAGACCGAAACCCTGCAACGTCTCCTCGGCGACTTGAGCCTCCTGGTTCGTCGAGCCAACCGCCTCTGATCTGCGCCTCACGGCGATGATCGGCGGATGCGCTTGCAGGACGCACTCCGGACATCGAGGTCCCCGCGAGCGTATCCGCCGGTCGCTCCCCGACCGAACTCGTTGGTTCCCTACTCTCCCATAAACTGACAGCCGCCTCTGACTGTTCTCATCAGCGTCGCTGTCATCGGCGCGATCTTTCCAAGCGATTTTCGCCACAGTCCTTTGAAGTGTGTTATAATTAAGAATCCAGTTGGAGAGTCGCCTGTATCGCTTAAGAAGCTGTTAATAGCCTGTCTGGAGAAGGGCGGTGCAGTCCGTAGCAGGCAGTCGACGAAAGCGATCGCTCCAGAGATCCATCTCCGTCAGATCGCTGTTCGGACCGCGCGTGGCCCTTCTTGCATAAAGCCTATGGATCCGTATTGGCCGCAGACCTTATCTCAATTTGATCTGGGCGCTTTGTCGGCGCTTTTGCAGACGTCGAAGATCTCCGCGTCTTCTCTGGATGTGGGTGCTCTGTCCCGCGCGATCCTGGAAGAAGTGGTCCGTCTTTTTGACGCTGAAGCAGGCGGCGTGTTCGTTGCCGATGAGCCGGCCGGGATGTTGCGCCTGTTGAGCTATATCGGCACCCCCTCAGCTTTCGCCAGCACCTTCCAAACCATCCCATTGGATCGAATCAGCAGCCCTCAGATCCGTGTGCTGCGGAGCGGCGAACCGTTGTTGCTCGATGATCTGGGCGAATATGCTCGCGCTATAATCCCTCCTTCCCTGCGCAGCCTGGCCCCGCGTTCGGCGATCATCGCTCCCCTGATCGCCCGCGATCGCGCGATCGGCACGATCGGGCTGGCGTATCTCTCTGCGCGCCGGTTCCAGCCGAAGGATCTCTCGATACTCGCCGCCATCGGACAGCAGATCGGCGTCGCCATCGATCATGCAGCTCTTTACGCCCGCATCCAGGAACAGGTCCATCGCCTGGCCGCCATTGCCGCCCAAAACGCCCAACTGAACCGCGAGCTTGAATGGAAAGCCCGTCAACTCCAGGCGGTCGCTCTGGTTGGCGCTCAGATCAGCGCTGCGCGTACCATCGATCAACTCGCCGCCCAGGTCGTTCGTTCTGCCTGCGAGTTGGCGCGCGCGCCCGCTTCGGTCCTTTTTCTGTACGATCCCCCCGCCGACGAGATGGTAGCGGTCGCAACGCATGGCTATGGTTGCCCGACGCCGCTGGCTCAGCTCCGCTACCGGCGCGACCAGGAGTGGATCCGAGAAGCCTGGGAGACGGGGCGTCCCGCCGTGACTGTGTGGCCGGACGAGCCGCTACCCACTGATGCCCAGTCGCCGGCTAAGCGTCCGCTGTTGTTGTTGCCTCTCAAGATGGGGGATCAGACCCTGGGGCTCCTGGGCTGTCATGAGGCCGCAGGACGCTCCTTTTCCCAGGCCGAGCGCGATGTCCTCGCCTGTCTGGCCAATCAGGCCGCGGTCGCCGTCGCTAACGTGCAGTTGTTGCGCCTCCTGGAGTCCCGTTCCCGCGAGCTGGAGGCTCAAGTCGCCGCGCGCACCGCGGATCTCGAGGCGGCGCTGGAACAGGCGCGAGAGGCAGATCGCACCAAGGCAGAGCTCCTTTCCACCATCGCACACGAATTGCGTACCCCTCTTGCCTCCATCAAGGGATTCTGTTCGACCCTTCTCCAAGAGGATGTGGAATGGCCGCCCCACACTCAGCGCGAGTTTCTCTCGATCATCGACCAGGAGAGCGATCATCTGGCCGATATGGTCGAGCGATTGCTTGACTTCTCGCGCCTGGAAGCTGGCGCCCTGGAGATTCAGCCAACCGCCTGTCAGTTGGCTGACATCATCGCTCTCGTCTCGAACCGGCTCCACATGCTCGCCCACAGGCATGTCTTGATCATCGACATTCCTGCCGATCTGCCGTTGATGCGCGCAGATCCTCAACGCGTTGGACAGGTCCTCAGTAACCTGGTCGAGAACGCGACGAAGTATGCGCCAGCGAAAACCTCGATTATAATAGGGGCGCAGGCGGATCCTTCGTGGGTGACCGTGTCCGTTCGCGATCAGGGATGCGGTATCGCCCCTGAGTTCCAGGAGCGCGTGTTCGAGCGATTCTTCCGCATCCGCACGCAGCCGCCGCGACCCGGAGCAGGATTAGGGCTGGCGATCTGTCGCGGGATCATCGAGGCGCACGGCGGAAGGATCTGGGTGGAAAGTACGGTCGGGCAAGGAAGCACGTTTCGTTTCACTCTGCCCGTCACCGATCATATCGATAGCGAGGAAAGCGGATGAGCGAGATGACGATCCTCACTGTGGACGACGATCCCAATTTGCTGCAGTTCCTGGCAGTGAATCTGGAGAGCCGTGGATTCCGCGTCCTGCAGGCCCACGATGGGGTCGAAGCGTTGCAGATTTTCGCCGAACATCAACCTGATCTGATTATCCTCGATCTGGTGATGCCTGATCTCGATGGTTGGTCGGTGTGCCGCCAGATTCGCGAGACCTCGGTCGTCCCGATCATCGTCCTCAGCGCGCGCGGCGACGAGGAAGGCAAGGTCAAGGCCCTGCAACTTGGCGCTGACGATTACCTGACGAAGCCTTTCGGCGTCCCCGAGCTTCTCGCGCGCATTCGGGCAGTGCTGCGCCGCGCGCTCCCCGCCGTCGCCGAGCAGCGGCGGTCCGATCGCGATATCACCTTAGGTCCTCTCAAGATCGACAGTGAGACGCGTACGGTCGAGTGGAAGCAGGAGATGGTCCATCTGACTCCGATCGAGTACAATCTCCTGTACGAGTTAGCCAGCAACTCGCCGCGGGTGCTCTCGCATGATGACCTGCTGGCGCGCATCTGGGGGCCTGAATACGAAGGCAAGCATCATTACGTCCACATCTATGTGGGCCGCCTGCGCGCCAAGCTGGGCGAGCAAGCGATCGTGACCACGCCTGGCATCGGCTACCGGTTCGGCATACGTCCAGGCGACCTCAACAACTGATCAGCTACGTGTGGATGCCTGTCTCTGGATCGCCCAGGCGAATGAGGAGAAACACGCCTCAGCCGATTCTCATTCGCCTGTGATTTGTCTTCCCCAGGAAAGCCCGAGTTCGATCAAACGCAACAGAAAGGGATGCTCCTCTGGAGCGACCGTGTGTAGATGAGCAGCCGTCCAGCGCGCCAGGCGCGCCGTTTCCTCCTCGCCAGCGGCCTCCAGCCATAGCCCCATACGTCGCAAGCGTCCCGCCAGGGCGGATAGCGTGTGATCATCAAAAATGATGCGCGCCCACCTGCGGATGTTTTCCTCCTCGCCCAACGCAGGGGCGCCCCGATGCCCTTCCAGGCGCAACGGATCGGCTCGCCATTGCTGAAAAGCCGGATGATCGAGTAGCCTGACCGAATCGCCTGGCTGCCACGATCCGTCGTCTCCTCCCGCGGGCGCTTCTTGGGTTCTTCCCTGATCCCAGGGCTCTGTCCAAAGGTGGCGGCTATAGCAACGGTAAACAAGAGGAAGCGCTTTACTGCGCCGCAGGTGGACCCTCACTGCCTCTGCCAGAAGTGCAAGCCCGGCCTCGAGCGAAGCCTCCTGATAGAAGAGCATCCCAGGCGCTCGGGAGGCATGGATGGTGTGGGTATATCCCAGGGACCGAGGCGCAGGCAACTGAAATGCAGGAACAGCCGACGCGAAGATGTCGAGGATGCCCTCCTGATCGTGGGTCAGGATGCTGATGAGGAGGACGTCCAAACGATCCGCGAATGGGCATAGGAACAGCAGCGTCTGCCCCCCTTCGCTATCGATCGGGCTGATCAGGACTCGTCGAGCGACTACCGTTGGCGGTGTAGCGTTTACGCCGCTCAGGCTCAGCTTACGCCAATTGCGCTCAGCCAGCGGGTGCAATGCTTCCGGCACATTCGGCAGCAAACTCTGCAAAGCGGCTGCTGCCTCCCCGCTGCGGATCTTGCCCAATTGCTGGAGCGCGAGGCGCGCCACCGATGGTTGAGGGTGGGTCGCCAGAAGTCGCAGCAGTTCCACGACCCCTGGCGATCGCACGTGAGCTGTCGCCCGCGCCGTCATCTCGATCACTTCGAGCGGTTCGGCCTCCAGTTGGGCGACATACTCCATCAAAACGCCAGGGTCTTCTCCGATGTCGGCCAGGGCCTCCTCGAGCGCTGTGACCGCCAATTGATCGGCGCTCGGCAACCCCTTCAACAAGTCCGGCCCCACCGGCTCATTCAAGAACCTCTCCAGGATCATGATCGCTGTCAGGCGCGCTCGCTCCGGCCGCTCGCGGTCGCCCGCCGCTCTCCGCAGCGCGGCCGCGATCTGGTCGCGCGGC
>FWPV01009271.1_pt1 | contig 16728 bp, 15 predicted proteins | sample 2228371 | NCBI WGS metagenome assembly FWPV01 (sample SAMEA103939776, study PRJEB20133) | metagenome | reverse complement strand
AATGTTTTTTTACATTATTTATTGAAAAAAATTATACACCTTCCCTTCCGTATTTGCTTATGGGGAGCAAGTACCATGAAAAAATTAAATTATAGGTAATCCTTGAGAGTATGATTTTGAAGGAATTGTTTAAAATTCACTGTTAAATCAAAAATAATATTATTTAAAAAACATTGTCCAAAATTACAAACGGGTTTTTCCATGGGGCATGAAGCTACCGTAATTCTTCCTTCTATCGCTTCATAAATTTCTAAAAGAGTAATGTTTTCAGGATTTTTTATTAAGAAAAATCCCCCCGAAGGGCCTCGAGTGGATGATACATAACCTTCCTTAACTAATCGTTGCATAACCTTTGCAATATGATGTCTGGATGATTGGGTTATTTCAGCAATTTTATCGACATTGAGACTTCCCTTTTCCTGCCTTGCTATTAATATCATTGCATGTAAAGCTATGGATGCAGCTTCTGATAAAGATACTATTTTAGCCATACAAATAAGGTATTTAAATACCAAAAATATAGTTTTGGCATAAAATACACAAAATAATCGTGAATATTTTTACTCAACAAAATGTGTGTTTTTACTAAAAACATTTAATTGCGCAATACGTAAATAAAGAAAAAAATTACAATGAAACGAATTAAGATAAATAAGATAAGTATTGGCGAAGAGGAAATTATTCAAAACGGAATGTTTTATTGTCCATATGGAAGAGAAAATTATCAGTGTTTTTTTCTCTGGTTACAAAAACGTACACTCAAAGAAAAAATGGAATGGTATAAAAAACTTACTCCTACCGATAAAAGAGAACTGGTACAATGCCATCATAACTGTAGAGAAGGCTATATAATTCCATTGCAAATTTTCAAAGAGCAACAGAAAAATTAAAAAACCCAAGAAAGCACTTTCGACATACTCCACCCTTAAAACATTATTTTCTCAGTTAGCCATAATTTTATAATAACTTTGACATTTTCCATTCTGTATAAGTGTTTATTTTCTCTTAATTTTACTTTCTTACAATATTTAAGAATCTTTCTAAATTAGCTTTAAATATATAAATTAATTATGCTGAAAGTTTCAATTGTATAAATTTGCACTTTTTAAAAATAAAAAACTCGTTCTATGAATACGCTTTTATATAGCTTGTTTTTAGTGCCGTTAGTAGTTAGTGCTTTTATATTAATTTTACCCAAACGTATCATACAACCTTTAGTTGTAATTACGGTATCATTATTATCCTTGTTTTCAATATATCTTTATGTAAATGCTCATGAAGTTATTAGTTTGCAGGTACCACATGAAGTAAATTTATTAGTGGCAGGGGTAGATATTTTATTGTTACTTTATTTTGGATATGTGGCAATACGTCATAGGCATATAATCATTGGTGCACTTAGTTTAATACAGTTGATAATTTTACTATATATTTTACGGATAGCGCCCCATCATGAGGTAGCTCAATTTTACATCGATAAGCTTAGCTTAATGATGTTTTTACTCATAAACATAATAAGCGGAGTTATAGCAGTGTTTGCCTTACGATATATCGATGAGGAGGAATGTACAGAACAGAGAAAGAAATTTTTCCTTTCGGTAATTATGTGGTTTATTGGGGTGATGAACATGGTTGTCTCTGCCGATAATCTTGAATACTTCTTTCTGTTTTTTGAACTTACCACATTAGCCTCTTTCCTGCTCATAGGATTTCGTCGTGATGAAATCTCAATACGCAATGCTCTTAATGCACTATGGATGAATCAGATAGGTGGAGTGGCTATATTAGGGGCTATTTTATATGCTATTTTTACATCAGAATATAACGAACTTACTTTTAGTGCATTAATAAAAAATTCCTCACAGGTAGGTCTTTTATTACCCTTTGCATTGTTAGCGGTAGCAGCGCTTATAAAAGGTGCACAAATGCCTTTTAGTAGCTGGTTATTAGGGGCTATGGTTGCTCCTACTCCTGTGAGTGCTTTACTCCATTCCTCAACGATGGTGAAAATTGCTCCATTTGTCATTTTGCGTATCTCTCCAGCTATTAAAGACACCAATATGTCGGTAGCAATTATGCTATTGACAGGTTTTGTATTTTTAGTGGCGGCTATTAGCGCCCTTTCACAGACTACATTTAAAAGAATACTTGCATATTCTACTATTTCGTTGCTCGGGCTAATGTGTTTGCTAGCTGCAGTAGGTACAGAAACTGCTGTGGTGGCTTCATTGATATTAATAATTTTTCATGGCATATCAAAATGTATGCTCTTTCTCAATGCAGGTGTAATAGAACATGTTTATCATTATAAGGAAACACATCAGATGGATCGTCTTGGAGAGTTAGGACCTTTTACCGCTCTTGTAGTAGGAATTGGTTTTATGTCTTTACTACTCCCTCCTTTTGGTGCTTTTATTGGTAAGTGGTTTAGTCTCGAAACTATTGGTTCTGCTCTTCCAAATTTAAAATTTATTGGCGCTCTTATTATTGCTTTATTAGCTATTGGAGGGGCTGTTATGGCATTATTATATTTCAAGGTTACCGGAGTACTCTTCAGTAGAAGTGGAGAAAATGAAGTCGTACGTTTTGAGAAAACACACTTAATATACCAGTCAAGCATGTATATCTTACTTTTTCTAATCATAGGTGGTATTATTGTTCTACCTTATCTCATCCATAGTTTTTTTGTTCCTATTGCTGCCGAGTTAGCCAAGTTAAATATAACAAGTCAATTTCAATCATGGAATCTTATTATTAATCAAATAAAACTACCCATTATCCCCATGATTCTTGCTTTTATAGCTCTACCTTTTACAATTATTCTCTCTTTATTCGTTCATTTTAAAAATGTAGATAGAGTTAAAGAATACACCTGTGGTGAAAAAATAGATTATCGTTTTTCTTCACTTTATTTTTCGAATGAGAAGGTAATGCCTTATTATATACTGATTGGAGGAATATTTTTCATCTCAATCGTAATTACCGGGGGTTTAATGTAAATATGGATATTAAAAAAATATTTTAAAAATATGAATAATACAATTCTTGCTATAGTTTTTATTGTTCTGGCTCCACTTCTGGGGGGTCTTATATATGGGATAGAACGCAAAATTAAGGCACGCATGCAGCAGCGCATTGGGCCACCTATTTTGCAACCCTTTTATGATTTTTTTAAATTAATTCAAAAAAGAACACTTATTGTACATTCTACTCATGCCTTTCTTGGAATCATGCATTTCGTTTCTTTATGGTTCGCTTTAGCTGTGTTGGTATTTGGAGGGGACTTTATACTCGTTATATATTTACATCTTTTATCGACAGCTCTGCTTATTATAGCAGGTTATAGTACGCGTTCGGTGTTTAGCCATTTGGGGGCAAACCGCCTGGCTATTTCAGCATTAGCCTACGAACCTGTTCTTATTATTATTGCTATTTCCATGTACATGGTTACGGGAAGTTTCAATATTTCCTCAATACATACTTTAGAAGAGCCTCTTTTGGTTAAAATGCCTTTGGCTTTTATTGCTTTGCTTTTAATTTTACCCGTAAAGCTCAAGAAATCACCCTTCGATGTGGCAGAGGCACATCAGGAAATAACTGGCGGGGCTGAAATAGAATATTCGGGGATTATATATGAATTTCTTTATACAGCCAAATGGCTCGATTATGTTTTTGCTTATGCACTGGTATATTTATTTATTTTTCAAAACATTTTTTTAACCATTACCGTATTAATAGTAACTTTTATTTTTGTAAATGCTCTCGATAATGCTACGGCAAGGGTTGATTATAAACAAATGTTAAAATTTATATTCTGGACTGCTTTACCTGCTGCTTTTTTAAATTTAATATTAGTTACCTTATAATTTATATGTATGGAACTAAAATTATATCGTAAAAAATCTCCCTGGATATTACACTACAATGCTGGGAGCTGTAATGGTTGTGATATAGAAATACTTGCCTGTTTATCTCCAAAATATGATGTAGAAAGATTTGGGATGATAAATACAGGTAATCCCAAACAATCGGATATACTTCTTATTACCGGACCTGTTACCAAGCGTTCGCGCGAGCGGCTGGTAGAGATATATTCTCAGATGCCTGAACCAAAGGTAGTTATTTGCTGTGGGTCGTGCGCTTCTACAGGAGGTGTTTTTCGAGGAATGTATAACATAGAAGGAGGTGTAGATCAGGTTATACCTGTGGATGTATACGTGCCTGGATGTGCATGCCGTCCCGAGCAAATTATAGATGGAGTTGTGAAAGCTCTTGAAATTCTTGAGCAAAAATCGAAAGATATTGAACGTCCTTTGCGGTATGCCAAAAAAGTTGTTGTAGAGAATGAACAGGTGAATAGAAGAGTATTACCAGGTACAATTCAAGATTAATAAATACCTGCAAATTATTGGGTTATCCCCTTTAATTTTAATAAAAAAAACCTTAAGTAATGAAACGAATAGAAGTAACACTAGATAAATTGGTTGAAGAAGTAGGAAAATTTTACAGGTTCGACCAACATCATTTTATTGTTATGAATGCTGTAGACATGGGTGATGAGGTAGAGCTTCAATGGTTTTTTTCTCATTATAACCAACCCGATGAAGTAACCATGTTTGCAGCCAGATCTGGATATAATAACGTTATTCCGAGCATTACGAAAGTTGTTCCCTCGGCCTGGGTGGCTGAAGCCGAACTGGTTGATTTGATGGGAATAAATATTGAAAATGCAAAGAAAGGATTTGTTCTTGAAGAAGATTTTGAAGGTTCACCACTTAGAAAAAAATAGATTATTATGGCAACATATTATGATATACCTGTTGGTGCTCAACACATTTCATTGCTTGAGCCCCTTCATTTTAAGCTCACCACAGAAAATGAGAAAATAATTGATGTAGAAGCTAATGTAGGATATGTTCACAGAGGGATAGAAAAAGCTTGTACGACAAAGTTTAAATTTCGCCAGGTTAGTTTTGTCATTGGACGAATATGCGGTTTATGTTCAATCTCTCATACTACAGCATACTCCCAGGTAGCCGAAAAATTGCTTAAACTTGAAATACCATTACGTGCCAAGTATCTTCGAATTCTGGCATTGGAACTCGACCGAATACATTCCCATATGCTTTGTCTTTCACACGTTGCCGAAAACTCAGGATTCGAGGCTTTATTTATGCGAACGATGAAGGATAGAGAAATTTCAATGGAATTACTTGAGGCACTATGTGGAAATCGTGTTCAATACGATTATTCTATAGTAGGGGGAGTAGCTAGAGATTTACGCCCCGAGGTGGCTCAAATGATTCTTGTACGTTTAAAAGAATTGAAATCTAAGATTGATGATTTGATGGATATTTTCCAGAATAACTGGAGTCTTTCACTAAAAAACAAAGGAATTGGAGCTATTTCTCGCGAAGATGCTTTGCGGCTCAATGCAGTTGGTCCACTGGCTCGAGCTGCTGGTGTGCCTGTTGATGTTCGTAACGAAACAGAAGATCTTCTCCCATGGAAACAGGTAGGTTTCGAGATAATTCTCGAAGAAGCCGGTGATGTTCATGCCAGGAATATGGTTCGTTTAAGAGAATTGTATATTTCTATAAAAATAATAGAAAATGTTATCCAGGGTCTCCCTGCAGGTCCTATTGTGGCTGAAACAAAGGCATTACCCGAGGGTGAGGCAGTGGTTCGTTTGGAAGCTCCTAGAGGTGAATTATTTCATTATGCCAAGGGTAATAAATCTCAATATCTGGAAAGACTTAAGGTAAAAGCTCCTACTTTCTCGAATATTCCTGCTTTTGTTGAGATGTTTAAAGGAAATGAATATGCCAGTGCACCGGCAATTATTGCCTCGTACGATCCATGCTTGAGTTGTACAGCAAGATAGTGTAAAACTTTAAAAATTCAATGCTATGAAAGCTTTTTTTATTGCTATAGGAAATCTTTTCAAAAAACCAGCTACCATACCCTATCCCTTTGCTCCCACTTACAAACCCGATGATTATCGTGGTTTAATTGAACATAATCCAGAACTATGTATTTGGTGTCGACGTTGTGAAATGGCTTGTCCCCCAGGGGCTATAATTTTTTCTCAAGCCCTCGATGGTAAACAAACCTATCATTATAATCGTGCGGTCTGTATTTACTGTGGAGAATGTGTGAGAAACTGTCCCAAACCCGGTGCAATTATTCAGACAGCTACTCCTGCAAGTCCCGCTTTGAAAGATGAAAATATTAATAATAACTGGGCAGAAACTGTAAAGTTTGCTCTGGATAGTAGGGCTGCTTATTTGGCTGAGAAAAAGAAACAAAATGCTGCTAAGGATGAAAATGCTTCATCCTGATTATCTTAAATCATTTAATTGCTAAATACACTTGTAATATTTTCTTATTGAATTATTTTCAGATACCCGGTCCGTGTCAGGCTATGCTCATCTGCCCAAAAAATTTTTTCAATTTAGGCTTTGCCCAATAACATAGCATTATTAAAAGCTATGTTATTTACTGCAAGTATAGTGTAGTATATTATTCATCAGAGGTATATAGAATATCTCCTAATTATAAATTTCGTGGGTAAATTAAAAAACTATCAACTTAAGCAAAATTTTCTAAATGTTCGACTAATTTTTAGGATAAATTTGGGTATGGTACATTTGGTAAAAAATTTTGTATTAACTCAATTCTTTTGACAGATAGTAAGCCGTATAACCTTTTTTTGATTTTACTATTTCTTCAGGTGTACCTTTTACTACAATTTCGCCTCCCATAATACCTCCTTCGGGACCCATGTCAATAATATAATCTGACACTTTAATAACATCGAGATTATGTTCAATTACGATGACTGTATTACCTTTGTCGACGAGTTGATGGAGAACATCAATAAGAATACGGATGTCCTCAAAATGGAGTCCTGTCGTAGGTTCATCGAGTATATAGAGGGTATTTCCTGTATCTTTACGAGCGAGTTCAGAAGCGAGTTTAAGTCGTTGGGCTTCACCTCCTGAAAGGGTAGTTGCAGGCTGTCCCAGGGTAATATAGCCAAGACCTACTTTTTGTAGGGTGGAAAGTTTTCGGTGGAGTGAAGGGATACTACTAAAGAATTCAACAGCCTGATCGATGGTCATTTCCAGTACATCACCTATTGATTTTCCTTTAAATTTCACTTCCAGAGTTTCACGGTTATAGCGTTTTCCGTTACAGTCTTTGCAGGTAACATAAACATCGGGCAAGAAGTTCATTTCAATGGTTTCAACTCCTGCACCTTTACAGATTTCACAACGTCCTCCTTTTACATTGAAAGAGAATCTGCTCGCTCCATAACCTCTTATTTTGGCATCGGGGGTTTGTTCAAAAATTTTTCGAATATCGGTAAATATACCTGTATAGGTAGCAGGGTTAGAACGAGGGGTTCGACCTATAGGTTGCTGGTCAATATCAATAACTTTATCGACATTCTCAATTCCTGTAATATTTTTAATGGGGAGAATATTAAGCTGTGATCGGTGTAATTGATTTGAAAGGGCAGGATATAGTGTTTCGTTTATGAGGGATGATTTGCCACTACCTGATACTCCCGTTACACAAATAAATGTTCCTAAAGGAAATGTTACCTCAATATTTTTTAAATTGTTGCCACAGGCACCTATTATGGTTAGGTATTTGCCATTTCCTTTTCTGCGTTGAGGAGGGATAGGAATATTTTTTTTGCCACTAAGATAAAGCGAGGTTTGAGTATCTTTTTTTAAGATAGTTTCTAATTTACCAGCGGCAACTACTTCACCACCATGTTTGCCGGCCAGGGGCCCCATGTCTATAATATAATCGGCGGCTTCCATCATCTCTTTATCATGCTCAACTACAATTACTGAATTACCTACCTCACGAAGCTCTTTTAATGATTGTATAAGTCGGTTATTATCCCGAGGATGTAAACCTATGCTGGGTTCGTCTAATATATAAAGTACATTAACTAATTGTGACCCAATTTGGGTTGCCAGTCGGATACGTTGACTTTCGCCTCCCGATAGGGTTGATGCTTCTCTATTCAGAGTGAGATATCCCAACCCAACGTTGAGCAAAAAGTTAATTTTACTTTTTATTTCCTTAATAATTTCGAAAGCAATGGTTTTTTGCTTAGGATTTAGTTTTTCCTCCAGAGAATTAATCCATTCAGCAAAGGAAGTTATATCCATAGCCGATGCCTCAGCAATATTTTTATTGTCTATCTTAAAATATAGGGCTTCTTGCTTTAATCGTTGCCCATTACATTGAGGACATGTGGTTTTAGTATAAAAGAAATCGATATCGTTATTAACCGCATCGCCTTCTTTAACTTTTTTTAGGTAGGAAATAAGTCCGTCGAAGGTGGTGTAATAGTTTGTGAAAGAAAGTAAAGGACTTAATATAAAATTATCATCGCTACCGTTGAGTATGATGTTGATGGCTTCTTTCGAGATTTCTTTAATAGGGGTATCGAGAGTAAACCCATATTTTTTCCCTATAGATTCTATAAATTGGAAAATGTAACTGTTTTTATAGGGACCCAGGGGGGCAATACCTCCTTTACGAATAGAAAGATTGGGGTTTGGAAAAAATTTTATTTGATCGGGAACGATAATATAACCTAATCCACTACAATGCGAGCAGGCACCACGTGGAGAGTTGAACGAGAATGTATGTGGGGCGGGTTCATTATACGATATACCTGTAGTAGGGCACATTAAAAGTTTACTAAGATATTTAGCCTCATTGCTTTCAATGTCGTAAATCATCATGATGTTTTTTCCTTGCATCATAGCGGTTTTTACTGATTCTTTCAGACGGTTATGTGTTTCATCTGATATGATGAGTTTATCAATTACTATTTCAATATCATGATTTTTATATCTGTCTACTCTCAAACCATGCGAAATTTCCTTTATTTCACCATCAACTCGTACATGCAAATATCCTTTTCTTAAGATTTGTTCAAATAGCTCCTTGTAATGTCCTTTTCTTCCTTTTACCACAGGTGCCAGTATCATCACCTTTTTATTCTTATACTTATTATGAATGAGTTCAATAATCTGTTCTTCGGTATAGCGAACCATGGGTTCTCCAGTATTATAGGAATATGCAATTGAAGCTCTGGCGTATAATAAGCGAAGATAGTCATATATTTCAGTTATAGTTCCCACAGTTGAACGAGGGTTTTTGTTGGTAGTTTTTTGTTCAATTGAAATTACAGGGCTTAATCCTGTGATTTTATCAACATCGGGGCGTTGTAAATGGTTAATAAATTGTCGGGCGTAGGCCGACATGGTATCCATGTATCTGCGTTGTCCTTCATTGTATATGGTATCGAAGGCTAATGATGATTTACCACTTCCACTTAGTCCTGTAATAACAACCAGAGAATTACGTGGTATTATTACATCTATATTTTTTAAATTGTGTTCTCGTGCCCCATATACCCTTATATAATCGGTATCTTCTAAATAAATATCTGTTATGTTTTTTTCATCCATAATGATTAAAAATCATTAACCTCAAACAATTTTCGTTGCTCAAAGTTCATTATACGTATGGTGTATTTCTTTTTTTCTGAAGCATTCAGGGTATTGCTTCTTAACCACGGATTAAGTAAAATTAATAGCTTATAGTTTGTTCCCTTTTGTATGGCAAAATCATATAAGTTATTTATTGCAGAATCTATTGTAATTGTTGAATATACATAGGGTTTATAAAGTTCGTTGTTGTCAATATAAAAACCATATACTGTCGGATTACAGAAAATAAGTTTTATGGCTAAAATTCTGTAAATATATCTACTTGTTTCTTCGTTAAGAAGAAGATCGTAATATGAATTTTGACGTTGAACTTCTATATTTTTTTTAATGTTATTTATTCCAGCATTATAGGCGGCTGCGGCAAGTGTCCAGCTTCCTAATTCTTTAAAGGCATCATGTAAATATTTACAGGCTGCACGAGTAGCTTTTTCCAAATGAAAACGTTCATCTATCTCATCATTAACCTCAAGTCCGTATTCCTCGGCAGTTTTTTTAAGAAATTGCCAGAAACCTGCAGCTTTGGCAGGTGAAACTACATTCTGTAATCCACTTTCTATGGCTGCCAAATATTTAAAATCGTCGGGTATATTTTCTTCTTTCAATATACGTTCTATTTCAGGGAAAAAACGTGCAGATCTTTTTATTAGTAAAATGGTTTGTGAATGGAAGTAGGTATTTATCTGAATTTCTCTATCAATGGGATCTCTTCTCCAGCAAATGTTAGAGTGGAAGGAATATGTGCAGCACTTATTGAGTAGTTGGTAATGCTTTCAATGGTTTTTGTTTTGGTTGAGGTAAAAAGTATTAAAATAACGATGAAAAAACAGCCCCCTAAACCAGAAAATATATTGATTCGTCTCATTTTATTTTATAAAAAGCAAAAATATAAAACCTTAAAAAAACATTACCAAATTACAATTTTACTTGTTTCAAAAAGGTTGCCATAATGGACTTTTATCAGATATACTCCTGCTTTTTGATGGGGTAATGACCATTGTATAAAGGATCCCTGCATTTTTCTTTTTGAAATTAATTTTCCTTCAAGGTTAAATAGGCTAACTTCGGCATTGTTATATGTATTTTTGAACAATATGTTTAGAGTATTATTAGATGCAGTATACCAAACGTTTACCTTTTCATTAGCAATAAAGGAATTTATGTCACTGGTGGTGCAAGATAAATTATCAGTCATAGGCGATGGATGGCAGAATGACATAAAATTACCCGTTAGATTGGGGAATCTTCCTATTGTTCGTTTGCCATAAATTTTGGGAATTTTAATATTATCAACTTTTTGTAAAAGATCACCCACTTTTTGATAAATGGTAATTAACTCATTTCCTTCTAATTTAAAGGGCAAATGAAAGGGTCCCTGCCAGGTTTCACCATCAGCCCACAAAAGCTTATAACTATGTGGTGGAATACGAACTTCCTGTTCATACCAATGAGCTATTTGGTACCATGATTGGGTTTCGTTTTCATAGGAAAAATAAAAGTTTGTAAGAGAAATAGTATCTTGCTCACTATTATATATTTCAATCCAGGGATCATAATTTCCAAATTCATCGGGATGATCGGGGTTGTTTATGGCCACTTCATTAATTATTAAATTATATTTTCTATTTATGGGTATGTATTCTGCAAAATATGTCGTTGATGTTGTTATGGTATCAATGAAACTCTCATGGGTAATAATTTGTAAGTTATTATTGCCATGGGTCTGATAACCAATAATTTCAAGATCAAAACTAATATCGGAACTGTTTGGTCCACTCTGGTGAATTTCAATGGCTATTAAATTTTCTCCTTCTTTGAGCCATGATTTATCTATTGAATATTCTAAAAACGCTGCTTCATCAGGGGTATTATTAGCATAAGTGTTATAGGTAATATTCTCTGTTGGGAAATTAATTATCCAGCGCCGTTGACCATTGATATAAATAACTGCACCATCGTCGTATTTTATACGTAGTTTTAATGAATTTATTGTTGAGCTATCGTAATTAAATTTTTTTCTAAAATAATAGGTTGGAAATTTATTGTTAGGATCATCGCCATAAGATAGAGTAGTTTTTTCATCTCCATCGCCGTAACCCAACTCCGATATTCCTTCATTCCATAAAGTATCATCAAAATCATTGCTATGCCAGTTGATATCAGATATTTCACCTTTATCCCAAAATTTCCAGCTATCGCCCGACTTAATAAGATAAACAGGAATATCTGCTTGTTGTGTTTTGCGGATGATGCGATAGAAACGGTAGCCTTGAGGTGGAACAAATTTAATTTTCACCACCGAACCTTGTGGAAATAAACCATTGAATGATGTATCGGTGCTTTGCACACCATCTATTTCAATTTTCCCTTTAATATTGGTAAGATTATGATAAGAAAGCGAAATAGGAGGATTTAGCCCAAACCAATCGATGAGCTGTTGAATAACAATAGCAGGACGTTGACGGGCAGCATTACGTAAATTTTCCAGATTATTCAGCCAGTTGTTGTAATTTTTTTCCCATCGGGTACAATGGTATGGCATTTCCGATTTAAAAAGATTAGCCACACTATCGATGACTTTAATTACACGATTGGGATCGAAGGATGTGGCAATATGGGTGAAGAAACGATTTAGAAAGGTTTGTTTAAAGTTGGGGTTTTCAATTAAACGTCGGGGAAGCCTTGTTGACCAAAGAGGATTAGGCCAGTCGGCTGCCAGCGTAGAATCAAATACCAGTTTTACTGTCTCGTGGTAAATATTGCTATAAAGTCCAAATCCAAAATCGGTATCAAAAACTATCCATCGCCATTTGCTTGCTGGTTCTCGTTTCTTCCAAATTTTTAAATTATTACCAGGCCAGTCGTGATTTCCAATGAAAATTTGAAAAATGAGGTAATCGATATATTCGTTCAAGTCTATTTTATCGATTACGAACTTATAATGATCTGGATTGCTAAGATTTCTTGGGTATATGTAGTCCATTAAATTAAAAAAATCGTCAGAGGAACCTGCAATTGTATTTCCCCAAACATCTACCATGTCTATTTTATCTTCTGTGAGTCCGTATTTAGCTTCAATAAGATCGGTACCAGAACGTTCATAAAGAGTTTGAATTCCATAATACTGTCCATTGATAAAGAGTACTGCAGGTTCAAACGATTGATGATCGAGGTTCATGGCATTATCAGTAACTTTTTGAAAAATAGCATCACGAAATATGGTATTATCAATGTCATTTCCTCCATTTCTAAGGAAGATAGAATTGAAATTATTGTAATCCCTGTCGTGAAAGAAAGGGTAATTGAGTCGTTTCTTACCATATTTACCTCGGGCAGTTATATGAAGGGATTTTTGAGGGAAGGTTCTACTGCAACCACCAGCAATTTTAATTCCACAGATTTGATTGAGTTGAGGTTGTAAGTTGTGATCAAAAAATTCGAAGTTGGCTGCTCGTTCCCACTCTCTGTTCCAGTTGGCTCTGCCATAACAATTCCCTTCAATACCATTAGTTCCTTCCACATAGATACCTATGGTATTATCAAATAAATTGGATGTATTGGTAGCTATCGATACAACATTCATTCGGGGTTTGCGTTGTATAAAATATGATTGGGTTACAATATTACTTGGAGCTTTACCAGAAATATAGCAACGTGCACGAATAACGATATTGGATGATATATAAATGGGTTGAGTATAAACATTTGCATTTTCGTTTGGTTCCGAACCATTGGTGGTATAATAAATTGTACCTCCTGAAGAATAATTGATAAGAGAAAGGGTAAAAGAAGAAGAGTAAAAACCACCAGGAAGACTAAAACCTGGCGCAGGCGCTTGTCCATGTATAGTATCGGAAGTAGTGTTGGCTGCATTGCGTGTAGGGGTTAGCAAATAAGTAAAATGATCACTACCGTCGGGGTAACGACCATAAGAAATATTGTAGGCTTGAACTCCATAAGTAATTTTATCAACGATATACCCATTGCTTCTACTTAAAATGAATATTCCTCCTTCAGGGTCGGGTTTAAAATTAGTATGATAATCTGTGTTTTTACCATCGACATTAATTATTAGGTACCTTCCTGGAGACAATGATGTAGAGGGTATTTTCCATTTCTTTAATAATATTGTATCGTCTGAAATATAATAGTCTGATAGTGTAATTTTGTTTGGGCTGGCATTATATAATTCTATCCAATTCACGTAATTGTAATCTGGTTTAATCAGATCGGCCGTAGCATTGGTTAAGAAAATCTCATTAATTCTAACTTGAGAGAAAAAACTGGTATGAAAAGAAAGAATTAAAATCAAAAGATTCAACCGATTTGTTTTATTTGCAATCATTTTTTTTTGAATTAATTTTTTTTTTATGAAAAAAATTAAAAAAAGATTAAAACTTAATTATATGCCCCTCAAATCAAAATGTACATATTAATAATACATAAGTTGTTGAAATTCATTAATATACAAAAAACTTGTTTAAAACGAAATGTACAATTTGGTTGAATTTTGGTTGAATTTAAACGTTTATTTAAAAGCCTATTTTAAGCTGAAATTTAACTCGTGGTAAATATAGTTGAATTACTCATTAAAACTCAAATTTAAGCCATTTTTTACATCTATATTAAGGCCATTTTCATGGCCTTTTTTTGTTTGGGTAAAAATTGGCAAAAAAACAATGGGGTACATTATTGGGGTACAAAATGGGGTACAAAAATACATTTAAAATTTACACCATTCCGACCCCACTAATTTGTTAAAAAATGTTAAAAAAATCAGCAAACAACCGCTAATTAAGGCATACAAAAATAATTCTCGTAATAAGTTGATACAAAATACATTACAACGGTTTAACGAAAATAGACGGGGGATTATTTCCATACGTTTTTTTAATTAAATTTTTGATATACAATAATTTATATTATATTTGTAGTGTAAAAAGTGTGTGAAAAAGTGGTTTTAAAACAAATTGTGCAAAAAACATGGGACAGAATAACAAATTAATATCACTAATTTTTACCTTATTATGTGCGCCGATAGCATTAGTAGGGTATATATTAAATAGATATGAAGTCTATTTATTATCTGGTTTAATTCTCATTGCAGGTATAGGGCATTTTATACTTGATTATTACTTAGATAATCCCAGAAAAGAAAGTAAAAAGCATAAAAAATGAAAAAAATAAACTATATAGATCTTTTTGCCGGAGCAGGTGGATTATCTGAAGGTTTCAGGCAATTGGATTTTAATCCGGTTGCCCATGTCGAAATGAATATGGATATGTGTTTTACTTTAATAACAAGGGAGGCATACTATCATTTAAAAGAAATTGGTCACCCAGATACATACTACGACTATATAAGTGGAAACATTACACGTGATTCATTATACAAACATATACCACAAGAAAAAATAAATACTGTAATTAATTCTGAAATATCAGATTTAACACTGGAACATATTTTTAAAACTATTGAAGTCAATCTTAAGCATTCTCCAAACGGTGAGATTGATTTAATTATCGGAGGCCCTCCTTGTCAGGCTTATTCATTGGTTGGCAGGCATGCCGTTGACTGGGAAAATGATCATAGGCTGAAACTTTATCTTTATTATGGGAAATTTCTGAGGGAATACAGACCAAAAGCATTTGTTTTTGAGAATGTTCCCGGATTGATTACTGCTCAGGAAGGACGTTTCTTTCAAAACATGAAAAGATATTTTGCAGGAATTGGTTATAATGTGTTTGATAAAATTCTTAACGCAGCTGACTATGGGATTCTGCAAAACCGGAAAAGAGTTTTTATTATCGGTTGGAGAAAAGATATTAAATTATCATTTCCTGAACTGGAATCTGTTCCGCAGAATTTCACAACAGAAGATATATTTTCTGATTTATCCCCCCTTACTCCGGGTCAAATAATAAATAAAGGAAAATACATAAAAGAACCATCAGAATATTTAAAACAATTTAATTTAATCAATGGAGTTGACTTCTATACACAACATATTTCAAGACCTCATAACAGCAACGACCTTAAAATATATAAATTGGTTATTCGTAAATGGGAAGAGGAAAAGAAAAGATTGAAATACACAGATATTCCGGATAAATTAAGAACTCAGAAAAACACCCAATCATTTCTTGATCGGTATAAAGTAGTCGATGGAAAAGGACTTTCACATACAATCGTTGCCCATATTGCAAAAGACGGACATTACTACATACATCCCGACATAAAACAATGCCGCTCCATTTCAGTAAGAGAAGCCGCCAGAATTCAATCATTTCCGGATGACTTTTACTTTGAAGGCTCAAGGACATCTGTATTCAGACAAATAGGCAACGCTGTTCCTCCCCTTTTATCATTGGCCGTTGCAAAAGGTATCAGAAATCAGTTTGAAAAACTATGAGCATCACTTTTCGTGAAATACTAAATCAGAAATCATGGACCCGTTATGAGGATTATATAGCTCAGGGGATTAGTGAATATTCTGCTGAACTTTCAAAAGACATAGAAGAAGGAAGAAAACACCGGAAAGAAATACGTAAATTCCTGTATACTTGATTATTACTTAGATAATCCCAGAAAAGAAAGTAAAAAGCATACCTAATATAGACATGAACAATCCTAATCTTGACCATTTTTTATATTTTTTCTGTTTCTCCCATAATGGGCCTTTACCGAAATCATCAGCTGATAAAATAATTTTAATTTCCATATTTTTAATGTTTTTCCTTCAATTCATCCTGAACCACTGCCGATTCCCCCTTAGGGGGTTCTATGGGACGCATTACAGGAGTTACCAAGCTATCTATTATTTTGCGGCACTCCTCTAGGTCCCTCTCTAGTAGTGCAATAATCTTATCCTTATCATTACATATTTGCTCTTGTTTGGCTATTACCCGCTCTTTCTCGGCGCATAGCGGGCAGCCCGGCGGCTTGGGCCCCTCTTTTGGTACTTCGCAGGGCGGCGGCTGCCCCTGCTGCTGACCCGCCGGCATACGCAGCATCTCCCCCTCGCCAGTCAGTAGCCAGATTGGATTAATTTTATAAATTTCGATAATTTTCGAAATCCATTTTGATTGTATATCTGTTCCTTTCTTTATAGCATTACTTATTAATCCATTAGACGCACCGATTGAGATTTCAAATTGTCTAATAGATATATTATTATTTTCT
>FWPV01009270.1_pt1 | contig 16728 bp, 12 predicted proteins | sample 2228371 | NCBI WGS metagenome assembly FWPV01 (sample SAMEA103939776, study PRJEB20133) | metagenome | reverse complement strand
AAGAACCAAAGGAGCAATATTAAGTCGCCTGGATAAACTGTTTGGGAAATGATTAGTTTATTGATCTAGTAATAATATCCTATTGAAAAATAAAACAGCACATCTCCCCAACTGATTGGATTTTCAGGTAAATCTTTTCTGAAAAGAAAACTTCTTCCGATTGCAAACTCTGCTGGTCCGATTGGTGTTGCAAACGATACTGCGCCACCAATTCCGTGTCTAAGGTCTTTAAATCTTATCTGCTCTTGTTCGGCCCAGGTATTTCCCAAATCATATCTGAATTTGAAATAAGTGTCAAAGAAAATTTTGAAAGGCAATTTATATCTGTACATCAGCGAGGCAAGAAAAATTTGCCTGCCTCTGAATTCATATTCGTGCATACCAAAAAAAGATTCCTGTCCGCCAAGGGCATATTGTTCGCTTAAAGGCAGGGTTTTATCGGCAAACCCGAATATTATTTTGGGAGATACTATATGCCGTTCGCCAAGTTTAAAGTAATTCCAATACTCCATCAGAATATTACTATAACCCAGTTCACCGCCCAAAACTGTTTGTGCTGTTTCATATGAGCCCTTAAAATAAATCCCTTCGTCGGGATAAGGATATTTATCCTGTGTATCAATTGTTGAAGAAACTTTAAAACTAAATAAGCTAACTTTACCCGGAGTTATCGGCTGTTCCTCCGTGTTTTTAATTTCATTTCTTTGGAGTTTCCCTTCAAATAAAATATTTCCAAATCGTCCAACCTGGGTTCCAACACCGAGAGATAATCCATAAAAAATCTGTCTGTATTCTCCGGCTCCTGTTCTGGAAAATCTTTTTTCCGACTCGACCGGGACGTCTTTGTAAACAGTAACATCATTAAACTTATAAAAGGCGTTTATTTTATAAGTGATATAAGTGTTAAAAATTCTGTTTGCTTTTTGCTCTAAAATGTATGCGCGGTTTTTTAATCCCCCAAATAAGATTATGCCCAGTTCTGAGCCTGTACCAAGAAGGTTTTCTTCTCTTATATCAAGACTAAATTGTGCGCGATATTCGTTATCTGCACGAAAACCCAGCCTTAATAAACTGGTTGGTCTTTCCGAAACATTTACAGTAAGTACGTTTTGCCCATTGTCCTCTTTTACAGTAATATCGATGTTGTCAAACAGCTTGGTGCTTCTCAGGTTTATTAGTCCCTGTGAGACGTTCTGAATTTTAAAGAATTCACCAACGGCAAGAGGAATTTCTCTTAAGATTACATTTTTGTTTGTGTGGCTGTTTCCATCAACTTCTATTCTTGAAATTATTCCCTCATCTACAAAAACTATCAGTTTGCTTTCTTCTTCTTTAAACTCAATGCTTTGTATTTCGGCCAGCGAATATCCATCTTTTCTGTATAGACTAATCAGCTCTAACAAAGCATCTAAAACTCTTTTGCCGCAAAATGGCTTATCCTTGATGTAAGAAAATATTTCGCTGATTTTATCTGAATGAATTAACGAAACACCGATTAAACTAACATCCTTAATTACCGGATTTTCTTCTTTGATTAGAGTAAGCACATTCTTCTGATCTTCTGGGGAAATTACCGCGGTTAAAGATTTATAATTACCCGTTTCAAAAAGGGTTTTGAGATAGTTATATATTTCTTTATTAGATATTGAATCTGCATCGGCATATCTTTTAAAAAACTTTTTTTCTGTTTCGGTGAGAGAAGTATCTGTTAAAATATTTTTAAAGTAAGTTAGTTCGTGATTAAAGGCGTTTTCATTAAGTGAGTCTAGTTTATTCTTTAGCTCGTTAACTGTTTTTTTTGCCGATAAATATCCCGCCGCGATTAAACTATCAACCTTGCTAAAATCTGTAGATAGAGCATTTTCTAATTCAGGAGTAATAATAAAATTTGCTCTGGATAACTGGTCTTCATTATTAAGTTTCATCGGAATGCTAACTATCTGATCAGCAACTATCCAGGGAGCATCAAGTTTGCTCTCATCCCATAGCGGGCTTGAAGTGTTTACCGCTATTACAAAATCACCTCCGTTTTGTCTTGCAATATCAACCGGAATGTTTGCGACCAACCCGCCGTCAACCAGAAGCAAAGAATCCATTTTAATTGGTGCCAAAAAAAACGTAACGCTGGAGCTTGCTCTAAGCGCATTGCTAAGCGAGCCTTTATCTAAAACTATTGCGTTACCTGTGATGAGATCTGTACACACTGCTCTGAATTTTTTTGTCAACAAGTCAAACGAGGTTTCTGTGTGCAGCGGGGCATTAAACACAAGAAGATTTAATTGGTTAGATAATTTTTGTCCATCATTAAATGATGTTGGGATGATTGGGTTAAAACCATTTAATCTTAAAGTTAAGATAGCTCTGTCTTCTGTAACTTTCTGATCAACAAATAAATCCCGCCTGTTTGATTGGTTTCCGAATGTTAATAAATCATTCCAGTCTGTATTTAGTGCAATAGAGTCCATTTGATCCGGAGTATATCCGGCAGAATAAAGCCCACCAACGATACTGCCCATACTTGTTCCAACAATAATATCTACACCTATTCCCGATTCTTCAAAAGCTTTAAGCACGCCTATTTGAGAAAGGCTTCTGGCACCACCTCCGCTTAAGGCTAATGCTATTTGTGGTTTATCGGCAGGAAGAATTTGTTTAAGTCCGAGAGGAAGTTGCTTTTCTTTTACTTCAAGATTTATCGTGTATTTGTTCTGCGGAAAAATATTAGAGAGAAAAAACAACACCAACAGAATAGATATTACTTTTGCTTCTCTCATATAATTTTGCTCACCACACTGAGCTTAAAAATTAATTTATTTTTTCTTTTTCTGCTGAACTTTTGCCTGTTCTTCGGCTGCTTCCATCAGCTTTGCCATAAATCCTTTTTTCTTATTAGGATTAGCAACAGGAACAAGTTCAACCTTTCCGCTTTTATGATTTATATAATATTGCTGTGCAATTGATAAAATATTAAACATAAAGTAATACAGGTTCAATCCGGAAGGAAAACTCATAAACAACAGAGTAAGCATAATTGGCATAATGTAAATAAGCGCTTGTTGCTTCGGATCTTTCACTGTCATCTTTTGCTGGACAAAAGTTGTTATACCCATCAATAGCGCCAGTCCGCTGATTTCTCTTACTCCAAACAGAGGCAATTTAAAACCCAAATCATAAATTATATCCGGCTGCGATAAATCTTTTATCCACCAGAAAAACGGCTGCTGCCTCAGCTCAATCGCTGATTGGAACAACCCCCAAAGCGCAACAAATATTGGCATCTGTAACAGAAGCGGCAGACATCCACCGGCAGGATTAATTCCGTAAGTAGAATAAAGTTTCATCGTTTCTTTATTCATCTTTTGCGGATCGTCTTTAAACTTTTCTTTTATCTCTGCTATCTTTGGCTGAAGAGCCTGCATTTTCTTCATTGACTGATAGCTGGATTTTGTAAGCGGATAAACAACTATTTTTATTATTAATGAGAATACAACAAGAACAAATCCGTAGTTGGGAATAAATAAGTGAAGGAATTGAAAAAGAGGCAAAAGAATGTATTCGGCAATTGGTCTAACGATAAATTTTAATCCAAAGAAACTTCCAAAATCCACAATTGCTACTAAGTTGTTCCCAAGAGTTTCCAGGGTTTTATAGTCAACGGGTCCTATGTAAATCGTAAACTTTTGTGTTTCCTGTTTTTGATTCTGGAACGGAAGGGTTAATCTTACATCATAAAATTCTTTCATACCTTCTTTACCAGCGGTTTCTCTTATCCCGGAGATATATGCTCCTTCAACCTTGTCTGGTTTTTCTGGAATAATAATAGAAGCAAAATATTTATTTCGGACGGTTAGCCAATCAATTCTTCCTCTAAACTCTTTAACCGTTTTCTCTCCGATAGAGCTTGCATCAACAATTGCTTGCTCTCCACCATAATAAACGCTGGCGTTTGAGTAGTTTGCTTCGTCTACAGAGTTTCTTTCAACAAACCTAATCCCGTTAGCCCAGATTAAATCATATGTGTTGTTACTGATTAAGTTGTTAAAGCCGTCAAAGGTGATTTCAGATTTTATATCATATCTGTCACCAAAAAATGTGTAAGATTTTTTTAGATATTTTCCTGATTCTATCTCAAATGTGTAATTAACAGTTAGTGAGTCTCCGGGATTTATCTTAACATAATTTTGAATTACATCTTGTTTGAAGAAAAGATCTTTAGTGTTGATGCCTCTTCCATCTGTCGATACAAAAGAGATATCATAAGAATTCCCTCTGCTGTAATTTATTAACTGAACGTGGTCACCATATTTTAATTCGTCAGCATTTTTGTGTGAAGAATACCAGTTATTAAACTTCGAAAGAAACACCTTGCTAAAGTTTCCACCCTTGTTTGATAGCTCTATTCTGGCAAGATCGGTCTCAACAACCAGAATTTCTTCTTTCTGTGAAGTTAAGTTTTGTGTGGGAAAATGAGCCGCTGAGTCTGTGGTTACTTTTGGTTTTTGGCTCTCTGTAAGATTATTGCTCTCTGTGGTTTTTGATGTATCCTGCTGTGTGGTAGTTTTATCTTTGGCAATTTTTTCCGGCGGTGGTGCTGTTATATAAAGCCATAAAATTAGTATCGCTCCAATGAGTATAAAGGCTATTGTGGTTTGTTTATCCATTCTAAAAAACTCTCTGTTTTAATGGCGCAAACTGTTTGCGCCCTGCAATGTTAAAAGTAAAAACGGTTATCCTATGGCATTTCTGATAATTCATGGCCCAGCTTGGTCAAAATTTCTTTCATCTCTTCAGATAGTTGGTTATAAACTATCTTTCTGTTTCTTTTTTCAGATAATCTATAAGAAGAAAATATTATCATTAAGTTTATTTTTTTCTTCTCTGCAAAATCAAGTAACTGTGTTTTATTTAATCTATACGCCTCTCTTATTAGCCTCTTTATTCTGTTTCTCCAAACCGCCTTCCCAGACTTGCTGGAAACGGCGGCGGCAATTTTTATGGAACCCTTTGAATTGGAAAATTCATAAAAATAATTTGCTTTAATTAATTGATTTGGGCTAATGAGGGCTTTTGCGGTATTATATATTTTTTCAAAGTCCTTTTTCTTTTTAATTCTTTCTTCTTTAGAAAAAGAAAATTTTTTCAAGACTTCTACTTCTCATCACTTACTGTTAGTTTTTTTCTGCCTTTTGCTCTGCGGCTTGCTAAAACTTTTCTTCCGTTTTTAGTTTTCATTCTTTCCCTAAAGCCATGTTTATTTTTTCTTTTTCTGTTGCTTGGCTGAAATGTTCTTTTCATTCTATCTCCTTTTATTCAAATAGTTTGCAAAAATATGCATATAACCAACATTTTCCAATAATTTTTTAGATATATGTTTCCTGAAAATATTTTAGCCAAATCAAAAAAAAAATTTTGTATTCTGGTGTTCAAGTTTCTATTTTAAACCCAAGATATCTCAACACAATCGTTGTTGATAATTTGTTGATAGTTTTTTATTGTGGAAACGTTTCACGTCAAAAAACGTTGTTCGCGATCGTAATTTTTACTTTAGACTTTTTGATAACATTAAAATGATTCTTGTAACTTGTTATTTTTTAAGGCCTTTTGGTTCTCTCAATAATGTTGATAAGTTGTTGATTTTAATTCTTCCATGAAAATGTGCAATTAACTATTTCATTTATATATAAACTTTTAACCATCTTAATGCTGTGGATAACTTTAAATTTGCTCAATTAGAAAACACCGATCTATTAAAAAACCAGGACGCTAATTCTATCTGGAAAAATTGTTTAACCAGGATTAAGCAAAATGTAACTTTAATGACATATAACACATGGTTTTTACCAATAAGGCCAGTGGATTTCAATAACAATACCCTTAAGGTCCAGTTGCCTAGCCAATTTTTCTGGGAATGGTTAGATGAGCATTATAGTTCTATTATTAATAAAACTATTAAGGATGTTTTAGGTTCCGATGGAAAACTCTCTTATGTTATTTCACAAGATAAAGAAGATGACGTTACTATTCTAGAGGATCAAAAACAAAACCCTCCGGCATCAACTAACCCTGTGGCTGCTGAAAGAAAAAGACCTGCACAGGAAACAAATCTTAATCCACGATATAGGTTTGATAACTTCATAAAGGGAGAGGGTAATCAATTAGCAAGAGCCGCTGCCGGTGCGATTAGTGATAATCCGGGAGAGACTTCTTTTAATCCTTTCTTTATTTATGGGGGCGTGGGGCTTGGTAAAACACATTTAATTCAGGCTATTGGAAATAAAATAGTTGAGAAGTTTCCGGAGAAAAAAGTTATTTATCATTCTTCTGATTCTTTTACGGTTGAGTTTGTTGAGTCTATTCAGGCAAACAAAGTAAATGAGTTTTCCAGCTTCTATCGTAATATGGATGTTCTTATTATTGACGACATACAGTTCCTTACAGGAAAAGAAAAAACACAGGATTTGTTCTTTCATATTTTTAATACTTTACATCAGGCAAGAAAACAAATTATTCTTTCTAGCGATAAAGCTCCTAAAGACCTTAAGGGTTTGGATGAAAGATTGATCTCACGTTTTCAATGGGGACTTTCAGCAGATATACAACCACCGGAACTTGAAATGAGAATAGCTATTCTTAAAAACAAAGCTGAAGATTACGGTATGATTGTTTCAACAGAAATTTTAGAGTACATAGCAAACAATATAACATCTAACATAAGAGAACTTGAGGGATGTTTAATTAAATTACTTGCAAGCGCTTCTTTAAATTCTAAAGAAATAAATCTGGATCTTGCAAAAAAAATTGTTAGAGAAATAGCAACAGATAGAAAAGTTAATGTTACAATAGAAGATATATCCCGTGGAGTCTGTTCATACTTAAACATTCCTGAAAATAAATTGAGAGAGAAGACAAGAAAAAAAGAAATTGTTTTGGCAAGGCAGCTGGCAATGTATTTTTCTAAGGAATTAACAAAATCTTCTCTTAAAACAATTGGACTTCACTTTGGCGGCAGAGATCATTCTACTGTTATTCATGCTTGTAATAATATAGAGGAAATGCGCAAGAATGATGTTTCAATGCGTGATTTGATAGATGGTCTTAAAAACAGGTTATTGCTCAATTATTCCTGAAATTTTTACTTGCAGATATTGTTTTATATTAGCTATATGTGTTTTTTAACAATTTGGAAATGTTATTAACTTGTTGATAGTTGGTATATAAATTGTTAATTATTGATATCTAAATTGATTTTTTATTATAGTTCTTTGTTTATTAACATGATATTAAAGTACTGTACTACTGATTTTCTTTGATTATTAAATATATTTAAACGAATTATTAGTAATTAACATTTTAACATTATTATTACTAAAGTTAAATAATAAATTAATCTTTCATTTAAATTATAACACTGTTAATAAAATTAGTTACAGAAAAGTTTTATAAAATTTATAACCAATTAGAGGTTCATATGAAAAAACATCTAATAGTTTTTGCTGTAATGGTTGGAATACTTTCCGGATTGATTGGATGCCAGCCATTTATTGAAAATAAAGTGATAGTTCAAAACAATGCTGCAGCTGCAGTAAAGCTTCTTCTTGCCGGAAAGACTTACGAAGTTCTGCCTGGGGAAGATTTAATTATACCCGATTTTAGAAAAGGATCATTTGAATATTCAACTCTCTACTCTGTACCAGAGGGAACAACAACATACAGCGCACAAGGCGATGTATCTGGCACAATGGTATTCAATGCAGGTACAGAAATATTATTAGTTTATACCAGCACAACAGTTACTTCAGGTACAAGTATAACTTATACAATTTTCGGAACCCTGACTTCATCAGACGACATAAACAGAACAGATCCTTTTGCTGAAGAATAACAACATTTAAATAGATTTTATAAAAGGAGCCTAACAGAAATGGCTCCTTTTTTATTTAAAACTCCCACCACACGCCCGTTTATTATAATTTAAATTTATACGTTTTATTGAGATTGCATATCGCTTTTCGTATTTTTGTTTGCTTCAAAAGGAGATTTTTATATGGAATTTAAGATCAATAGTAAGGTGCTGGAAAAGCTATTATCAAAAATAATTTTAGCCGTTCCTACCCGAACCCCAATGCCTATTTTAGAAAACTTTTTATTTGATATTAAAGATGGATCATTAACCGTCAGTGCCACGGATCTGGAAATTTCAATTAAGTCTTCTCTAAATGTAACCGCAGATCAAAATATTAAAATTGTTGTACCGGCAAGACTTCTTTATGATATAATAAGATCATTAGATGATGCTCAGTTGAATTTTAATATTGATAACAAAGGCAAAGTAAAAATATCTACTGATAAAGGAGTTTATAATCTTAGTTATTCTCCATCTGAAGATTTTCCGGAAATTCCTTTTGTATCCAGAGATAAAGAAATAATAATTGGAGGAAATGAATTCAGAAAAGCACTCGAACAAACAGCCTTTGCAATGAGCAAAGAAGATATGCGTCCTGCTATGACCGGAACCTTAATGGAATTTGATAAAGATGGTTTGAAGTTTGTTACAACAGATGGTCATAGGTTGGTTAAATATATTAACAAATCTTTTACTTCTGAATTACACGAACAATATATTATTCCAGAAAGAGCAATTTCTGTTTTGCTAAAACAACTGGGAGAAGCAGACATAAAAATTTATCTGAGTAAAACATATGCATCTTTTATTATCAACGAATATGAGTTTATAACTAGGCTTATTGGCGAAAAATACCCGGCATACAACAGCGTTATTCCGCTTGAAAACGAAAACTTTTTAACTGTTAACCGAACAGATCTTTTATCAACAATTAAAAGAATGTTATTGTTCTCTACCTCAAACTCCAAGCAGGTAAAGTTTTCAATTGGTAATAATATTTTAGAAGTTTCAGCAGAAGATATTGATCACGGCTCTAATGCTAAAGAAGAAATTGAGTGTGAATATAAAGGCGATCCAATGGACATTGGTTTTAATACTAATTATGTAAACGATATTCTTTCTCATCTTGAGGGCGAAAAAGTAATTTTTAAATTACACTCACCAACAAAGGCGAGCATTATTGAGCCTACAAAGAGCGAGGAAAATGAAGATATTATGATGTTATTAATGCCGGTCCGTTTAAATAATTAAAATGATCCTGTCCAATCTTTCTCTTAGAAATTTCAGAATTCATAAGAGTGCAAACCTTAACTTTTCTGATAAGATAAACTTTATCATGGGCGGAAACGGTCAGGGCAAAACCTCTTTGTTAGAAGCAGTTTATTATTTATGTACAACAAAAAGTTTTTATGCTAAAGACAATGAAGCAGTTAGTTTTGAAAACGATGACTTTGAGATAAAAGGATACTTTAAAAATAAGACAGAAGATATTTCACGAATCTATTACTCAATGGCAGAAAACAGAAAGTACTACTTTCAAAATGAAAAACTAATATCAAGAAACTACAATATAATTGGAAAATATCCGGTGGTACTTCTTGCCCCATCCGATCATTCAATTACACAAGGATCGCCCGCTGACAGAAGAAGATTTGTTGATTCTGTAATTTCTCAGGCAAGCAGCACCTATTTAAACATGCTTATTGATTATAATAAAACAATTAAACATAGAGCGGTTGTATTAAACAAGATTAAGGAATTTTATTCGGAACAATTAAACTCAGAATTAGAAGCATGGACAGAAAGATTGATCGAAAACGGTGTTGAAATAATTAAACACAGAAACTCTTTTGTTAATCAGTTTAATGAGTATCTGAAAAACTCATACCTTGAGATAATGAATAGTGCTGAAAATCCATCAATTAAATATTTATTCCTTGATAATGAAGAAACAGATATAAGAAAAAAGTTTTGTGACTTGATAGACGAAAAAAGAAACGAAGAGATAAGAAGAGGAATTAATTTGGTTGGTCCACACAGAGACGAGTTTGAATTTACTATAAACAATATATCGCTTAAAACTTACGGATCTCAGGGACAGCACAAAACATTTCAGGCAGCACTAAGGTTTGCCGAGTTTTTTTATCTAAAAGAAATAACCAGCAACACCCCTATATTTTTACTTGATGATGCATTTGGTGAATTAGATGCTTATCGCGCAGGAAGAATAAGCCAGTACTTAAAAAAAGTAGGTCAGGCGTTTATCACAATTACGGATTTTGCAGACTTTTCGTTTTTAAAGAAAAGCGAGGATGACCTGATAATAAAACTTCAAAACGGAGTTTATTCTTATGCCTGAGGGTTTCAGGAGCATAAAAGAGGTATTTAATGATGAGCCCGCCCTGTCAAAAATAAGAGAGGTTCTAAACAGCAGCGATGTTGTAAAAGATTTCGATAAAATTTTTCCTGAACTAAAACAGGTTGTTCGCCCGGTTAAGGCAGAAAAAAAAGCCTTAACTCTAAAGGTTGAAAACGCAGCCTGGCGGAACGAACTAAAGTTTAAGGAAAACGAAATCATCGAAAAAATAAATTCATTTTATGGTGAAGAAAGAATTAACAAAATAAAATTTTCAGCAAAGTAATGGTAACGCTTTAAAGGATATTTCAAATGACGAAAGAGCAAAAAAAACAAATTAACGATTACAGCGCAAAGAGCATCAATGTTTTAAAAGGATTGGAAGCCGTTCGTAAACGCCCGGCAATGTACATCGGAGATGTAAGCACAAGGGGGCTTCATCATCTTATAAACGAAGTTGTTGATAACAGTATTGACGAAGCACTGGCTGGATTTAATGACAGAGTAATCGTAACTATTCATAAAAACGGAAGCGTTTCTGTTGAAGACAGAGGAAGAGGGATTCCGGTTGATATTCACCCCGTAGAAAAACGTTCTGCCCTTGAGGTAGTTATGACCGTGCTGCATGCCGGCGGTAAGTTTGATAAAAATTCTTATAAAGTTTCAGGCGGATTGCATGGCGTTGGCGTATCTGTTGTTAATGCTCTTTCTGAATGGATGACGGCAACTGTACGCAGAGACAACAAGATTTATTTTCAGGAATATCACAGAGGCGTACCTGTAGAGAAAGTAAAACAGATAGGAACATATAAAGGCGATCAAACCGGAACCGTTATTACCTTTAAACCGGATCCGGAAATATTTAAAACAACAAAGTTTAATTTTGAAACCGTTGCCGAGAGAATGCGAGAACTTGCATACCTTAATAAAGAAGTAACTATGATTCTGAAAGATGAGGCAGAAGGTCTAGAAGAAACATACAGATTTAAAGGCGGTCTGATAGATTTTGTAAAATATCTTGATGAGCAGCGAACAGCTCTTCATAAGCCAATTTATATTGAAGGGGAAAAAGAAAACACTCCCGTTGAAATAGCGTTTGAGTATAGCGACTCTTACTCAGAAAACATTCACACCTATGTTAATAACATTAACACGATAGAAGGCGGAACACACTTGGTTGGTTTCAGGACAGCGCTTACCAGAACCTTTAACAACTATGCTTATAAAAATGGTCTTATTAAAGAGAACAGCAAAATTACATTAAGTGGCGATGATTTCAGAGAAGGATTAACTGCCGTAATCTCTGTTAAAGTTATGGAGCCGCAGTTTGAGGGACAGACAAAAACAAAACTCGGTAACAGTGAAGTTAAATCCATTGTTGAAACAATTGTTGGCGAAAAATTATCTGAGTATCTGGAAGAAAATCCCTCTATAGGAAAAAGAGTTATTGAAAAATGTATGCGTGCAGCAGAAGCCCGCGAAGCTGCACGCAAAGCACGCGATCTTGTGAGAAGAAAAAATGCTTTGGATTCTATGCATCTGCCCGGCAAACTTGCTGATTGCTCAATAAACGATCCCGAACACTGCGAAATTTATATTGTTGAAGGTGATTCCGCCGGTGGCTCAGCAAAGCAGGGAAGAGACAGAAGATTTCAGGCAATCTTGCCCATCAAAGGAAAAATTCTGAACGTAGAAAAAGCTAAGCTTAATAAAATTTTAGAAAACCAGGAAATTCAGGCAATGATTGCCGCACTCGGAGCGGGAATAGGGGAAGACTTCAATCCTGAAAAATCCAGATATGGAAAAATAATTTTGATGACCGATGCAGACGTAGACGGAAGCCACATCAGAACATTGCTTCTTACCTTCTTTTATAGACATATGAAGGATCTTATCAATACCGGCAAAATATATATCGCCCAGCCTCCGCTATATAAAATTAAAAAAGGAAAAGAAGAGTATTATGCTTATGATGATGAAGAGAGAGATAGAATATTAAAACAATTTAAAAAAGATATGAAAACCAAATCAGCATCAGAAAACGAAAGCGATGTTGATGAAGAAGGACAACCAAAAGGAGTTGTAATCTCTCGCTATAAAGGCTTGGGGGAAATGAATCCGGAACAGCTCTGGTCTACAACAATGAATCCCGAAACCAGAACAGTTTTGCAGGTAAGCGTAGAGAGCGCGGCAGCGGCAGACAAAATCTTTGAAACACTTATGGGCGATGCCGTTGAACCAAGAAGAGAGTTTATAGAAAAGCATGCTAAGTATGCCAATCTTGATATTTAATCAACAGAAATTATTAAAGAAGTTACAAATTATTTATGACCACAATATTTGAAAAAGTCGTTCCCGTCTCTTTAGAAGAAGAGATGAAATCATCTTACATAGATTATGCAATGAGTGTTATCGTTGCCCGCGCTTTGCCGGATGTAAGAGATGGATTAAAACCCGTTCATCGCAGAGTTCTGTTTGGTATGCACGAGCTTGGACTCGCATATAACAGACCTTACAAAAAATCGGCAAGAATAGTTGGAGAAGTGCTTGGAAAATATCATCCGCACGGAGACAGCGCTGTTTATGAAACTATGGTAAGAATGGTGCAGGATTTTTCTTTGCGGTATCCGCTTGTAGATGGACAGGGAAACTTTGGCTCAATTGACGGAGATTCCGCCGCAGCAATGCGTTACACAGAAGCACGACTTGCAAGAATTGCAGAAGAAATGCTGCGCGACCTTGATAAGAACACGGTAGATTTTGTAAACAACTTTGATGAGTCGCTCCAGGAACCAACAGTTATGCCGTCTTATTTGCCAAATTTATTAATAAATGGCGCAAGCGGAATAGCGGTTGGAATGGCAACAAACATTCCTCCTCATAATCTTAGCGAAGTAATTGATGGCTGCATAGCCCTGATAGATAATCCCAAGGCAACTGCCGCAGACTTAATGAAATATATTAAGGCTCCAGATTTCCCGACGGGTGGAATTATTTATGGTTATGAAGGGGTTAAAGATGCGTTCTTAACCGGCAGAGGGAGAATAGTTCTTCGTGCAAAAGCAAATATTGAAACGCTTAAGAACGACAGAGAAAATATTGTTATCACAGAAATTCCTTATCAGGTTAACAAAGCAGCGCTCATAGAAAAAATTGCTGATCTTGTTCGCGAGGGAAAAATAACAGAGATTTCAAACATAAGAGATGAATCTGACAGAGATGGATTAAGGGTGGTTATTGAGTTAAAACGCGATTCACAACCAACCGTTGTTTTAAATCAGTTATTTAAACACACACAGATGCAGGTAACTTTTGGCGTGATAATGCTTGCGCTTGTGAACGGAACACCAAAGGTTTTAAATCTCCAGCAGATGCTTCAGCATTTTCTTGATCACAGAATGGATGTTTTAATCCGCAGAACAAAATTTGATCTTGATGCTGCAGAAAAACGCGCCCACATTTTAGAGGGCTACATAATCGCACTTGATAACATTGACGAAGTAATCGAGACGATTAAAAAATCTAAGGACGTGGAAACGGCTAAAAACAACCTGATGAAAAAATTCAAGTTGAGCGAAATACAGGCAAAAGCAATCCTTGATATGAGATTGCAGCGTTTAACAGGACTTGAACGCAAAAAGATAGAAGATGAGTATAAAGAAACAATAAAGCTAATTGAAAAGCTTAGAGGAATTTTAGAAAACGAAAGAACCCGCAAGAAAATAATTAAAGACGAATTGCTTGCACTTAAAGATAAGTATGGTGACGAGCGCAGAACAGAAATAATAAAAGACTACAAAGAATTTTCATTAGAAGATATAATTGCCGAAGAAGATGTTGTTGTAACAATATCACACCAGGGATTCATTAAAAGATTTCCTGTAAGCGGATATAGAAGACAGGGACGCGGAGGAAAAGGAGTAACCGGTGCCGGAACAAAAGAAGACGATTTTATTGAGCACATGTTTGTTGCATCAACTCATCAGTATATTTTGTTCTTTACAGATAAAGGAAGGTGTTACTGGTTAAAAGTACATGAAATTCCCGAAGGCGGAAGAACAGCACGCGGCAGATCTATAATTAATCTTCTTGAAAAAGAGAAAGAAGAAACCATTACAGCCTTTGTCGCCGTAAAGGAATTCCGGGATGATCAATATCTTATGATGGCAACAGAAAATGGTACGATTAAGAAAACAGTCCTTTCCGCATACGGTAATGTGCGACGAGGAGGAATCAATGCCATCAATCTTGTTCCGGGTGATAAACTTATTGAAGTTAAGATGACAGATGGTAAAAGCGATATTGTGCTTGGAACCCGAAATGGTTTCGCGATTCGATTCAATGAAAAAGATGTTCGCGATATGGGAAGAACCGCCACTGGCGTTCGGGGAGTAAGGCTTGGCAAAGGCGATAAAGTTGTTGGTTTGCTCGTAATTAAAAGCGATAAAGCAACCGTGCTTGTTGTAACAGAAAAAGGATACGGCAAGCGTTCAGATATTAACGATTACAGAATCACAAGAAGAGGCGGCAAAGGAGTGATAACTGTTAAAACAACAGATAAAGTTGGTAAGATGATAGCGATGATGGAAGTAGTTGACCGCGACGAGCTCGTAATCATTTCTACACAGGGAATGGTAATAAGACAAAGCGTTAAAGACTTAAGAGTAATGGGAAGAAACACACAGGGCGTTAGAGTTATCCGATTGAACGAGGGAGATTCTATTGCCGATATCGCACGAATTGTACCCGACGAAGACGAAGATCTGAATGGCAATGGCAACGGAAAAAACAATGAACCAATGTTAAGCTAATAAATTTATAAGCGTTCAAATTAATCGCCTCTTTAATAGGGGCGATTTTTTTATATGCTTGTGATATGGCCAAAGATTTTATTATTTATTATACAGAAACAATTATTCCGGAAACACTTATGAAAAATATTCGACTTATCATTTCGCTTGCTTTGATTAGCTCAGCAGTTTTTGCACAGAACATAACGGGATTATCTGAAATCACCAGGGCAAGTCTTATTAAAAACGTTGAGATTTTATCTTCTCCGGAATATGATGGGCGATTATCAGGAAGTGCCGGATATAATAAAGCCGCTAATTTTGCTGCCGATAAGTTTAGACAATTTGGTTTATTACCCGCAGGAGACGAAGGATACTTTCAGTACTTTAGCATTGAATACAACGAAATTGTCTCGCCGCTAATATTTAAAACAATAGTTGATTCTGTAACCAATGACTTTATTCACGGAAAAGATTTTGTGGCTCGTGGATTTACCGGATCAAACAAATTTACTTTGCCTGTTGTTTTTTGTGGATACGGATTATCACGTCCCGATCTTGGTTATGATGATTATGCCGGAATTAATGTTAAAAATAAAATTGTATTAGTGTTCAAACAAAATCCCTCATGGAAAATTGATAATAATAATTGGGGCACAAATTATCCTCGCGAAAAATCTTTAACAGCCAAAAAATTTGGTGCAAAAGGAATCCTTTTTGTTTCGCTTCCAAATGAGAAAACTCCGCAGCCTCTTATTGGAAGCGTAGCACACGGAGAAGGTGAACAGCCCACTGACTTTCCACAATTACACATTTCAATTGAAGCTGCAAATAAACTATTAAGTAAAACCGGAATCACATTAAGTGAATTCCAATCAAAGATTGATGAAAAGCAAAAGCCGCTTTCATCAAACCTGTTTACAAAAGCTTATGTTGAAACAAATGCCAAATACACAAAAGAGGCAAAAACCATGAACGTAATTGGTATGCTAGAAGGAGGCGATCCAAAATTAAAAAACGAGTACATTGTAATTGGTGCACATTTAGATCATGTTGGATCCCAGGCAGGATTATTATTCCCGGGGGCAAACGATAACGCATCAGGCTCAGCAGGAGTATTAGAAATTGCCAAAGCCTTTTCAAATGGTGAGGTAATGCCAAAGCGCTCTTTAATTTTTGTATTGTTTTCCGGCGAAGAACAAGGACTGAATGGTGCAAAACATTTTGTAGATGTTTGGAATAAAGGTTATAATAAAATTACAGCAATGATAAATCTGGATTGTGTTGGCTACGGTGACAGCATTCAGGTTGGCAATGGTAAAAGCGCACCAAATCTATGGAAAATTGCAAAACAGATTGACGAAACAAGTTTTAACGCTATGGTTGAAAGAACATGGAGCGGCGGCGGAGCGGACGCAACTCCTTTTCATGAAAAAGGTATTCCAAGCCTTTATTTTGTAACCACAAACAGCTATGCACATCTGCATCTTCCTTCTGATAAAGTTGAAACACTTAATCCGGATTTGTATGAAAAGTTAGTTAAGCTTGCATATCTGACAGTAAGAGAAATTGCAAGCGGGAATTACGAAAGAGAGAAAATTTTAAAATAGAATATTTTTAAAAGTAAAAATCAGATAACAGTTATATTGTTTCTGAAAGAATAAATTCCGCTAAACACA
>FWPV01009267.1_pt1 | contig 16734 bp, 14 predicted proteins | sample 2228371 | NCBI WGS metagenome assembly FWPV01 (sample SAMEA103939776, study PRJEB20133) | metagenome | reverse complement strand
GGGGTGATCACCCAGGAACAGGCAGATTGGATGATCAGCCGTATGAACCGCATGTGGTCGCAAGGCACCGGACCTGGTTTTGGCGGTTGTCCTGGAATGGGCGGTAATTTCCAGGGGCGCTATGGCGGCGGACGCTGGAACCGCTGAGAGCAGCGGTTGAAACAATGCTTGAGCGGGTAGAGGATTCAGCTACCCGCTTTTTGTTATAATCGTTTCGAGGTTATCTTATCTGGTTTCTCATATGGCGACCATCCTGATCATCGAGGACGAACCTGAACTGGTTAAAGTGTTGCGTTCTTACCTGGAAAAAGCGGGTTACCAGGTTTTGAGCGCCTATCGCGGCGACAGCGGGCTATCCACCTGGGAGCATAAACGCCCCGACCTTGTCATCCTTGACCTGAATTTGCCGGGTATGGATGGTCTGGATGTCGCTCGGGAGATTCGACGCAAATCGAATACACCCATCATCATGCTCACCGCTCGGGTGGAGGAGACCGATCAACTCATCGGTCTTGAGCTTGGGGCGGATGATTACATCACAAAACCGTTCTCGCCGCGGCTGGTCGTCGCCCGGGTCAGGGCGTTGCTGCGCCGTTCTGGCTCAACGGGGCAGCCATCTCAAATTTTGCACGCTTTGGATCTTGAAATAGACCAGGAAGCGCACCTGGTGCGTCGCGGCGATGAGCTGATCGCATTGACGCCCACCGAATTTTCCCTGCTGGCAACCCTGGCTGCCCAACCAGGACGGGCTTTTACTCGCCTGCAACTGTTGGAAGCCAGTCAGGGCACAGCTTATGAGGGATATGAGCGGACTATTGACGCCCATATCAAAAATCTCCGCTCTAAAATAGAGCCAGACCCGAAAAATCCGCGCTATATCGAAACTGTGTTTGGCGTGGGTTATCGCTTCGCACGGCAATAATGCGCACCCGACTTTTCATCGCTTTCGCTCTGGTTGTGCTGGTTTCTGTGGTCAGTGTGGTCTTGATCGCTCGCCAGGGGGCTGCTCGCGCCGTCCGCACCTTTATGATTCGCGGGAATATGCTGGCGGTGGACGAATTGGTCAGCCAGCTCGAGGATTATTACGCCACCCACGGGAGCTGGGCAGGGGTAGAGAACAGCTCTATCTTCCCGAGCGGAGGTCGCGGTCAGGGTTTCAGGGGCGGGATGCAGGGGATGATGCAGGGGGGGATGATGGGACAACGCCTGCGCCTGGCGGATGCGGACGGCAACCTGCTGGTTGACACTGCCAATCCAAATCCCACGGGCAAGCTGGATTCAGCCGAGATGGGTAGCGCAATGGCTTTACAAGTTGCCGGACGGACGGTGGGGTATCTCCTTCCGGAAGGTGGCATGGGATTCAACCGGAACGATGAGACGTTTCTGGTTGGACGAATTACCAATGCCGCCCTTACCGCTGGCGTCATCGCCGGCATTCTGGCGCTTTTGCTGGCGTCTTATCTGGCGTATCGCGTGCTCCGCCCGGTGCAAGAGTTGACCCGGGCAGCTCAGCATATGGCAGCGGGCGATCTCTCTCAGCGAGTGCCAATCCACAGCCGTGATGAACTTGCCGAACTGGGAATTGCCTTCAACCGGATGGCGGATTCGCTGCAGAAGGCGGAACAAAGTCGGCGCGCCATGACCGCCGATATCGCGCATGAATTACGCAACCCTCTTGCCGTCCAGCGCGCCAACCTGGAGGCGTTACAGGATGGCATCTACCCCCTCACCCCCGAAAACCTGGCGCCCATCCTGGAACAGAACCAGCTCCTCACCCGCCTGGTGGATGATTTACGCACCCTCGCCCTGGCGGATTCGGGTCAATTGAACCTGGTGCTCACCCCGACCAATCTGCTCGACTTGCTTCCGCGCATTGTGGAACGTTTTCTGCCTCAGGCAGACGCGCATTCGATAAGGATTGATTTGCAAATGCCAGAAAGCCTGCCCAGCCTTCGCCTCGACGCGCAGCGCATCGAGCAAATATTGAACAACCTGCTCAGCAATGCGCTGCGCCATACGCCAGATGGCGGCACGGTGACCGTTGGGCTGACCGCCGACTCAAATAAGGTGACCCTGACGGTTCGCGATAGCGGCTCGGGCATCCCTCCGGAATCCCTGCCGTATATATTCGACCGTTTCTACCGTGCGGATAAGTCGCGCAATCGAGCGGAGGGCGGCACCGGTTTAGGGCTAGCCATAGCCCGCCAGTTAGCCCAGGCGCACGGCGGTTCTCTCAGCGCTACCAATCACCCCGAGGGGGGAGCGGTATTCACCCTTTCCTTGCCCATCGCTTGAACCTGAGATTACGAGGGTTGTTATGAAGCCTAACAACGTCACTCGCCTGCTCGATTCCCGCAAAATTCCCTATACCGCCTTTGACCTTCCAGCTGAGAAATTGGGGGCGGTAGAAGCTGCTGCGTACCTGGGCGTCGCCCCTGAGTTGGTGTACAAGACCATCGTCGTCACGCGCGAGGGCAAGGGCAAACCGATTCTGGCGCTTGTCCCAGGACCGAGCGAAGTGGCTTTAAAAGCGCTGGCAAAGGCGCTGGGGGAGAAAAAAGTTATTTTGCCCACTGAGCGAGAAGCAGAGCGGCTGACTGGCTTGCAGGCGGGCGGTATCTCACCTCTGGCGCTGTTGCAACGCGGTTTCCAGGTGGTGATTGACGCGAGCGCCCGTAACCATACCGAGATTTTTGTCTCCGGCGGGCAGCGCGGTCTCAACATCCGCCTGCCGGTGGAGGCGTTGATTTCCCTGACCAATGCCAGGGTGGACAAAATCGCCCGATAGATATTGTATTACATTTAGAGATGGTTCTGAACGGAGCGCCTGGTTGTCTGCTCAGCCGCCAGCTTCTCCGCCACGGCGATGCGGCGGCTCAGCGCCGGATGAGAGTAGAGCAAGAACTCCACCCAGGGTTCAGGGTCTGCCTCTGCCAGGTTCTGGTTCGCCAGGCGTGTCAATGCTGAAGCGTATGCCAATCCGTTGCCGGTGGTGTTCAGCGCATATTCGTCCGCGCGGCGCTCGCGCCAGCGTGAATAAGCGTTACTGAGGGGCATGGTCACCAAACCATAGATACCCATCACCAGGGCGAACAAGGGCAACGCGGCAATATCCGCAACGCTCGCGAAACCGAAATAGCTCACCCCCCAATTCAATCCAAGCGCCGCCAGGTAAAGTCCCCCCAGGGTTAAGAGAGCGCTGACCAGCATCCCAATGGGGATGTCTTTATGCACGTGGTGCCCCAACTCATGCGCCAACACGGTTTCAATCTCATCCGGGGTGAATTCTTTCAGTAAGGTGTCCCCCAGGATGATGCGCCGGGTGTTCCCCAGCCCTGCCAGAGCGGCGTTGGCAGCCTTGGTGCGACGGCTCATATCAAACTGGTAGACACCGCGCACGCGGGTGTGGGCGCGCTCCGCCAGTCGCATCAATCGCTCTGATAAATCAGCATATTCTTCACCCAGGGGGGTGAATTTGTAAAAAATCGGGAAAATCAACACCGGTCCGAGGTTTGCCAGGATGACATTGAACACCAACAAGATACCGCCTGCCCATATCCACCAGGTCTCCGGTGTGGCGCGCAACACCGCGTAAATCACTTCCAGGACAAAGATGCCCAGGACTCCGCCAAGCAGCAGGCTCTTAATCTGGTCTCCAATCCATCCGCCCAGGCTCTGGTTTGAGAGTGCATAGCGGTGAGGCAGGACAAACCCCTCATAAAAACTCAGTGGCAGGGTGATGATGGTATAACCCAAACCAAAAACAATGGTAAAAAATGCGACCAGCAGCCACTCATTGCGGGTCAATTCCAGGAGGTTATTCTTAAGCGCGACCGACCACCCCAAGCCCAGCCAGGCGAACAGGTACAACGCTCCCAGGGCGAGGTCCACCAGCATCAGGCGTCGGCTGATGCTGGCATATTCTTTCGCTTTCTTTTGCCTTTCAGGATCGAGGTTGATTTCAGACATGGCTGGGATTATATCACTCTCAGGTAAGGTCGATTTCAGCGTGGTCGAGTCAAGAGAACGTCAGCCGATAGTCTTCCTCGGGCGATTTTCCCAGGAGTGAGACGATTTCAGCCGCCGCCTCTTCAATCGGTTTCACCGTCACGTCCACCAGAGGCCAATCTCGCCGGCGTTCAAAAATATGGTAGGCGTATGCCACCTCCTGGCGGATGTGATCGAGGTCGGCGTAACCCATCGTGGGGATGCGCATGTGTTCCGCCCGCGCCTGGCGCAACTCTGCCAGCCGCTCCGGTTTGACGATCAGACCGACCGCCCGCTTCCGCGGCAGGGTGAACAGTTGATGGGGCGGTTCAACGTCTAGCATCAGGGGCACATTTGCCACCCTCCACCCACGATAAGCCAGGTAGATGCTCAGCGGGGTCTTGGAGGTGCGCGAGACCCCCACCAGGACAATATCGGCTTCGTGCAGGTTATCAATATTCTGCCCGTCATCATGGCGGACGGTGAAGTTGATGGCGTCGATTCGCATCTGGTAAGCAGAATCGAAGGGCTGGAACAAACCGGGCACAGACCTGGGCTGGGTTGCCAGCAGCTCGCTCAGGTGCGCCAGCATCGGTCCCATCAGGTCCACCGTGTCCACATTGGCGGCGCGACCTTCGGTGAGCATCGCCAGGCGCAGCTCTTCTGAAACCAGGGTGTGGACGATAAAGCCGCGCACGCTGGCAGCCTCAGCGACGATTTCGTGGATGCGCGCCGCGCTGCGCACGCCGCCGTAACGGATAATCTCAACATCCGGATTGACGAATTGGGTCAAAGCCGCTCGCACCACCCCTTCGGCGGTTGCGCCGGTTGCATCAGATATGGCATATATTCGCAACATACCCCACCTCTCTCAGGGCTTAACATCAACGCGCCGCGCCTCAGGTCTTACGGCAGAGGAAAAGGGTCTCCGCATATCCCAACCCCATGCGTTCAGCCTGTTCTCTGTTGGCGAGGTCGCCGGTTTTGTATGGCGAAACCAGGAAGCCTGCTTCTTCCACTCGCTCCTTAAAGTCCGGTCCGTAGCTGCGGACATGATCGTGCTGACCATACAGCCTTTGCCGTTCTTGCGGGCTGGTGATAGTCGGGTCTTCAAATGTGACGGAGCTGAGGATAGGCACAATCAGCAGGGCGTAGCCGCCTGGGCGCAGCACGCGGTTAAACTCTGCCAGCGCCCGGCGGTCGTCAGGGACGTGTTCCAGCACGTGGCTACAATAGATGATATCGAATGAGTTTTCCGGATATTGGATGTTGCTCACATCCATCTTCACCATCGCTTTTGGGTTGTGCAGGTCGGCGCTGAGGTAATCCAACCCCGGAACCCGCCGAAAGCGGCGGGCGAGCGCCTCTTCTGGGGCGATATGCAACATTCGCTCCGGTTTGCTGCCAAGCTGCACATACCGGCTGTTGAAGAAGAGCCAGACCAGGCGAAAGCGTTGCAGTGAACGACAAATCGGGCAAAATTGGTGGTAGGGACGATGCAGACGGAGAAAGCAGCGCAGGTGGCTTTCGCAGATGGGGCAGTAGAAAGTTTCTCCTCTAAAATACCAGCGACGAAGACCTTCCGGCAGGGAGAAGAGAATTTGGGCAGCCAGGAAGTCCACCAGCTTTTTGGTGCGATTTGGGGAAGTCAGCGCTGCCTGAATGCGTTGGAGCATAAAAGAGAAATCTCCCCTCTAAAGTATAACATGCCGGATTTTGCCGCTTGAGAGAAATCTTAAGTTCGGGTATTGTTGCTGGAACTGCATCTCTGACGCGAGCGATTGGGGCAACTAAGGGATATAATAAAGTGCCCTGGTAATCGGGGATTTCCAATCAGTTCAGCACAAATCCGACACAGATAGAGGTTGTTGCCCATCCATGAAAACCGTCGCCGCTGATAGACTTCAACCTGACGCCCCCGATCAAACGACGATCACAGAACGGTTTCAAAGTGGGCAGGTGCTCACCATCTCTGGAGGGCACTTCTTCCACGATATATACACGGCTTTTGTGCCCGCTCTGTTGCCGGTGATGATTGATAAGCTCTCATTATCGCTGACCATGGCGGGTTCATTGACGGCGATTCAGCAGCTACCCGGGGTGCTCAATCCATTCATCGGTTACCTGGCAGACAAGATCAGTCTGCGCTATTTCGTGATTCTGGCGCCGGCTTTGACCGCCACCTTGATTGGTAGCCTGGGGTTAGCGCCAAATTATCTGACATTGGTGCTGATCTTCTTGATGGCAGGGGTGAGTACAGCAGCCTTTCACGCCCCCGCTCCGGCGATGATTGGGCGCATCTCAGGCAAATCGGTGGGACGGGGGATGAGCTATTTTATGGCAGCCGGGGAGATGGCTCGCACCCTGGGTCCCCTGGTGGCTGTTTGGGCAATTTCGCTCTGGGCATTGGACGGCATCTACCGCCTCAGTGTGATTGGCTGGGCGACTTCCCTGGTCTTATACTGGCGATTAAGGCGGGTGCCGGCGCGCTCGGGAAAAAACGTGGGTCTGCGGCAGGCGATTCCGGCAATGCGCCGCCTGTTCATCCCAATTATGGCGTTCACCCTGTTACGGAGTTTTCTGGCGGAGTGCCTGGTTACCTACCTGCCCCTTTATATGAGTTCTCGGGGAGCCAGTCTGTGGATTGCCGGGGCGTCGTTGTCTCTCCTCGAAGTTGCGGGCGTCGCCGGGGTACTCTTCAGCGGTATTTTCAGCGATAAGCTGGGGCGTAAACCGGTTTTGCTCATCGCCACGGTGGCTTCATCTGCAATTGCTTTGCTATTCTTGAATATCGAGGGATGGGCATTGGTGCCGGTTCTCCTTTTGCTCGGTTTCACCTGCCTTTCGACCACACCGGTCTTACTCGCCATGGTGCAGGAACATCTGCCTGATCATCGAGCCGTGGGGAATGGGGTGTTCATGCTCATCTCATTTGCGCTTCGACCCATCGCCATCCTGTCCATCGGTTTCATGGGGGATCGGCTGGGGTTGACCTCGGCTTTTTATGCCAGCGCCTTGATCTCGCTTCTATCAATTCCAGCCATATTGGCGCTGCCATCCATCCCCCGCCGATTGACAGCCTGACCATCTGACCCGGGATTAGCCCGAAGTCGGCTCACCGGGGATGATTTGGGGTGCTTTCTCAGAGACCAGGCTTTGCTCCCGCTGGCGGATGCGCTCCATCACGCTCCGGCTGCGTAGCCACAGCCAGGCGGTTTGGGTGCCCATGCTGATTCCCATCACGATCAGAGCGACATATAAACCCGCCAGAGGCGCCCAAATCACTGCGATGAGGTACAAAACCCCCGATGTTGCCAGGTAGATGACCACCGCTTCGGTGATGCCCCGGGTGACACGCCCGTGCAAAATCGCCCCCTGGTACCAGCTCTGCAACACTGCCAGGGCAGGCAGAGGCAAGGCGATATATAAAGCCAGCCTCGCCATCTCGACCAGCTCTGCCCTCAGACCAGATATCCAGCCGAACCACAGGCTTGAGAGAGGCGTGATCGCCATAATCAGGAGAGCAAGCGTGCTGAATACTGAAAGTCGAGTGGTGAAGCGACGCAAGTTTGCATACGAGTGGGGTTCATCCAATAGCGCCACCACCACCTCATTGTATGCCACCCCCAGGCTGCGAAACATAAACACCAGACCGTTGACAACCGGCAAAACTGCCAGAGAAGACAGCGCCAGGGGCAGGCGGCTGATGGCGGCGCTGCCAATCGGTTGAGCCAATAAAAAGAGCAAGGAGGTCATCGCCAGGGGGATGTAAAAATCCAGGAAAGAGCGCAAAGTCAAAACAGGATGCACTGGCGGGGCGATTTTAAGCTCGTTATGCAGGACCGGTTTGACCACAATGCCGACATATATAGCCTCACTGATGACACCCGCCGCCACAGCCGAGGTGGCTACCACAATGCCGGAAATGTTCCCCAACAGGTAGCCGGTGAGCAACACAAGCCCATCTGCGCTCAGACGGATGACGGTTCCAACGCCGATGGTGCGCGAGTGCCCGAAGCGAATTAAAACCCCCTGATTGAAACGCCGATAGGCAATTGACCACGTCCAGGGGGTCATGATCATCAGCCCAATTCTCCCGGGCTCGAGAATTTCTGCAGGCACACCCAGGATATTTTTGACCACAATCGAGTAAAGCGGTGTAAAGGCGATGAGGATGTGCAAAGCGGTCATGCTCCCGCCTACCACCATCATAAAGCGCCGTATCTTGAGGTAGGAAACCCAATCTTTGGAGAGGGCGGTGGAGGCAGCCAGGAGCATGATCACAGGCGCTTCGATGATCAGGGCTAGCGGGAAAACGATGCCGCCATAGGCAGCCAGATTAACCTCAGGATTAGGCAAGCGGGCAACCACCGCGCTTAATGCGGGTAATTCTGCCCCCATCAACAACCAGCTAAACGCCAGGGGCGACCAGGTATTGAAGATACGCCTCAGAGATATTTCTTTGGAAGTGGGTAACATTGAAAAGATGCGCCAAGTGATTGATATAATAAAGCAGCCTGCTGAGTATACACCCTTTTCGATTCCAGGGTAATAGGGTGGGGTTGAAATCAAACCAGATAAGCCGACGTTTTAGGAGAGAGGATGTCTGATCGGTTGGATGAGTTCGAAAAGTATCGCGAGCGGATGAACGCGCGCATTTATGAGATTGATCACCTGGGAATAAAACGGTTTTTTAACCTGGATTCCGCCGCCTATCAGGATGGCGCCCTGGAGGCAAAAACCAAGGAATTATTGGGGCTTGTGGCTTCGACGGTGTTAAGGTGCAATGATTGCATTGATTATCATCTGATTCAATGTGTCAATGCCGGATGGAGCGCTGCTGAACTGTACGACGCCCTGAACGTGGCGTTGATTGTAGGTGGGAGCATCGTCATCCCTCACTTGCGCCATGCCATTGAGACCATTGATCTTTTACGAGAGAGAGACGGTCATGAAGTTTAAGAACGGATGGGTGCATCCTTCGCGCCTGTACACAATTGGCGAAGAGATTGCCAATAGCGTCACCCACGGGGTTGGCGCGGGTCTCAGCATTGCCGGGATGACTGCCCTGCTCGTTTTTGCAGCCAGCCGAAGTACACCCTGGCATGTGATCAGCTACAGCATCTACGGCGTCACGCTGGTGCTGCTTTATCTGGCATCTACCCTGTATCACAGCATTCAGCATCCGGGGGCAAAGCGTTTCCTGCAACGTCTGGACCATTCGGCAATTTACCTCTTGATCGCCGGCACTTACACCCCGTTTTTGCTCATCAGCCTGCGCGGCGCCTGGGGATGGACCCTCTTGGCGGTCATCTGGGGTATGGCGATTCTGGGTGTGGCGTACAAGATGATCTTCCTGGAACATTTTGAACGACTTTCTGCTCTCGGTTATGTCCTGATGGGATGGCTGTGTGTCATCGCCGGCAGGCAACTGATGGCGAATTTGACCACCGATATTTTGCTTTGGCTGGCGCTCGGTGGAGTCGTATATACCGCCGGCATCACTTTTCTGGTCATCAAGAAGTTGCCCTACCGCCATGCCATCTGGCACCTGTTTGTCCTGGCTGGGAGCCTGTGCCATTATTTGGCAGTGTTCAAGCTGATGAATTATAGCTAAGCGTCTTGACGAAATAGAACACATGTGCTATATATAAGCCTGATATCCCAACTCCATCGCGCCTGATGCTTCCTTGCTTGGCTCAAGCGGCAGGTAAAGAACCCAAGTCCATAGTTCTCTCGATTGCAAAGGAGTAAACCCATGTCCCCTCGCCCGCGTGTTCTAAAATTCGCAAAGCTGGTCAAAGCGCCCTCGTCGTTGGTGTACGAAGCCTTTACCAATGCCACCAGCCTGCAAGAGTGGCTGTGCGATTTTGCCACAGTCGATCCAAAGATCGGCGGTCGTATTTACCTCTACTGGAATTCCGGCTTCTATTCAGCCGGTGAATTCACCCGTCTGACCCCCGGAGAGAGTCTCGCCTTTATCTGGAAAGGTCGGAGCGACCCCAGAGCGACTGAAGTGGAGGTGCGACTGAAAAATGAAAAAGGGGATACGCTCGTTCAACTCGTCCATCGTGGGGTCGGTTTTGGCGCTAAATGGGAAATGATACGCAGTGAAATTCACGAAGGCTGGTCATCCAGCCTGGATAACCTGGCGTCCGTGCTGGAGACGGGAGAAGACCAGCGTTTTGTCCGCCGACCGATGATGGGCATCACCTTCAGCGATTTTAACGATGAAATTGCTAAACGTTTGAATGTGCCGGTGACCAAGGGCATCCGCATTGACTCTGCGGTGGAGGGGATGGGCGCCCAGGCGGCTGGGTTGCAGGGGGATGACGTCATCGTCAGCATGGATGGGCAGGACGTCTCGGATTGGTCGAGCCTGTCCAATGTGCTCGCCTCTCATCATGCTGGAGACAAAATTGTGGTGGTCTTCTATCGCGGCGCGGAGAAGAAAACGGTTTTGATGGAACTATCGCGCCGACCTCTACCTGAGCTGGCGCGGGATATCCCCTCCCTGGTTGAGGTCAGTAGCCAACGCCAGGCGAATATCCAGGCAGAGATGGATGAATTTTTCAAAGATGTGAGCGAAGAGGAAGCTTCCTTCAAACCTGAGCCTGATGAATGGAGCGCTAAAGAAGTCCTGGCGCACCTCATTCATGGCGAGCGAGGCTACCAGAACTGGATCACAGAGCTGGTTGGAAGGCAGGAAGCGCATCATGATGATTGGACGGGTAACCTGCAGGCTCCCATCGATGCGACCCTCGCAGTTTACCCCACATTGTTGGATTTACGCCAGGAATACCGGCGTAGTTGTGCTGAAACCGTCGCCCTGATCGCCAACCTGCCATCTGATTTTGAGCGCTATAAAGGCAGCTTCTGGCGCCTGGCATACAACGAAGCCGAAGCGCCTTACCATCACCGCGTCCATTTGGAGCAGATGGGCGCAGCGATCGCTGCCGCGCGAAAATAGCCTGATTGAGTAAGGATTGAGCAGAAATAGGGCAGGCTTATCTCCCTGAGATAAGCCTGCCCCTTTTATGTCATAAAAGATGCCTATTTCCACTCGACTTTGCAGGCTCTCTTCTGCCCAAGCCCGCAATCTGTTGTATCATCACAACTCTAACGTTTCTCTTAACCGCCTGTGCTATAATGCCACCCCAGAGGTGTGAATTTATGCTGAAGAAGATTGTCAAAATATTCGGGGGCGACCCAAACAAACGCGCTATAGATCAATTCTCTCAGGTGGTGGACGAGATCAATCGTCTCGAGCCTGAGTTTGAAAAAATGAGCGATGAGGCTCTACGGGCAAAGACGGCAGAGTTTCGCCAACGGTTGGCGCAAGGTGAGACGTTGGACGAAATCCTGCCCGAAGCTTTTGCCGCGGTCCGGGAAGCGAGCAAACGCACCATCGGTTTGCGCCACTTCGACGTCCAGTTGATCGGCGGGATTGTTCTGCACCAGGGCAAGATCGCCGAAATGCGCACCGGCGAGGGCAAAACCCTGGTGGCGACTTTACCCCTTTACCTGAATGCGCTCACCGGCAAAGGCGTTCACCTGGTCACAGTTAACGATTATCTCGCCCGCCGTGACGCTCGTTGGATGGCGCCAATTTACAATCTGCTCGGCTTGAGCGTGGGCGTGCTCCAGATGGCGGCGCGCACCGAAAACGGCAAAAAGGCTTTTATTGTTGACCTGGAGCGCGAATCTCCCCATGAAGACCAGCACCAGCTTCGCATGGTCCCCAGGGACGAGGCATATCGGGCTGACATTGTCTACGGCACCAACAGCGAATTTGGCTTCGATTATCTGCGGGATAACATGGCGATGCGCCTGGAGGATCGTGTCCAGCGCGGGCACTATTACGCCATCATTGACGAGGTGGACAACGTGCTGATTGACGAAGCCCGCACTCCCCTCATCATCTCTGGTCCCGCCCAAGATGAGGCAGAATGGTATATTCGCATGGCTCAGGTGGTGCGCCAGCTTCGCCCAGAAGATTATGAAATCAGCGAAAAGGATCGCAATGTCACCCTGACCGAGTTGGGTGAAGCCCATGTGGAGGAATTGCTGGGCATGGCTTTGCGCGACCCCGATCGCCCGGAGGATGTGACCCCTGAACAAGCCCGGATGCTGGGTTATCTCGAGCAGGCGCTCCGCGCCCAATTTCTCTTCCGGCGCAATAAGGATTATCTGGTGCAGGGCGGTAAGGTGGTAATTATCGACGAGTTCACCGGGCGATTGATGCCGGGCAGGCGTTGGTCGGATGGTTTGCACCAGGCGGTTGAAGCCAAAGAGGGCGTGCGTGTGCAGGAAGAAAATGTGACCTACGCCACCATCACCATCCAGAATTACTTCCGCATGTACCAGAAACTGGCGGGTATGACCGGAACCGCCCTGACTGAGGCGGAGGAGTTTGATAAGATTTATAAGCTGGATGTCATCGCCATCCCCACCAATCTGGAGTACATCGCCTCCCGCCCGGGCAGCGACCTGGAAGGATGATCGCGATGAGCATGGTTACAAATACAGCTATTACGCTCGGGTGGGCGACCCTCATAAGACCCCAGTTTTTTGGAAACGAAAAGATTATCCCGATATTGTCTATCGCACCGAAGAAGCCAAGCTGCGGGCGGTGATGACCGAGGTGCTCCAGCACCACGTTGTCGGACGACCAGTTTTGCTCGGCACCACCTCGGTTGAGTTGTCGGAGCGCATCTCAGCCCGCTTGCGGGCGGAACCTCTGCGGCGCCTGGCGCAAGTTTTGCTCATCCGCCACGCCTGGTTCAAGCAAAACCAGCGCGAGGAGGACGGGCGGCTGGTTCCTGAGTTGCAGTTCATGAATGAGCGTCTGGAGAACCTGGATATTTCCGCCATGCGCAAAATGAGCCGGGATTTGGGCATCTCTTTCAACCCCGAAGACCCGGAGAACCTCCCGGTTTTGTTGCAGATGTTGGGACTGGAAGCGGGCGACGCTGAACGGTTGGTGTCGGTCTTGAAGGCGGGAATCCCCCATCAGGTGTTGAACGCGCGCAAACATACCGAAGAGAGCCAGATCATCGCCGGGGCTGGCGCATTCGGAGCGGTGACCATCGCCACCAATATGGCTGGGCGTGGCGTGGATATTAAGCTGGGCGGTGAGCTTGCCGAAGAGGTGCTGGCGGCGGTCAACCGCGTCTTGCGTCGCACAGGCACGGCGGATCCATTTGAGATGAGCCTGGAAGAACGGCGTCAGGCGCTGCTCAAACTTACCCCATCGGACTATGGCATTTACGAAGCTGAGGTGAATTACTTCCTGCAGTACATGGCAGATATGGAAAAAGTGCGCCGATTGGGGGGCTTGCATGTGATCGGTTCGGAACGGCATGAAGCCCGCCGAATTGACAACCAGCTCCGGGGTCGCGCCGCCCGTCAGGGTGATCCGGGGTCTTCTCGCTTTTACCTCTCCATGGAGGATGAGTTGATGCGCCTGTTCGGCGGTCAACAAGCCGACAGCCTGATGCAGCGCCTCAAGATTGACGACGCCACCCCCCTCGAGGTTGGCTTGGTCGGTCGCCTGGTGGAACAATCCCAGACCCGAGTTGAAGGCTACAACTTTGATGTGCGCAAGCACCTGCTCGAATACGATGATGTGCTCAACACTCAGCGTTCCAAAATTTATGAGCAGCGCAACCGGATTTTCATCAAGGAAGACCTGAGCGAAGATGTGGTCGAAATGTTGCGCACCGAGGTCACGCGGCGCATCCCCGAAGCCTTGAAGGATGAAGAAGGACCCTGGAAACTGCTCGCCTGGTTGGAACAAATCCAACCTCCATTGCCGGTTGATCATCTCATTTACCCCTCATATATGCTGAAATTGCTTGGCGAGCAAATCCTCGGTGATCGCACAGAGATCAGCAAGGAGAAGGCAATCAGCAGCTTGCTCGAAATTGCCCGCCTCTCGCTGGAGGCTGAACGAGATCACCTCATCCGATCGGTGGAGAAGCTACTTGCTCAAACCCGCGATCGCCTGGAGAGCCAGCTCCAGGAGCGGATTGATGCGTTGGACGCTTTCTTTGAAGGCTTGGAGATGGAAGAAGAGGGCGAAGCCCGCAGTCCGCGGCAGATGATCGAAGAGCTTTCCAACATTGCCCGTCTGCCTGTCAAGCTTACACCAGAACAACAAAGGTTGTTGCGCAACCCGGATGGCGGTGGAGACCTGGATGACCTGATCGAGGATGTCCGCTCACAGGTTGAGGACCAGATTGTCAACCAGTCCATCACCCGACTGGTGGGGAGCATCGAGCGCCGTTTGGAAGAACCTCTGGCGGTCAGCGTCGCAGAGCTGGTCGATCTGGACTGGGACGAAATCGAGCAGTTGATTTTTGGGGCGACCAACAGAATTTACGAGAAAAGGCGTGAGCGCCTGTTGGGAGAGGGCGGACAGATTAATCGCGAGCTGGAAGACATCCTTGGGCGCGCTAACGGCACACTGGGGGCGACTGCCATTTATCAGCTCTTGCTGATGATGACTCAAGGGGCGCGCGCCGCCTTTGATAAGAAAACCCACCGCCGTGTCCTGCTTCGCACCACCCGCATGTCTTACCTGTTTTATGTTGCCCAACTTCTCGAAGGGCGTGAGACGGAGGATATCTCTCAGGAAGTCCTGGAACATCTGGAAGGCGCGCAAAGGGTGATGCAACAAGCCTGGGGGAATGCCGAATGGAATCGCCTGTTCAACTCCTCTATCGCGGAATTGGACGAGAATACCCGGTCGGCGCTGAAGAATGCGCTGGGGGAGGTGGATTACCAGCAGCTATTCATCCCGCTATCCAGCCTCAGCCAGGATAATCGGGTGAAGGTGATTGACGCCCTGGGACGCCGAGCGCTGACCGAGATTTACCGCCAGCTTCTGCTTTCGGTGATTACCGAACTGTGGGTCGAATATCTGACCCAGATGGAAGCGCTGCGCGTTTCGATCGGTCTGGAGGCTTACGCCCAACGCGACCCTCTGGTTCAGTACAAAAGCCGGGCTTTCAGCCTCTTCCAGGAATTGCTCAGCAACATGCGACTGGGCGTGGTCAGCCGCATGTTCACCTATCGCCCGCGCGATATGAGCATGGTTGGCGCCACGGTCTCTCGGCAAGAGCAGCCGGGCATGGAGGAATCTCAATTAAAAGAGCCTGAGGAAGAAGTTGCGATTGAAGCCGGGGAAATGACGGTTGTTGCCCAGTCAGCACCCAGCGGCGATTCCAATGGCAGCAGGAGTAAAAAGCGCCGACGCCGACGCAGATAAGCGCGCCTCAACAGGTTTTTGGAAAAGGCTCTTTCTTCGATATAAAAAAGCAACCTGCTCGCTTGATGGTTTGAAAGCGGGCAGGTTTGATATGGCGCCTAGGTGTTAGCGGATTTCTGCTCCCATTCCGCAACCGCCTCACGGATCAGAGATTGGATCTCCGGGTCGGGGACTTCATCCACCCCCTCATAGCGCTCCAACCCGACCATCACGATCAGCCCCTGGGTTGGGTGTTCCATAAGACGGATGCCCTTTCCGGCGAGATGGGATTCGCTCAGTTTTTCCTGGAGGATTTCGTCTATTTGAGCTACGATACTCTTCTCCGGGACGAGGGGACGCGTTTCTGGCTGAACGGCTCGGGCGACCAGATCAATCGGGCTGAATTTTGGCGTTTGAGGGGTAGAGATGGGGGGCGTTGGAGAATCCTGGATCAGTTGCGCGACGGAGGGAGCAGTCGAGACGGATGGGGGCGTTTCTTTGCTTTCACTTCCGGGACTCAACCATGTCAGCAGGGTGGTGAGTTGCCCGATCAGCCGTTCACGCTGGCTATGGGTTAAATCTGCAGGGAAGCGGATAATTTTGCCGTTCACTTCGGGGTAGTAATTACCGCTTTTTCGATCCTGCCAAATCGTGGCAGTTTCGATCAGGTTGGGGTGGCTTTTTGGTTTCGGCGTGCTCTCGGGCTTTTCGGACCGCATGCCGGCGAAGAGGATACCAATGGCGATACCCGCTCCAATTCCGATCACAGCCGTCAGGATGAGAAAGATCGCCTCGTTCATCATTCACCTCCCTTGGAGTCAAGCACATTCTGGCATTTGAAACGAATTCAGGTTGCTCATGGCATCAACGGTTGGCATTGGGGGCAGAAATGCGTGCCTCGTTGCCCCACCGTAATTTTTTGAATTGGAGCGCCGCAATTTGGGCAGGGCTTTCCGGTCTGGCGGTACACCCGAAAGTGGTTTTGAAAATTCCCTCCCCGATAGACCCAATCAATGCTTGCGCCATTGTGGCGTATGCCTTCCTGGAGCACCTGGCGGATACTCCTCCATAACCGCTCGGCATGATTTTCGGTCAGTTTATCAGACATCTCCAGCGGATGCAATCCGGCTTTGTGCAAGGCTTCATCGGTGTAGATGTTGCCCAAACCTGCCAGGAAGCTCTGATCTAGCAAGAGCGGTTTGAGCCTGCGATGACGCGCCTGTAACCTTTGGTATAAATCTTGGGCTTGAAAATTCTCATCCAACGGTTCCGGACCAAGGCTGGCGAACAATTGATCCGGTTCTGAGGTGAGCCAGACGCGTCCAAATTTACGGGTGTCATTAAACGCCAGGCGATATCCACCGATAAAGTCAATCAACAGGCGATGATGGGGCGCCAGAGGGGCATCCTGACGTTCTACGTGTAAATCTCCGCTCATTCTGAGGTGAAAAATCAGATCATGTTGTGAGAGGCTGAGCGCCAGATATTTTCCCCGC
>FWPV01005179.1_pt1 | contig 16735 bp, 15 predicted proteins | sample 2228371 | NCBI WGS metagenome assembly FWPV01 (sample SAMEA103939776, study PRJEB20133) | metagenome | reverse complement strand
CCTTAAAAAAATAGTAACTTTGAAAATTGAAATTACATGGATATTCTGTCTATTTTAAATCAGAAAAAACAATATACTCACCATGCCATGCCAGAAACGGAATTTCCATACGATACCGCCTATTTTAAAGCGAACACAAATTTTGGAGATATCACAGTAGACTTTAATTTCCATACGATACCGCCTATTTTAAAGTAATTTCCATACGATACCGCCTATTTTAAAGCGAGCACAAATTTTGGAGATATCACAGTAGACTTTAATTTCCATACGATACCGCCTATTTTAAAGCTGTCTCCAACAGGTCTGCATATTCTATGCAATTACTTATTAATAAGTTTTTAATATTTATGATTTATGGTTAGGATACACTGATTCCTCTGGGTGAAGTGTGACGGTAGATTTCCCCATCCTCCTATGAAACCTGACAGTAATGGATCACATCAGGTTCTGCTCCTTCCTGCTGAAGAGGAATGCTGCTGCCGAGACAGAAACCACTGCAAAGAATGTTATAACGGCAAGGTTAAGGCCGAGGGGGAGGACCGACTCCCTGAGTATGGTGAACCTGAGGGCGTCAACAGCATAGGTGAGGGGGTTGATGTAGACCGCGCCCTGCAGCCATGCCGGGAGGCCCGTGATGGGGAACAGGGCCCCGCTCAGGAGGAATATCGGAAGGACTATGAAGCTCATTATAAGGTTGAACCCCTCCATACTATCCGTGAAGGCCGCGATAACAAGGCCCAGCCCGCCGAGTCCCATGGATATTATGAGGGCTATGACCATGCTCACGGCAAAGCAGGCCGGGGACATGGTAACACCCACTATGAATGAGAGGAGGAGGAGTATGGCTGCCTGTATCATGGAGGCTGTGCTTATACCCAGGGCCTTCCCTATAACTATCGCCTGCCTTGATACCGGGGCTACGAGGATCTCCTTGAGGAAACCGTACTGCCTGTCTATTATCACCGAGACCCCCGAGAATATTGAGGTGAAAAGTATGGTCTGGCCGATTATACCCGGGTAGATGAAGGCCCTGTACCCCCCTGAAACTCCTCCGAAGCGTACAGCGGCCCCCAGGCCGGTCCCGAATATTATGAGCCACAACAGAGGCGTCACAACCGACGTCACTATCCTTGACCTGTACCTGAAGAACCTCTTCATCTCACGGAGCCATATCGTGTATATACCTTCAAGTTCCGGCATCAGTATCAGGCCTCCCCGCCTATACCTGAACCCGTGTACTTTATGAAGACATCCTCAAGGGTCGGGTGCTCCAGTTCAACCGACCTGATGTAGAATCCCCGGGCCGCTGCGAAGTTCACTATCTCGGGTATTAGGTTCTCGCCGGCCTCCACCAGCAGCTTTATCTCATCCCCTGAGATGAAGGCCTCCCTGACGTAGTCCTGTTTACCTATGAGTTCATAGAACTCCCCTGCCCTGTCAACCTTCACGGTTATCTTATCGGCCCCGAGCTCCCTTTTAAGGTTCCGGGGTGCGTCAGCCTTTATTATCCTGCCCCGGCTCATTATTGCCACCTCGTCGCAGAGTTTATCGGCCTCCTCCATGTAGTGTGTTGTGAGGAGCACCGTGACGTCCTCCTCCCTGTTGAGCTTCCTTATATACTTCCATATGCTCTCCCGGGTCTGGGGGTCGAGTCCGAGTGTTGGTTCATCAAGGAAGAGTACCCTTGGGTGGTGTATGAGGCCCCTGCCTATCTCGAGCCGCCTCTTCATACCTCCAGAGTAGGTCTTCACGTATTCATCCGCCTTGTCACCGAGGGCTATGAGTTCAAGGACCTCCTCTATCCTCTGTTTCCTTATATCCCCCGGGACTCCGTAGAGGGCTGCGTGCATTTCAAGGTGCTCCCTCCCTGTGAGGATATCGTCAAGGGCCCTTGACTGGAATACTATCCCTATGGACTCCCTCACCTTCTTTGACTCCCTCACAATATCGTATCCATTCACCCATCCCCTCCCTGATGTCGGGTGGAGGATGGTGCAGAGCATTGATATGAGCGTAGTCTTACCTGCCCCGTTGGGTCCCAGGACACCGTATATTGAGTCCTCCGGGACCTGGAGGTCAACCCGGTTAACTGCAAGGAAGTCATCATACCTTTTGCTTATGGCCTCTGTCTCTATAATGTTCACACAGGACCCCCTCTTGTTTCATGGATTAATCTATGGGTAATACTATTAATATATGGTGGGTTCGTTGTTCTCCCAAGGCCATCGAGGGGGCCTTAGGATCATTTAAACTTTATTCTGGGTGTTCTGGATCCATGAGCAGTCCCATTATGCAGGATGGGGACACTGCGAACCTTTTGGTGGCTGATGATGGCGTGGGGCTTCCTCCGGATTTTGACCCTGAAAGGGACGGTAAGCTGGGGATGGAGCTCATGATAAACCTTGCAGGGCAGCTTGGAGGCCGGCTTGAAATAGATGGCTCGGATGGTGTCCGCATAGGGGTCAGCTTCCCCCTGGATAATTCAGAAAGTTATGTGCCACTGGACGAATCATAGATCTTAACGGTTTTCATGATTAAATAATTTTTGCTGTTAAATTTTTATAAAAAATTATAACCGGATGTACCATCCATATTATTATATGGTGATGGTATGATACTTGAAACCGTAAAGTCCGGGGGAATTTCACATAACTCCTACTTCCTTGGTTCCGGTGGTGAAGCTGCGGTCATAGACCCCAGGAGGGATGTTGACGTCTACCTTGACCTTGCAGAGAGGCACGGCATGAATATAAGGTACATCTTCGAGACGCACCGGAACGAGGACTACACCATCGGTTCCGTGGAGCTTGCACGCTACGTGGATGCGGAGATACTCCATGGCTCTGAACTGGACTTCAGGTACGGTACGGCTGTGGTGGATGGTGACACCTTTAAAGTCGGGTCCCTGGAACTGGAGGTCCTTGAAACTCCAGGCCATACATATGAGAGCATCTCAGTGGCTGTAAGGTACCCTGATGTCAGCGATGATGCCATAATGGTGTTTACGGGGGATGTGCTCTTCGCCGGTGAAACCGGGCGTGTTGACTTCTTTGGCCCTGAAAGGATAGAGGAAACTGCCGGGCTCCTCTATGACAGTATACATGAAAAGATTCTCCCCCTGGGTGACCAGGTTCTTCTCCTGCCTGCCCACGGGGCGGGATCTGTGTGCGGTGCCGAGATAAGGGACCAGGACGTTACAACCATCGGCTATGAGAAGCTCACAAACCCCTACCTCTCAATGAGCCGTGGGGAGTTCATTGAACACAAGAGGTCAGAGAGGCTCTACACTCCCCCATACTTCAGGAGGATGGAGGAGAACAACCTGAAGGGGGCCCCGGTTGATAACCCGTACCTTGAGGCCCTCAGCGTCCCTGAATTCAGGGAACTCATGGATGATGGTGCCCAGGTGGTTGATGTCCGCAACCCCGCTGGATTTGCAGGCGGACACGTGCCCGGGAGCATTAACATCTGGCAGGATGGGTTCGCTGCCTTCGCCGGTTACTTCCTCAACTATGAGGACCCCCTGGTCATCTTGGGTGAGGGCCATGGCCTGGACCCTGTGAGGAGGTCCATGATAAGGCTCGGGTATGATAACATGGCCGGCTACCTTTCAGGTGGATTCCAGTCATGGTACATGGCTGGTAACGAGGTCAGTAAGCTGGACGCCATTGGAGTCCATGAGCTCGCTGAGAGGCTTGATGAATTCAGTTTACTGGATGTCAGGAAGATAACTGACCGTGAAAGGTTCCATATTGAGGGCTCGGAGCACATCTGGGTCGGGGATCTCCCCGGGAACATTGACAGTGTCCTTAAGGGGAACCTTCTCATCTACTGTGACTCTGGCTACAAGTCAACCATCGCTGCAAGCATACTGCAGGGACACGGGGTGGATGCGGCCACGCTCCTGGGGGGTATAACCGCCTGGGTGAGGGCTGGTTACCCTGTGGTGGAGGGTTAGCCTGTCCACTGCACGGTCATGGCACCGTCCTTAAGGACCCTTAAAACACTGGAGGTGACAGATCATGGGAATAGTTAAGATACCCCTCATGAGCAGGGAGGAGTATGATGAATTCATATCAGAGAACTTCATGAGCAGGATAGCATTTAACGGGGAATACCCCTACATAGCCCCGTTCCTCTACGTCTTTGATGGTGAGCACATCTACTTCCTCTCAACAAGGTACGGTAGGAAGATAGAACTCCTGCGGAACAACCCCTGTGTGGCTGTTGAGATAGAGAACTATAAACCTGACCTTTCAGAGTACCGCTTCGTCACACTGCAGGGCCAGATAGTTGAGGAGACGGAACCCGGGGAGGTTGAACGTGTTAAGAAGATGTTCGCTGACCTCATAGAGACCAGGAACCTGTCAAGGAACATCCTTAGGGCCCTGGGTCATTCGCCTGAGGACCCCCTTGCCTGTCTCGTGAAGATGAACAGGAGCCATGTCTGGAAACTCGTTGATGTGGTTGATATAACAGGGATAAAGAGCGGTTAGTGAAGGGTAAATTCAGGTCCCCCCTGCCTTATAAATAATTTTTTTAGCCCCGGACCCCGGGTGGGATGGATCACTTAATTCTCTTTGAAAACAGTTTCAGGGCCAGCCGTCTCTATAGGTGCAGTTTTTAGAGAAGAAAAAGAATTAGGGTTCCAGGTGGTTCCACCTGGAACATGGTTAGGGGGATGAAAAGGTTAGGGTGGTTTTTGAAGGAGTTTGTGTCAAGGTTGGGGGGATGAACATCTACCTCCTTCACCTACCCTGATATTAACTGTCCTTCACATACACTAAAGTTTTTATGTGAAAATCTTCACCCAGGAGGGTTGGGGATGTGAATTTCACCTTCATGCCATGATATGGGTCCCTTAGCCTTAGGGATCATGGTTTCGACCATCATATCAGTCCCATCAGAATCCCTGTCAGGGTCCTGCTTCCGGCTGCGAATGCCATGAAGGTCACCGCCATACCGGTCTTTATCAGCCGGGACACCCTGGAGGCCGTTTCAACATCCTGTTCCCTCAGGATCATCAGGGCAGCCCTGAGGAACACTGCTATTGCAGCCATGAGGACCGGAAGGTAGAGTGCAGAGAATATTCCCATGAAATAGAGTACTGGACTTGTTAGGCTGGCTGAGAACATGAATAAGGCTGCAAGGATGCCTGAAATCCTCATCCCATATTTTATGGGGAGGGTTGATGCCCCGTTAAGCCTGTCGCCCCGGACATCCTCCATGTCCTTAACTATCTCCCTTGCCATGGTCATGAGGAAGGCGTAGAAGCCGAGGTAAATGGATGTGGCAACCTCACCCACAACCACACCACCAAAGACAAAGCTGAGGCCTGTCAGGAATGATATTGTGACATTACCCACAAGGCACTTCTTCTTGAGGCTCCATGCATAGTAGACCATGAGGAGTGAACTTGAAACCACTATGAGGCCCGGGACTGTGCCCAGGTAAAGGCCAAGGATGGAGGCTGTAAAAAATAGGGCGGTGGAGTAGATCCCTGCAGCCCTCCGGCTAATCCTCCCTGATGGTATTGGGCGGGATGGCCTGTTCACAGCGTCTATTTCATGGTCAAAGTAGTCGTTAACGGCATTACCTGCCCCTGTTGCGATGAACACAACGGCCGATGCAACAATGACTGAGGGGTCAGAGCTGCCTGCGATGAGTGCCATGAGTATTATGGTTATAACCGCCATAAGGGCGTTTACTGGTCTGAGTATCTCAAGGTACGGGTTCAAGGTGATGCACCTCCATCTGGGTGTGATAAATGATTCTATGCTCCACTTTAAATCAAAAGTCACTTATAGAGTGAAATACTTCATAGTCTCTATGAACGGCAGTGATGTTCTTGGACTTCTAATGGTATATGTGTATGTTGCAGTTTTATTACTTGTGTCTGAGAGGTTACCTGAGGATAAACCAAATCTAAGCCGTAAATTCATACATATAATGGTGGGTAACATCCTTTTTATACTTCCCCTCTTTCAGAGCCGATTTGTAATCACATTCCTTGCAGCAGCCCCCTTCATAGTCCTCACCTTCCTTATAAGTCCCTACTCTCCCCTTAAGATAAAGCATCGCGCCTCATCCTACGGCCATGGCCTTGGCCTTGTATACTACTCCATATCCTGGACCCTAATGGCGTATATCTTCTTTGACAGGCCGTGGATCACCGGGATAGGTATAGCTGCAATGTCCTATGGTGATGGATTCGCGAGCCTAACAGGCCAGCGCTTCGGTAAAACCACCTACAGTGTGCTCGGTGACAGGAAGAGCCTTGAGGGGTCCCTGGGGATGTTCCTGGTCCTCCTGGTCACCATCCCCCTGGTACTCATATACTACTCCCAGAGGCCCGACCCCATCATCATCCTCCTGGTTGCCCTTACAGCAACCCTCCTTGAGGGGCTGACACCTAAGGGGCTTGATAACCTGACGGCATGCTTCGGGGCCGTTGCAGCCTACCTTCTGACCACAGGGGTGGGTCTATGAGGTTCATAGTTATTGATGGACTTGATGGTGCCGGTAAGGACACCCATGCCGAGCTTATAAAGAGGAGGTACCTCTCAATGGGTGAACGGGTGGTCTTCAGGTCACACCCCGAGGATGACAACCCCTACGGTAGGAGGGCCAGGAGGGCCCTCCTTGAGGGTGGGAGGATAAACCATATCCGTGCATCCGTATTCTACGCCCTTGACGTTATAAGGTCCCTCTGGAAGTACCGGTGGCGATCGAATCCAGGGGCTGATACGCTGATATTCTCAAGGTACCTTATGGGTGTGGCCTATCTCCCTGAGTTCCTGGCTGTACTGCTCTACAGGGTCCTCTACAGGGTCCTGCCGACAACCGAGTACATGTTCTTCCTTGACGTCTCACCCGAGGAGTCCCTGAGGCGGCTCATGGAGAGGGATGAGCATGAGATGTTTGAAAACCTTGAGGACCTCAGGAAGACCCGTGAGAAGGCCCTTAAACTTGCGGATGGATGGTACATTATAAACACCGAGGACCCCATCGAGGATGTTCAGAGGAGGATCGACAGGATCCTTGACAGGCTGGATATGAGAAACCCGGAGGATCAGGGGGCCGGGACAGTGAAGGGTGCCCCGGCTGAAGTAACGGAGGACCTGAATGAATAGGAGTACTATCCCCACACCAGAACCCAATCCCATGCTAAGTAACGGAGGACCTGAATGAATAGGAGTACTATCCCCACACCAGAACTCAATCCCATGCTAAGTAACGGAGGACCTGAATGAATAGGATAACATGCCTTGTTGAGGATAAGTCATCACACACACTCATGGGGGAGCACGGACTTTCCCTCTACATTGAGGGTGAAAGGGACATCCTCTTTGACACCGGTCAAAGCAGCCTCTTTGCAGAAAACGCGTCCATCCTCGGCCTTGAACTGGGGGGTGCAGATGCTGCCATCATATCCCATGGACACTATGACCATGGAGGCGGCCTCAGACACTTCATGGGTATCAACGACAGTGCAGAGGTGTTCATGGGGGAGGGGGCTTTCAGGAGGCGTTACGCGGTTGAAGATTCTGTTAAACGGTTCATAGGTATCCCTGAAGTTAAAAGTGAGCGTATAAACTTTGTGGGTGAAACATTACCCCTGGGGGATGGCTACACCATCCTGAAGGACTTTGGGGGAAGGTTCGGGAGGCCCGCGGGTAACCGGACACTCTTCATGGAAGCCGGGTCGGGAGTGGTACCTGACAGCTTTCAGGATGAAATCGTCCTTGTCATCGAATCCGGGCGTGAGGTTCACATTATAACCGGCTGCTCCCACAGCGGGATCCTGAATATTGTTGAAGCCGCCTCTCAACTCTTCCCTGATAGGAGCATCGGTGTCCTTGCAGGGGGGTTCCACCTTTCAGGTGACGTCAGGGGGGTTGCCCGGGGACTTGCGGAATTTAAGGTCCGTGAGATCTACACCGGCCACTGCACATCAGAGGAAGCCCTCCATGAACTTGATGACATCCTGGGTAATGTCAGGCCCCTGCGACCCGGGACCGTGATAGAACTCTAGGCCGTAAAAGGCTTATGGTGTGGAATAATGGTTCAGGGACCTGCAGTACCGTGATAAAACGATGACCTGAACCTCCTCTGAGGATGGTTATATCATCTGGTTCAGGGACCTGCAGTACCGTGATAAAACTCTAAGCCGTAACATGTGCAGTGGACTGTAATAAGATCAGATTCCCTGACAAAAACCCATAACAGCCCCACCGAACTGTAATAAGATTTTAGTTCACCGGTAGTAAAACTTATTAGTTTAATTTAACATAAATGATAATATGAAATGGCGTCTCCTGTTAATTTTTCTACTTGCAGCCGCCCTTGCAGGCACTGCATGCGCACATCAGCCCAGACTCGTCACCGGTACGGATGTTACCATTAAAAACCCTGAAGTATCCCAGGCATTCTACGGAAAGCTCACGGGAAAACCCGTCTATTTCACGGTGAGTTCTGATAAACCCTTCAGGTTATACGTTAACATACTGGTCCCCTACTCGGTGGATTCCAGGCCTGTGGCTGTTGATATCCTCAGGGATGACGGCACCCTCATCACGACCCTCCAGGGTAACCTCACAGAATGGGAGCCGTACTTTGAAGAATTCGGCGGCGACTCCTACTTCAAGGGGCCCGAGTTCAACCGTACGGTGGAACCTGGAACCTACCGTATAAGGGTCCGGAGCCAGACAAACAGGGACCCCTATGTCCTTGCAGTGGGGGATATTGAATCCTTCCCACCGGCAGAGGCCCTCAACGCCCTCCTGCTCCTCCCTCTGCTTAAGTCCGATGTCTTCGGCGTGCCTGTCCTCCCCCTTTTCATGCAGTTCCTTGGTATGGTTGCGGGTATGGGGGCATTCCTCGCCATCCTGATCTTATCAAGGAGCGGGAGGGGGTCCCCTGAAATATACGGGTCCCTTAAGAGGCTTGGATGGGGCGGTATTCTCCTTCTTGCCCTGGGATGGGCCCTCACCTACATCACAAACCCCCTTAACATAATGGGGAACGTTGAAAACATTGTGCTGCTCCTTATAGTTGTCCTTAACTGGAGGTTCAACAGGGGGCTTCCAGGTTACCGGCGGTTTTCAGGGCTCTTCCTCTTTATACTCTGGATGATACTCCTCTTCATCAGAGCCTCACTGATAAACTACTGAAACACCCTATACTCTGGATGACACTCCCACTCCAGAACATCAACTGATAAAGTACAGGAGGAAGGGGGGCTTTGTCCTTTCATGGCCTGGCCTCATGGAGGACCCCAGAGAGCTCCACATTGATGGTGTGCTGCATCATGGTGGTTCACCATCCCCCATTTTAGAGACCTCCATTCACAGATGTGCCCCGGCGAAAGATTTAATAGTTTAATATGCAAATCTTAAAAAGTAAGTTAATCAATTCATAGCCTTGATTTTATGATTACCATAAATCTCTGAAAGGTGTTTCAATTGGATAAGATAAAGATCGCTATAGTAGGTGTGGGGAACTGTGCCAGCTCCCTTATCCAGGGGATATATTATTATCAGAAAAAGGGTGCTGATGATGCAATAGGCCTCATGCACAGGGAAATCGGTGGATACGGTCCCGGGGACATTGAGGTGGTTGCAGCATTCGATATAGACAGGAGAAAGGTGGGTAAGGATTTAAGTGAAGCCATATTCGCACCCCCGAACTGTACAACCGTGTTCTGTGATGTCCCTGAGACCGGTGTTAAGGTTTCAATGGGCCACGTCCTGGACGGGGTGGCCCCGCACATGAAGGATTACCCTGAGGATCAGACCTTCGTGGTTGCGGATGAGGAGCCCGTGGACGTTGTTGAGGTCCTAAGGGAGAGTGGTGCTGAGATACTACTCAACTACCTCCCGGTGGGGTCAGAGGAGGCTGCCAGGTTCTATGCCAGGTGCGCCCTTGATGCCGGTGTTGCCTACATTAACAACATGCCTGTATTCATTGCAAGTGACCCTGAATGGGCCGGGAAGTTTGAGGAGAGGGGGATCCCCATTGTGGGTGATGATATAAAGGCCCAGCTCGGTGCTACGATAACCCACAGGACCCTTGCAAACCTCTTCAAAAGGAGGGGTGTGAAGCTTGACAGGACATACCAGATAAACACGGGTGGAAACACCGACTTCCTTAACATGCTGAACCGTGACCGTCTTGACTCAAAGAAGGAGTCAAAGACAGAGGCTGTCCAGTCAATACTGGGTGATGATCGCCTTGAACCCGAGAACATCCATATAGGTCCAAGTGACTACATACCCTGGCAGAAGGATAACAAGATCTGCTTCCTGAGGATGGAGGGGAGGCTCTTCGGTGATGTTCCAATGAACCTTGAGCTCAGACTGAGCGTTGAGGACTCTCCTAACTCAGCGGGGTGTGTCATTGACGCCATAAGGTGCTGTAAGCTGGGAATCGAGAGGGGTGTTGCGGGTCCCCTGACATCCATATCAGCCTACACCATGAAGCATCCGCCTGAACAGTACACCGATGATGAGGCTGCAAGGATGGTGGACGAATTCATTGAAGGGAAAAGAGAAAGATAAACATCTATTTTTATAAATGAATCTGAAGGGGGGAAAATAAGTATTTTAAAAACCCCCCTGATTTTGAAGGGGAAAGAAAAATACATCCCTTGATGGGTTGTCCCGGGGAGGACCTCAGTCCTCCTGGACCTCTATGCACTCGTTTGGACAGACGTCCATGCACACCTCGCACTCATTGCATTCCTCAGGGTGCTGGACCTTGAGTTTCCCGTCGACTATTATGAGTACCTCCATCGGGCATACATCAACGCATTCTCCGCATGCATCACATTCATCGTAATCTATTATTATCTTTGCCATTTCCTATTCTCCCTTACAGTTTTATGAGTGAATTTAATGGTTAGGATTTGGTCATCATCCCTTATAACCCTTTACGGGTGTGGGATGAAAGGCCTCCATATTAATACCACTTCCAAGTATTTAAGGAAGTTCCTACTATCTATATAAAGAATTTGATTGATTTCATGAGAGGGTCACCATGAAAGGGATAAAGGTCATTGAAACAGCATTCAGGGATGCGCACCAGTCACTCCTTGCAACCCGCCTTCGTACCGAGGACATGATACCCATTGCAGAGGAAATGGACAGGGTGGGTTTCTTTTCACTGGAAGCCTGGGGCGGCGCAACCTTTGATACATGTATACGCTACCTCAATGAGGATCCATGGGAAAGACTCAGAGCTCTTAAGGATAATGTGAAGAAGACGCCCATCCAGATGCTCCTCAGGGGACAGAACCTTGTCGGTTACAAGCACTACCCCGATGATATTGTGAGGAAGTTCATCGAGAAGGCATATGAAAACGGCGTTGATGTTTTCAGGATATTCGACGCCCTCAATGACCTCAGGAACATGGAGTACGCCATAAAGGTTGCCAGGGAGCAGGATGCCCATGTCCAGGGGGTCATCTGTTACACCATAAGCCCCTACCACACCCTTGAGAGTTACGTTGAATTTGCAAGGGAGCTTGAGGCCCTTGAATGTGACTCGGTGGCTATAAAGGACATGGCAGGGCTCATATCACCCCATGACGCCTATGAACTGGTAAGGGCCCTGAAGGAGGAGACGGACCTTATGGTGAACCTCCACTGCCACTGCACCAGCGGCATGACCCCCATGAGTTACTATGCTGCCTGTGAGGCTGGTGTTGACATGCTTGATACTGCAATATCACCCCTCTCATGGGGGGCGTCGCAGCCGCCGACCGAGAGTCTTGTGGCTGCACTCCGGGACACGCCATACGACACCGGACTTGACCTCCGGATACTCAAGAACATAAAGAAGTACTTCGAGGGGATAAGGAAGAAGTACAGCAGCATCCTGGACCCTATAGCCGAGCAGATCGACACGGATGTGCTGATCTATCAGATCCCTGGGGGTATGCTGTCAAACCTTGTATCCCAGCTCAAGGAACAGAACGCCCTTGACCGCTATGAGGAGGTGCTGGAGGAGATGCCCAGGGTGAGGAAGGATATGGGTTACCCTCCACTTGTAACGCCCACCAGCCAGATAGTCGGTATACAGGCCGTTATGAATGTCCTGAGCGGTGAAAGGTACAGTATGGTCACCAATGAGGTTAAGGACTACTTCAGGGGACTCTACGGGAGGCCCCCCGCCCCTGTGAATCAGGAGGTCGCCAGGAAGGTTATAGGGGATGAGAAGCCAATAGACTGCAGGCCCGCAGACACCCTTAAACCGCAGTTTGAGGAGTGCAGGAGGCGCGGTGAGGAGATGGGTATAATAGGGAAGGAGGAGGATATACTCACCCTGGCCCTCTACCCTGCCATAGCACCCAGGTTCCTGAGGGGTGAAGTTGAAGCCGAACCCCTGGAGCCACCCAGAGAGGAGTCACCTGCACCCGGTGACGTGCCGACCCTCTTCCATGTTGAGGTTGATGGTGACGAGTTCCAGGTGAGGGTGGTTCCTGCAGGCTACATGACCATAGAGGAGGCTGAACCCGAACCCCTGGATGTTGAGGGTGCTGTTAAGTCAACGATGCAGGGTATGGTTGTGAAGATCAAGGTCAATGAGGGTGACACTGTGAATGCAGGGGATGTTGTTGCGGTTGTTGAGGCCATGAAGATGGAGAACGACATCCAGACACCCCATGGTGGTGTTGTTGAGAAGATATATGTTGAGGAGGGTGAACGTGTGGAGACTGGAGCCGTCCTCATGGTCATAAAGTAATCCCTAAGACCCTCCTTTTGACCTCTTCATGGTATATCGGCAGGTTCTCTGCCATATTCTAATGCATTAAATATTCTCTCAAATGGAACATCAGTGAGCTGGATAATCTCTATTTTTTATGTTTTAGAAGGTTCACCCCCACCAATCCTGTTATGGCAATGCCCAGGAGCATATAAAAGATAGGATCTGGGGGTGCGGGCACGTGACCATTGTAACGAGTGACTCCACTAAAAACGAGAATAAAGTATATTAGACCACCAAAAACAAGAATAAAGCGGATAACGCCTTCTTCATTTTTTTGCAGTTTATCTTTCCCCCTCAATAAATACGCGCTTATAATAAAATTCTCAAGTATAATCCATATAATGATCGTTGGGTCGATAATATGGGATAGTAAGGCTATTATCAGCAATAAAAGAGAAACATTAAAAAGAAAGTAATCCACATTAAACCGGAGCCTTCTATCCAGTGTCAATAAAGCTATTGCCAACAATAAAAAGGAAAGAATAAAAAAGAAAAAATTCAGAATACAGAAAAATATCCTATCCAAGTTTTAACCCCCTAGTGGACTGCTTCATCCCAGCGGAGAGTACCATTCTCTCCTGGAATCTCAATGTAATGTATGCAATGATCCTCACCAAGGGGTGTAGTTTTCCTTTGTGCTGTCATTGACTGGTCCCCTCCAGGGCTGGGAGTGTGAAGACAAGTTATATCATCCTCCTTAAAAACCACCCCATACCCCGTTTATATACTTTCAGAAGGTTCACCTCCACTAATCCTATTATGGCGGTGCCCAGGAGGATATAAAAGATAGGATTCGAGGGCATGTAACGGTAACTATAAAAAGTGAATCCGCCGAAACCGAGAGTAAAGTATATTAGGGTGATTATGTTTTCTTCATTTTTTTGAAGTTCTCTCTTCGAGAATAGAGATACGTTGAGAATAAAATTCCCACCCATAATCAATATAACGATCACATAGCTGATACTATGGAAAAGTAAGGCTACTATCAGCAAAAAAAGAGAAACATTAAAAAGGAAATAATCCAGATTAAAGAGAAACCTTGAATTTATCACCACCCTACACTTTAGAAGGTTCACTCCCACTAATCCTGTTATGGCAATGCCCAGGAGGATATAAAAGATAGGATCTGGGGGTGCGGGCACGTGACCACGGTTACAAAGAATAACTCCGCCAAAACCGAGAATAGAGTATATTAGACCAATAATGTCTTTTTCATTTTTTTGCAGTTTATCTTTCCCCCTCAATAAATACGCGCTTATAATAAAATTCCCAAGCATAATCCCTAGAATAATCTCCATGCTGATAATATGGGATAATAAGGCTACTATCAGCAATAAAAGAGAAACATTAAAAAGGAAATAATCCAGATTAAACAGGAACTTTATCCTATCCAAGTTTTAACCTCCTAGATGTAGACTGCTTCATCCCAGCGGAGAGTACCATTCTCTCTTGGAATCTCAATGTAATGTATGCAATGATCCTCACCAATGTATGCTCTCACCTCATACTCCCACCAAGGCGGATGCAATGCAATATACTCCCAGTACTCACGTGGAATATAATGGTTTCTCACCCTTAAAATAAGATCACCCTCTGCATAGAGGGTTAAAAAGAACGTAAGAACGCTTCCTACACTGAATAATGTCCTAAGATTTGTTAGACCATACAGAGAGATTATATAACCGGTTCCCTCCATCAGATCGGGCGGTATATCATATTTGTGTTCTATTATGAATTCCTTGATTTTTCCTGTAATGTTTAGTGTGTTTGGGTAGGCTGTTAAGACTGCGTACATTGCCATGTTAACTCCTATGAGGCCCTGGCCGATGAGTCCACTGCTAATAATCTCAGAGAACACTGTTGCAGGGTTAAAAACTTGGCTAACAGAAATTATAAGCCATGTGAGGGCATTCCCAACATTCCCTCTTAAGCCGTCAAGATTCACCGTGCAATTACCATCCAAGAGACACCTTATATTATAAGAGAGGGCTATAGCCCTACCAAGTTCCTGAGCCCATTCTGTCTGCTGGTGGTAATAGCAGTAGGCCCCCATGAACATGTATATGTCCCTGAGTATCCCTGTGGAATGATCTACAATCAGATACCTTCCTCTATCATCGGTTAACATAGTATAATTCCCATCCTCAATCACCCTTACACTGCCCCTTTCAAGTAATGTGAGGCCTATCCCTGTTATGGGCGCGCCCATAGGATCTGACCCTGGGAACAGGGCCTGGAAAACATAACATTCAATCGGGTTTATAGCGGACGTCCTAGCATAATTAAACGCTCGAACATTCTCATCCATCCCCTCTACTCTTAAGCCCATGTTATGATCACATTCCAGGCTTATCCATGTCCCAAGGCTATGGTCGCCTGCAGAAACCATCACAGGGTATGCTCTGATCCATGTCACGTTGTATCGTGCAGCCGCCTCATCCGCCACCTGATCATGCAAGTATATCACCTCCAGGCCCGCCAGGAACATTCCATAGGCAGCCTTCAAAGGACCTGGATCATATACCCTGTTAAGCCATGACTGAAGAATTTGACTGCTTATCCTGTCTTTTACAATGGCGTAACTTACAAGGGAGTCATAGTAGGCAGCCTCCCATATGAAAGTGTTATTTGCTACAATATTAGGTCCTGTTTCCCCTCCATCGTGTATATAGTAGCCATTAGTGTAGAGGACCATGGTCCTCCTTACAGAGTCATTCCCGGGAAATATAATATTATAATATGTTGCCCCTGGCTCACCAGGGTATACTATATGGATATTGAGCGTGTCGATACACTTACTATAATTTTCAAGGACAAATGCCTTTTCAGAATCTGTGAGGTTGAAACTGTTAAGGTATCCGTCTATATCTTCACCATCTGGGGTGAGAGAGAATTTATTGTATATTTCTAGCAGCCGGTTCAGGTCCCGGATGGCATCCCATGTCCTTGTGGTCTGCATAGTGGAGTAGGTATTATAGAACTGGTTGGTCACATACCCAATAGGTTGGATGGTCCCGTCAACCACTGTGAAGACGCATTCGACGAAGGGTGCTATGCTTAAACTCCCCACACTGATCCACTTCACAGTATCGTTAATAGGAACCCTAAATGTCCTCTCAAAAAACCTCCCTGTATCTATATCCAGGGCTGTGGATGACACCATTACTGTTGCAAGCATAACCTCTATCTCACATGTTTTTGTTGACCTGACACCATATCCTTCAACTGTTAAGGTTACCGTGTATGTTCCGGGTTTATAGGTGTGAATGGGGTTTACAGTGGTGGTTATGGTTCCGTCTCCAAGGTTCCATGTTCTCTTTTGGATTGTCCCCCTGCTCTTGTCCGTGAAGTATACGGTCTCCCCCTGTATGGTGTAGGTGAAGTCAGCAGCCGGCACCTGGATTGTTCCCTGTCTTCCGTTGACTGTGGTGATTGTCACAGTCGCTGGGAGTCTTCCTGTGCTATTGTAAAAGTTTATTATCCTCGCATAGGCATAGACCAGGGATTCGAAGCGCACGTTGCCTATACTTGTACTGGCATAGTTCGGCGACCGCCCATTAGCTTCCATGAAACTTTTAACGTTCCTGGCAGTTTGTAAGTATCCTGTTTTCTGGAGTTGTCCTGTTGCACTGCCAGAGGGGCTTGGAGCAGCGTTGAAACTGTTAAAGTTCACCCCAACCTGCCGGCCTGAATCCAGGTTTAATGTGGTGGACACTGCCACATAAAGATAATCATCTGCACTCATATTCTTACCATTAACAACAATCATAGAAGGAACCTTACCTGTTGTAGCCGTGTAATTTCCAACCATCTTTGAGGCATCGTAAATCTCATTATAGGTTAGGCTCGTGGCAGAAGCACCGCCAATCATCAGAAAACAAACCATTAAAGGGATGAACCACCAGGCCTTCATAGTAATGCACCAAGAAGTATTAATAATAAATTTAAGTATAAAAATTTTACC
>FWPV01009264.1_pt1 | contig 16739 bp, 11 predicted proteins | sample 2228371 | NCBI WGS metagenome assembly FWPV01 (sample SAMEA103939776, study PRJEB20133) | metagenome | reverse complement strand
CTATTTTCATTAGCGGGGCTGTACCCAGGTTCGGTTACACTCCTTCGAAAATAGTCATGGCGTCGTTCGTCTTGTAGTCAGCTATTTTCATACTTGAGTGGCGCGCGGCAGCACCAACATCTTCCTCAAGTAATGTCTATCGTGTAGTCGGCTCATCGCTACAGCTTGCCGGATTGTCGAGCATGCGAGCCAATGCACTATACCACGAATGCAGAAATATGCACTACTCCGCGGATAGTCAATGAAATGGCATGGTTTCTCATCCAAACCATTGACGGTTTATAGTTTTTGGGCTATCATCCTAACCGTATAAACCCAGGACTTAAGCAGACGTGGCTATTTTTCACCACAGTTTGGCATGTCCCCACGGGCAGCATAAAGCCTGAAAATACAGGGACCGTCTAACGACCCGTTTATTTTCAGACTAGAGGTTGCCGAGAATGCTGAGACACCATAGATTCTTTGCGTTTCCGGCAGCAAAATCCAGATATCTAGCGAAGTCCTCAACATTCACAAAGGAGTGTAACCGAACCTGCACTGCAGCTCCGACAATGAAAATTTCAAGCCTGCGGAGAACACAGAGTATGCCTATTTTTCTCTGTGAACTCTGAGTTTTCTGCGGCTATTTGCAAAGGAGAATGCCAATGACTATGACGGATTCTTCCGGCGCGGGCGGCTCTCAGCACCGGTCGCCGCGACGTGAAATCATACACCTTACCGTGGAAGCCTTACAGACCTTTTGCCAACAAGTCTTTCAAGCCTGCGGCCTTTCTAAAGAAGACGCCCACATTGCCGCCGAGGTGTTGGTTGCCGCAGACAGGCGCGGCATCCCCTCGCACGGGACGGCGCGGCTACCGCGTTACGTGAACGGCCTGGAAACGGGCATTGTGCGGCCTAACGCCACCATCGAGGTCGTAATGGATACGCCGATGTCGCTCGTGGTGGATGCGCACGGCGCGATGGGTGCGCCCGTTAGCGCCAGGACGATGAGACGGATCATCGCCAAAGCGCAGGACAACGGCGCGGCGTTCGGCTGTGTGCGCGATTCCACGCACTTTGGCATCGCCGGTTATTACGCGATGCTGGCGCTCGAAGCCGACATGCTCGGTATAGCCATGACCAACACCGCCGCGTTGGGCGTGCCCACCTTCGGGCGGCAAGTCATGTTCGGCACGAATCCCTTGGCCTTTGCCGCCCCCGCCGACGAAGAGCGCGCCTTCGTGCTGGATATGGCGACCACGGTGGTGCCGCGCGGCAAAATCGAAGTGTACGAACGCCTGGGGAAGGAATTGCCGGCCGGGTGGGCCGTGGATAAGCACGGGCGCACGGCAAAAAATGCGACGGCGTTGCTGGATGACATGTTCCACCGGCTGGGCGGCGGCCTTTTGCCTCTCGGCGGTGAGGGTGAGCTGTTCAGCGGCTATAAGGGCTACGGTCTGGCGGTGATGGTGGACATCCTCTGCGCCGTGCTGTGCGGCGCGCCCTTCGGCCCGGCCGTTGCCGATACGGCGACCTCATCGGGCCGCGTGAGCCACTTCTTCGGCGCGCTCAAGATTGCGGCGTTCCGCGATCCGCGCGCATTTCGCCGCGATATGGATCAGATGTTGCGTGACCTGCGCAACACGCCCCCGGCAGAAGGTGCGGAGCGGGTCTATTTTGCCGGGCAGAAGGAATTCGAGGCCGAAGCGGAATGTCGCCGCAACGGCATCCCGCTCCTTGAGCAAACCTACACGCAATTCTGCGACATCGCCGCGCAGTATCACCTCGCACCGCCGGAGATTTTACAACCTGTGCCATAGAAGAAAATTCAGTCAGCAGAATATGCTAGGCGAAGAAAGCGGCTGCCTCGGCGATACGTGCAACCGTTGACACACCGAATGGACAGCGCTTCTCGCACGCGCCGCATGCAATGCAGTCCGCCGCATGCGCCGGCATCGCATCGTAAGCTGCGCGGATCGCCGGGGTGAAGTTCTGCTGCGCCATCTCGAACAGGCGGAGCGTCTGCCCGATGTCAATCTGCGCCGGACATGGCAGGCAGTGATTGCAGTAGACGCACTCGCCGGGTACATACTGCGCGAAGTCAACAACGGCCTCGGAGAAGTCTCGTTCGGCTTCCGTCGCGTCCTCGTAGGCTAAAACGCCGCGTAGTTCGTCCACGCTGGCGCAGCCGGGGATCGCCGCGCAGACGCCCACCTGCGAAAGCGTGTAATGCAGACATTGTACCGGCGTAATGGGAGCGCGCTTCGTGATCTTCTGCGCCTCCCCACCCATCTGATAGTGTGCCATCCGCACGGTGCGCGGGCCTTGCAGCAACTTCCCGCCGCCCAACGGCTTCATCGCCACGACGGCTACGCCGCGCGCCAGGCATGTCTTGAGCAAATCCTTCTTGCCGGGAATGGCGTTCCCTGCCATATTGACCGGAAACATAAGCACGTCAATGTAACCGCTCTCGACCGCCTGCAACGCCGTTTCGACGGTGTGCCCGCTGAAGCCGATGAAGCGCGTCCGCCCTTCTTGCTTCAGCCGCAGCGCCAAGCCGAGCGGCCCACGCTTGTCAAACAGAGCATCGAAGTCTTTTTGCTTGTCGCAGTTGTGCAAGATGAGTACATCCGCGTAATCCGTTGCGTAGCGGGTGAGAAAGTCGGCGAAGAACATCTCACAGGTCTTGAGCGAGCGCGTCTTCATATACTGTCCTTCTTCGGTGATCGCGGCGCCCAGATGTGCTGCGAGATAAACGTGTTCGCGCCGTCCCGCAAACGCCGCCCCCATCGCATCGCGGAAACCGGGTTCCGCGCAGAACAGATCGAAGTAATTGATGCCCGCATCCAGGGCGGCGTGAACAACCTCGATGATGTGATCGTGCGATTTGCCGATCAGATATTCGGTTCCCAGGCTGACCTCACTCACCTGCAGGCCGGTGCGGCCCAATGTGCGATAGCGCATCCATGCCTCCTTAAATAGTCGTGTAGTCGTTAGTCTGGTAGTCGGAATGTAGATTGCCGCTCTATGCCTCTGCGTTGTTCTGTTCTGACTCCTCGAGGTCGGCTGCGTCGGTGTCCTCGTCCGCAATCTCGTCGTATGCTGCCGCTTCGTCCTCCTCGGCATCGCTACCGGCCGAAACGACCCGCACGATCCTGCCCAGAGCAAACAGAGCAATGGCGAAAAATGCATATTGAGCAAAGTTGGACATAAAGAAATTTGCGACTTCAAACTCGCTTCCTTTGATCACCAACTGGTTTGCCGCAACCATATCCGAAACATATTTGACGGCTTGGCTCGCTGCCCAAATCGTATACAAGGCAAACAGCCCGGCAAAAACAAAAAGAGTTATGCTTACAACTGAAAATTTACCCCTTCCCATTGTTACCCCTTTTTTGTGCATTTGTTTTCCTGTCGGTTTACGACAATAATAAGAGCGGGAGTGTGCCCTAGCCGGCACAACCCCGCTCTTACACGTTGCTGTTTTCCGCCAGATAGCTTTTACATTGTACGACCTACTGTTTCTTTGTCAACACCGTCTTTTGCGGGAGTGCATTTCAGAGTGGGGACGACTTTTCTTTGATTGCACCGCAGAGCGCGCAGCGTACGCAGAGTTACCACAAATTTCTCCGCGCTCTCGGCGAACTCTCTGCGGTTAAATCAGACGTTTATCTAGCTTTGGCTCCCGAATTGAAATGTACCCTTTTGCGGTCTACCGCGATGTCCATTCTACAGATCGGCAAAGGCGGCCTCAGCCATACGGATGTGGGCCAAATCGTGCAGTGCCATCCCCTGCAAGACACCGCCGACGTAACGTTGACCGAAATCCACATCGCTCGTATCGCGCTTGAGGATTTCCGGCGTAATCTGCGCCACGAACGCTTTCATTCCGGCGTGAATCGCCTCCCAGGCCGCCAGCACGGTTTCGAGATCATCGGTCGGTTCACTGCCGACCTCGGCAAAGGCGGGATTGCCCTCCAAGAACGGCGGTAAGAATCCCAGCTTACACCAGGGTTGATCGTTACGCAGCAGCCAGCGGTTGAGGTACATATCTTCGGCGAACACCAGATGCCGCACGTGTTCCAACGCCGACCAGCGGTCTGGGCCGGGATGTGCGTTGAGCGCGTCCGGCGGTATGGTGCGCAGACGGGCATAGAATGCGACGCGCACTTCATCGAGGTGCGCCAGCACGCGGCGCACCTCGTCGGGGTCAAAGATGTCGCGCATCCGCAGTCGCAGACGTTCCGGGTCGCGGCGATTCATCTCCGCCTCGATCAGCTCATCCACGCGGAAACCGAAAATGGTTAAGCCGGCAATGTTGGCGTCGTCAATCGTCACGTTGCGTAGGTTGGCATTGTAAATGCGCGCATTTTCCAGATTGACATCATCAAATGTCGTCCCATACAGGTTGACATTATGGAATAGAGTTCCGGCCATATCGCGGTTTTCAAAGCGCTCGCCCATCTCACGCCACCCGCAATTGTTCGAGTGTCTCCCGCGCGGCCGGTGACTGGGCGAGGAAGCCCTCCAGTTTGGCGCACCCGTAATCGGCGCAGAAGGCGCAACTGACAACGTTTCGTTCCACAGCGCACGCACGAATCTCGCATACGGCGCAATAGTCGGCCAGCCGCCCGCCGATGGTCGCCAGGCAGCCATCACAGGCAAGCGACGCGGCAGTGATGTCAGGTGCGTTGAACGCCACACGCCATTCTGCTGCCACGCGCTCCAGCGCCGCCGGATCGCCCGATTGGGTAGCAAGATACGCCGGGCACGCGGCACAATTCAGTCCACAATACGCAATGATCTTATCCATCAGAAACCTCCTTTTAGCTCATTTGTTCTATGACACGTCGAATATACCACAAAAAAGTGTCAGATCATGTCATATTTGCGATTGGGCGCCGGCAATTGTGGATAAGTCGGGACTGACAGTATATTCGGGATACCGCCGCAGGATTCACCTCCAAGTTAGGCCGTAACTGCTCAGCAGGTCATAAATCTTGCACCGTTGAGGTCGCAGAGACCGCCGAGATGGATGGATTGGCAGACTTGGGGGCAATTTGGCAGCACTTTGCTTCCGCAATCTCTGCGCGCTCCGCGTCCTCTGCGGTGAAATGGACACCCCCTGAACAGTTACGTTAGGCCTTCGCGGCTACGGCAACGACACCCACAATGCCGCTCCCGGCGTGGATCGAGAGCCCCGGGGTGAAATCCGCGATGATGATGTCGTCAGGACAAGTCACATGCTCGCGCAAATGCGCTTCGAATTCGCGCGCCTTATCCAATGCGTTGACGTGAATGAGGGCCATCCGTTCGACAGGCCGCCCCTGCAAACCTTCTACCGTCAATTCAATGACCCGCTCCCAGGCTTTGCGCTGCGTGCGCACTTTTTCTAACATATCGAGTTTACCGTTTCTGACGGTGAGGATGGGTTTGATATTCAACAGGTTGGCCATCCCTGCCGCCAGGTAACCAACCCGTCCGCTCATCGCCAGATATTTGAGGGTCGCCAGGGCAGCGTAAACACACGAACGCTCCCGTAACGACTCGGCGGCCGCAATGGCCTCTTCCTTCGTTGCGCCTTGCCGAATGGCTTCGACGGCGGCCATGACCATGAATCCCTGTCCCATAGAAAGCGTGCGCGAGTCAACAACGGTAATATCACGGCCGGGCAAGAGTTCACGGGCGGTCAGAGCCGCGCTATAGGTACCGCTGATCTCCGAACTGACGCAAAAACATAACACCGATTCCATGCCAGCATCGAAGGCCGCTTGATAAGCGGCGGCAAACTGACCGGGTGTCGGTGCAGAGGTGGTCGGCAGTTTACCATCCCGATTGATGCGCGCAAAGACTTCGGCATCGTGGATGTCAACCTCGGCTTGGAAAGTTTCTTGATCGAAATGAATGTTGATCGGTACCTGTTGAATGCCATACTGTGTCGCTATGGCGGCCGGCAAACTAGAATCTGTATCGGTAACAACGGCTATGGGTAGCATAAGTTCCTCCTTAAAAAATAGATAGAATGAATAGATAACCATCAGAACAGAAGGGAAATAATCCTAGTGTAAATGAAAAAGCCAGGGGGTCAACTCAAGCCCATGGGGTTGGACAAATTGCAAAGAATGTCTATAATACTCCATAATGCGTCATAATCATATCGCATCACAAAGTATATCCATCCGAATATGTCTACCATCAAAACCTTGTCACTGGCGTTACTCTGCCTGGTGACAGTCCTGATATTGATGCTGTTGCTGGTCAACATCGCTCGGCTGGCGCAACAAGTGGCACCGACCGTCTATGTGATTATCACGCCAACCAACAACGCTCCTCGTCCATCCTTCACGCCTGTCGCGCCGACGGCCACCGCGTCCCCCGTCTCTCTCTCTCCGACCCCAACGGCTGAACAAGCCCTTGTTTTCCCGCCGACCTGGACACCGACTTCCACGCCAACCCCTACGCCGACCAGGACCTCTACGCCCACCCCCACCTCAACGCCGACCATCACGCCATCACCGTTGCCGCCGCGCCGACCGACGGCCATCCCCCTCACCCCCATCGCCGAATTGGGCATCACGATGACAACAGCCTATAGCGGCTTCCCCATCATCGAAATTCCCACCCCCGTGCCGCGCTATCCCATTCCCGAAGATGCACTGACCATTGTGTTGCTCGGCAGTGACCAACGCCCGGACTGGAACTACTGGAACACCGATGCAATTCAATACGTTGTCATCTATCCCGATATTCCGTCTGTGGCCGTGCTCTCCATCCCCCGCGACCTCTACGTCTACATTCCCAACCTACGCATGGGCCGCATCAACACGGTTGACTCGTATGGTGAGCACTACGGTTTCGACGGCGGGGGGATCGGTCTGCTCAACCAAACGCTGCTGTACAATCTGGGGATTACCGCCGACTATTACGCGATGGTTAATTTCGACGGCCTGATAGCCCTGGTTGATATCCTGGGTGGGGTGGATGTGCCGGTGCATTGTCAATTACACGACTATTGGCCTATCCCCGATGAAAATGGGGAATATCATATTCTCACCCTTGAACCAGGGCTTCATCACATGAACGGCGAATTGGCCCTGTGGTATTCGAGGACGCGCAAGACAACCAGTGTCTTTGCCCGCGAAGCACGCCAGCAACAAATCCTGGAAGCGATGTGGCACAAAGCCAAGCAGACCAATCTGTTCTCCATCCTCCCCGCCTTGTACGAGCAAACCCGCGACCTGTACCGGACCGATCTAGGGATAGGCAATATTCTCGAGTTGGGCATCGTGGCGGCCAAACTCGATAGCACCGATGTGCGCTTCTATAACATCGGACACAACGAAGTTCAGTTTTATATCACGCCGCAAGGAGGCAATGTCTATCTCCCGCTGTGGGAGCCGATGTCGGCAGTGATAGATGCTGCGCTCAAGCGCCCGGCCGAAAGCCGCGCCGCGCGCGCCGAGATCCGCGTGGAGGTATGGAATGGGAGCTATGCCGCCGATCGTGAATGGCTGGCCGCCGATACCCTCATCCGCTATGGCTACACTCCCATCGTGGCCCCCGCCGATCGTACCGACTATGCCCGGACCCAGATCGTCGTCTTCAGCAGCACGGCCAAAGGCACAGGGCTAAGCCACATTCAGCAGCTCTTCCGTGTGCGCGACGAGAACGTGAGCTACGCGGAAAATCCGGGCAGCGACGTGAAGTTACGCCTCATTCTAGGGGCGGATTACGATCCCTGCCGGTAGTGGGCTCTCTCGAACTGCCTGCCCCACCGAAAGACATAGGGCGAGTCGGTAACTCGCCCTATGTGTGAAAGCACCGCAACGGCGCGACTTTTGGAAGACAGTGCGCACTGCCGCCTAGGCGAATGAATCGTACAAGGAGCGCATGCGCAAGGCGCGACAGGCATCGTCCGGCGTCCATCCCGACGGCAGTGGGCATGTCACCTGAAAAGTTTGTCCGGCCGGCACGTCGAAGGCATTATCGCTGAAAACGACATCGGCGCCGTCCAGCTCCAACACGACAAAACGCGCCAATGATTTCGCCGTCACCTCGATAAGCAGTTCCCCCGCTGCGGAGGACAGTGTTGCCGTCAAACCCGGATCGCTCAACGCCAAGTGCTTGTCGGGCACAAAGGTCGCCAGGCGGCGCGCGATCAAGGCCTTATCCTGCCACAACTCACCGACGAAAACGACATGGCGGCAATTAGCATCGGAGACCCGATCGGCGAAATCGAACGTACCCACGTGGGTCGAAGATAAGGGTGCAGCCGTCACCGGTTCGTCACCGCTAGCGATGATCGTACCATCCACCGTTTGCAATGACCAGCGGACAACCCCTTCCCACGGAACTCGCACATCACTGGTCACATACAATCCCATACAGGTCCCGTTGTCCTCGATCGAAAACAAGACCGGCGCATAGAACCGTTTGGCGGCATAATGCAGCAGCTTCCAGCGTCCGAAGTAATCCAGGCTCGACCACGACGCGACGGGCCAGCAGTCATTGAGCTGCCAATACAGGGTACCACTCACCCGCTCTCGATTGCGCCGCCAGTGCTCCACCCCAAAACGGATGCCTTCTGCCTGCAACAGTTGGGAGAGGTAAACCAAGGAGGGGAAATCTTTGGGCATGCGGTAGTGATCGGCCATGTGGGCGATCATCTTGCCATTGCCGGAAGCGCTACGCTGGTGATGCTCCATAACGTACGAGGTCATGTTCCAGTCAGCTTCATCGGCGTAGGTGCGGATGGTCGGCAGAGTCGGCAGTGCCTGGAAACCGAATTCACTCATAAAGCGCGGATATTGGCTCCGATAGGCCGCGAAGGGCTTGCCGCCGTGCCAGACATCCCAATAATGTGCATCCCCTCGCTCTTGGCCATGGGGTGGCTGGAAAGGAATGCCCGTTGAAGGGGAGCTGGGCCAATAGGCGTGGTCAGGGTCTTCGGCGGCAATCCAGGTCGGCAACAGCTTATGGAAGAAACGATCGTAATCTGCTTTCAAGTCCGCGAGTTCAGGCCGGTTCCACCCCCAGAACACCCATCCCGCCTCCATCTCGTTGTTGCCGCACCACAGAGCCAGGCTGGCGCGGTGGCGCAAACGCCGGACATTCTGCACCGTCTCAAGGCGCGTGTTTTCGATGAAGGCTTCGTCCCACATCGGATAAATGCTGCAGGCATAGATGCAGTCTTGCCAGACCAGGATGCCGTACTTGTCACACAGGTCATAGAAGCGATCCTCTTCGTAGAAGCCGCCGCCCCACACCCGGAGCATGTTCTGATGGGTCAACGCTGCATCGCGGATCAAACGCTCCAGGAAAACCTCGGTGATGCGCGTGGGGAAAGAATCCGTAGGAATCCAGTTGGAACCCTTGGCAAAGATGGGCACGCCGTTGACGACAAAGGTGAACGATTCGCCCCAGACGTCAGGTTCGCGGCGCAACTCGAGCGTGCGCAATCCGATTTGAAAATGAGCCGTATCACAAACCGTGTCCTCTGTCAGGAGCAGGACTTCGACCTGATAGAGTGGCTGCGTTCCATAGCCGTTGGGCCACCATAACTGGGGATTGGCGATTTGCAGGGCTACCGTCGGCGCCTCATCCGTCACAACGGTCGTCGCAGTCTGCACGCTGCCGTCGGGCGCGGTAACCCGCAGTAACAACTTGAAGGTGACCGCCGACCAGCGCTCGAGCGCTGCCTTTACCGTCACGGTGACCGTCCCATCCTTATGCATCTGCCGCAGATGAACATCCTCGAATCGCGCCGTACTATGCCCTTCAAGGCGGATCTCCTTCCAAATGCCGATCGGCGGAAGTTGCGGGCCCCAATCCCAACCAAACTGACAGGGGGCCTTGCGCAGGTATGGCCCTCCTGGAATGGCCTGCGAGACGCCGTGCAGGGGGCGTTCCGCCAACTTGGCAGTCACATATTTTACGGGCGAGCGGAAAAAGATCACCAGCTCATTTTCACCTTCACGCAGCAGAGATTTCACCTCCCAGCTATAGCGCCGGAACATATTGTCCGTCTCGCCGAGACGGTGTCCGTTCAATGTGACTTCAGCAAGTGTGTCTAGCCCGTCACAGACCAGGCTAATGTGTTGTTCTGGCCACAGCGCGGTCTCTACTGTAAACACGCGCCGGTAAACCCAATCGCTTTCGGCAACCCACATGACCCGCTTCTCGTTGTCGGCCACAAACGGATCAGGGATCAAGTCTAACGCCATCAAATCGGTATGAACGCCGCCAGGGACATGGGCAGGCAACCACGTCTCTTCGTCACTTTTATGAAACTGCCATTCGCCGGCTAATGATTGCATATACATGGCTTTGAGTCTCCTATTGAGTAATGAGTAATGAGAAATGAGTAATGAGAAATGAGTAATGAGTAATAGGGAATTGGCAAGCGGTGATTAGGGTGTTGGCTCAGGAATCCGGTATTATGATACGGCTGTGGCTTTCGGCACTGTCCACCGCGCCGAAGACCATGGCCAGGCTTTTGATGTTATCGGTGCAGACAGTTTCGGGCGTGGCGCCGGTCTGTACACAGCGAATGAACTCGCGGATGAGGCCTCCATGCCCGCCCACTTTGTCCGGGTTCTCATAAACAGGCACATCCACCGTCTCCCACTCCGAGAAAAAGCCGCCGCGTTTGGCCACAACCTGCGCGGTGAAACCGGTCGCGCCGTCCCATAGTAGCGTCCCCTGCTCGCCGATGATGCGCCACGTACCCTCCCATGTCGTATTCAACCCTTCGGCGCACCAACTGCCTCGATAGGAATAGACCAGACCATCGTTCATCTCGAAAGTCGCTATGACCGAGGCGTCATGATCATACCACGAACCGGCAGGGTTCCACTCGTGGCAGTAGACGGCACGCGCGTCCACACCGGTAATCAATCGCGCCATATCGAAGGTATGAATCGCCATATCCACCAGCAGCACATGCTTCATGTGGTCGCGGAAGCCGCCAAAGTGCGCACCGACGTAGAAGTCACTGTTGACGGTGGTGATGCGTCCCAGTGCGCCGGAGTCCAGGAAGGACTTGAGCCGCCGGATATTGACGTCGTAACGCCGATTCTGAATGACGGCGTACAGTTTGCCCGCCGCTTCCGCCGCCGCGACCATCGCCCGCGCGTGCTCCATCGTATCCGCCAGCGGCTTTTCGCCGAGGACATGGCAGCCGTGTGCAAGCGCCGCCAACGTGACGTCGTGATGCGCCTCCGGCACAGTGCAATCGAAGACAACGTCGGGGCGGGTCTGCTCAAGCGCCGCCGTCACGTCCGTCCCCACCAAGGCGTCCGTCCAGCCGTACTCTTCCGCCCGCGCCCGCGCCGCCTCTGCGCGTAAATCCACAAAGCCCACCATCGCCACAGCGGGTATGTCCTTGATCGCGTTCAGCCACGCCCGGCTGATGCCGCCGCAGCCGACCAATAGTGCTTTTACAGGTTGCGTCATAACTCTTCCCACGAACGGTTTAGGCAGATTTCTCCTGATCTTAATCTGCCGATGGATAGGTAACATCGGGCAATACTTCACCATCAGGCGAGAGGAATGCCGCGCCGAAGTACCAATAGGGCCACTGCTCGGATTCCGCCGGACAATGGACAAGCAACGTATTTCTTCCGGCACGCAGATGCAGCGGTTGCGTGAAGCGTGTGCCATGGACAAACAAGCCATGCGCCGAACGGATGGCCGCCTCAGCATCCTCGGCGATCTCCTGACCGTTCAGGTAGATCGTCACCGGACTATGCGTCGTGAAGGCCAGCACGGCCTTGCGCGCCTGCGGGCTGTTTACCCAAGCCGTCAGGTACGTCGCCAGCGGTGTCTTGGCGCGCCTCATCTCTGCCCAGTGCTCAGGCCACAGATGGGTGAAGTAGGCGCGACGGAAATTTACGGTCTGGGCCAAGCTCTGCGCAAACGTGCGCCACGCCAGATCTGGATGAGGATTACCGTCAGCGTCCAGCACGTCGGCGGGGACAAACGTGACCTCGCTTTGGTCGTAGAGCATAGCGCGCCAGACCGGGACGGCAGGAAACAACGGCGCGCTGCGGAAGTGGCTGCGCATCACCGCATCGCGCCAATAAAGCGTCACTTGCGCCTCCCACAAGGTCGTCGCCACATCCTCACAGGCAAAGGGCGTGGGGATGACGTGGGAGCGGTTTGTTGCCGCCACCTTCACCTGCTGCGTTTCGGTTTTACCGCCCCGCCGGCGCGTGAAAACCACCTCGGCAGAGTAGTCATCGCCGGCAGCGGGCGCAGCGAGGATCACATGCCCCAACTGTTGGGTGGCTTCTTCGGGCGTGCTGTATTGGATGAAATGGGCAAACGGCCCACCCAAACGTGCCACGGCCTGGACAAATTTCCCGCTCACGGCGGCCCCTAGCTCTGTCGGACGGAAGCGAGTTGGCGATATGTCCTCGGCCAACACGCATGTCTCACCGAGCAAGCAAACCGCATCCTTCGCTGCCAGTTGCGAATTGTGCGCCTCGCCCAACGCCACAATGGGTTCATCGGCGACGGCGGTCACGACAATCGGCTGCGATTTTGACTGCTTGGGGACGGTAATCCGTGCGGTCAGGGCGAGTTCATCGTAATCATAAGCGGCTTCCATCCCATTGACGGTAACGCGCACAGGCCGCACACACCCCCGCAGCGCGACGGTATAACCGCGCACCGTGGGCAAGGCGTCACACCGGCCTTCGACCGGCGCGATATGCACCGTCCACGTATAGGCATCCGGCTGCTGCGTTTCCATGGCCGTCCATTCGTACTGCCCATGCAAATACGCTTCGCTGAGGCCGTCGTCCTCATACAAACGGAAGCTCCCCGTGCCGGGGAAGACGGCCAATTCGAGCTGATCGCAGGGTTGCGCGGCGGTTGTGCCTGAGGCCAAACGGGGCGCCGGCTGTGGAACAAATTCCGGCGCGAGGGGTAAAATTGCCCCGGCCTTCATCAACATCGGAACACGATTCACATCGCCCATCAACCGCACCCAGCCTGGCCCGCTGAAGCTCTCCAGCGTCTGATAGTCAATCCACGTTCCCTCCGGCAGCCATACATCCACGGACGCCAATCCGGTCTGCGGATCGGCCGGCGTGACAATCGGCGCAGCAATCATCTGGTCCCCGAAATAATATTGGAAGCGGGCGACATAAGCATCCTCAACTTCGGGATGCTCGTAATACATCGGGCGACACAACGCCAGACTCGTATCCGAGGTGAGGCGCGCCATCGTATACAGGTAGGGGATCAGCCGATAACGCCAGCGGAACGCTTCCATGGCGGCGGTACTATACGGTTCCGGATAGGCCCAGGGACGCCGTTCTGCGCGCGGGTCCTTCGTCGAGTGCAAGCGCAGAATGGGACTGAGTGCGCCGAATTGCACCCAGCGCGTGTACAACTCCGGCTCGGTTGCACCGCCCATGTGGCCACCGATGTCGTGGCTCCACCAGCCGTAGGCGACATTGGCCGCCGTCGCGGTAAGGTAGGGCTGAAATTGCAGCGCCGTCCACAGCACATACGTATCGCCGGAGAAGCCGATGTAGTAGCGGTGATTGCCCAGTCCACCCCAACGACTGTAGAGCATGGGGCGGAAACCTTTGCGCTTGATGTCGTTGAAATGTAAGTGATTGATCCACGGTAGCGGATCCAGCCCCTTAACCTCGGAAATCTCACCCTGCTGCCAGTCCATCCACCAGAAATCAACGCCGTCATCTTCCATCGGATGGTGAATCATCTCGAAGTAATGGCGGACATAGTTCTTATCCGCAATACGAAACGGGACCGGTTGCCTGCTTGCCGGATCAATGCCCAGGGCTCTGGCAAACTGCGGATAGACTTCCTCGTGCGGATGGACGCCATCGGCAGGATGCAGGTTGAGCGTGACGCGCAGCCCCTTCTCGTGCAGCCACTTGAGGAACGCGGGCGGATCGGGGAATAGTTCACGGTTCCAGGTATAGCCGGTCCAGCCATCCGGCGTATGCCAGTCCATATCAATAACGAACACATCCAGCGGAACGTTGTGCTCTTCAAATTCCGCCACGAGGTCACGCAAATCCTGTTCGCTGTAGGCCCAATAGCGTGACCACCATCCGCCGAGGATATAACGCGGGATGAGGGGGATGGCGCCACCGAAGCGCGTGTAATCGGCAAGAGCGGCCTTGTAATCGTGGCCGTAACCAAAGAAATACCAGTCTTGAAGGGCGAAATCCGGTCGCGGTCCGACCCAACCGTCATCATCGAAGACCACGTTCTTGCTGTCGTCGAAGAGCGCCCAGCCCGCGCGCGAGAGCAACCCCTCATCGAGCGCCGCGTCGCCCTCGCACTCGTCGAGCGTGCGCCGTGTGCCGCGCAAGTTCAGCGGATTGGGCATGCCGGGCGTCCAGGTGACGGGCGCGCCGTTGAGCGTGAAGGTGATGGTGAGGTTTTCCGCTGTGAATTTTCCGTCGGCAGATTCAGGAATAACTGCATAACGCAACGTCAGCGCGCCGGTATGGATGGTGAGAACGCCATCAGCTTCATCCACGGTGAACTTGGGTGGCGAATCCGTGTAGCGTGTAGGGAAAGCGTAAGTGCAACGATCCTCGAAGATGCCGGTCTCCGACCATTCCAGGCGGATCAAGCGCGGCGTGAGGACGGTGAAACGTGCCGCTCCACACACTACCATAGCCTCAGGATGGGCCAGTGGTTGCCCACGGAAACGAATACGTTCATAAAGTGCCGATGCGAACGTCATGATAGGCCGACCTCCGGTGAAAATATACCATCTACTGACACAATTATAACCTACATCCATAAGAATACAACCATTCAGGTTGCCACTTGAACCCCCATCGTACACGGATCGGCACGGATCTTACGGATAAATGTACTGGTCAAGATGATTCTGTTATTAACATATAGGACTTACGCAGACGCGGCTGTTTTTTTACCGCAGAGGCCGCCGAGGACGCTGAGAAATTGTAGAATCTCTGCGCCCTTTGCGTTCTCAGCGGTAAAATTCAGGGAACTTGCGTAAGTCCCAGGGTCTTCTCATGCTTGCTCCGAGGGGAACGTGAGTTCCCCGTTTTCAACGGCTATGGGTCATAAAACGCGGATCTGGCGATCTGCTCGAAGCAGCAGCGGGGGACGGTGACGAGAATGATAAAACCCTGCGTAAGTCCTGAACAGCATTGACATCCGGGGAAATGAAGGTATAATAAAAACATACCGACCAGTCGGTTTTTTTAAGCCGCCGTGAAGATTAACACTTCGCTCGTACGGGGCGCGGAATTTTGGTCTGTGCGATCAAGAATCTCCCTCCTCTATGTTGAACGCGCGTCATGCAGCTTTTATCGTGTGTTATTCAGCATGCATACTGCGGCCCTTATTTTTAGCAAGAAGCGTTCACAAGCAACGTTCACATGGAGGAAAACATGAATTTAGTGACAGGGGCCACAGGCCATATCGGCAACGTGTTGGTGCGCGAGTTGCTGGCGCAAGGGCAACCCGTGCGGGCGTTGGTTCTCCCCAACGATAACTGCCAATCCCTCGCAGGATTAAATGTCGAAAGAGTAGAAGGTAACGTCCTCGATCTGACGACGCTGGAGCGGGCGATGGAAGGGGTAGATACCGTCTACCATCTGGCGGGTATTATTTCCATTATGCCGGGCGCCGAGCCATTGATGCGCCGGGTGAACGTTGACGGGGCACGCAATACGGCGCAAGCGGCCCTCAGGGCCGGCGTCAAGCGTATGGTCCACATCAGTTCCATCCACGCCCTACAGCGAATGCCGCAAGGCGTCTGCATCAACGAGAGCGTCCCTCTGGCAGCCGACAGTCCGGCCGGCGCTTATGACCGCACCAAGGCCGAAGGCACCTTGGCCGTGCTCGAAACCGTAAACCAGGGATTAGATGCCGTTGTTGCCTGCCCGACCGGCGTCATCGGCCCCTACGATTACCTGGGGTCAGAAATGGGCAATGTCATCCTCAATTTCGCGCGCAAGCGTTTGCACATTCTGGTCAAAGGCGCCTACGACTTTGTGGACGTGCGCGACGTCGCCAAAGGATTGACGCAGGCCGCAGCCAAAGGGCGCACCGGCGAGACGTACATCCTCTCCGGCGCACGCATCGAAATCCTGCAAATCAAACAAATCGTCCAGGATTTTGTCGGTATTCACACCCCACACATCATCGTGCCCATGTGGTTGGCAGAACTCTTCGCCGTTGTGACCGAGTCCTTTTACCGCCTGAGCCACGCAATTCCCAAATTCACCCGCTATTCACTGCGCACCGTCCAAGAAAACTGTAACTTCAGCAACGCCAAAGCGCGCAGCGAATTGGGCTACAATCCTCGCCCCCTGCGCGAGAGCATCGCGGATGCTTTGGCATGGCGCAAGGCAATGAATTGGGCGTGATCTCATAGACAGTGATCTGGGTGAGAAGCCGAAAGCTCAGCGCGCCGCAGCAGAAAGCAGCGTTTCACATCGGCCCCCTCGTAAAAGGCAATCATCCAAAGCCGTAACTGTCCAGGGGGTGTTCATTTCACACAGAGGACGCGAAACGCGCAGAGATTGCGGAGGCAAAATGCCGCCAAATCGCCCCCAAGTCTGCCAAGCCATCCATCTCAGGCGGTCTCTGCGACCTCGGCGGTGCAAGATGTATGACCTATGCCGAAAATGAGTCGGCAGATTAAGCAGATTGAGCAGATTTTTGAATGCGCAAAGAACGATCTGCGTGAATCTGCGAAAATCGGCGTCCAGCAGCTTCTGAACCATTTTCAT
>FWPV01008627.1_pt1 | contig 16739 bp, 14 predicted proteins | sample 2228371 | NCBI WGS metagenome assembly FWPV01 (sample SAMEA103939776, study PRJEB20133) | metagenome | reverse complement strand
TTGAGGTCGCATTGCCATTGGCGAAATGGCTGGAAAAGCGGGGCATACACACCAGATTTCTCAAGGAAGACGCGCAGGCATTAAAGGTTAAAGATAATCTATTTGATCGAGACGAGTTCACTTCTGGGCTAGATATGCTTATCTCCCTGGGGGGAGATGGTACGGTGTTGCGAGCGGCCCAACTGGCCTACCCTTCGAAGCTCCCCTTGGTCGGCGTTAACCTGGGGAAAATGGGTTTTCTCACTGCCCTGGACCGCAGCAACATGTACGAAGGGCTGGAGGAGATAATCAGGGGAAATTTCCAGGTGCAGAAGAGGAGAATGCTGGAATGCGCTATCTCTAGTGACGACGAAGGGGTTGAGGAGCATTTCGCCCTGAACGAGGTAGTGGTGGGTAAGAAATTATTGCAGAAAATGGTCAAACTGGAAGTCCACATAAACGAGGAGTATTTCAATTATTATTCGGGCGATGGGCTTATCTTCTCGACCCCCACCGGTTCAACCGCCTACTCCCTTGCCGCGGGAGGCCCTATTGTCGAACCGAATATAGACTGCATAATCCTCACGCCCATCTGCTCGCATAGCCTAACCGCGCGGTCGGTGATCCTCCATTACAAAGATAAGATAAAGCTGCTGCCCCTGCCCTCAAAAATCAGGGCGTCTATCTCTATAGATGGAAGAGAAGAATTCGAAATCGGCCAGGAGCATGTGGTATATATTCAACTCGGATCATATCTAAACCTGGTGAAAATGAGCGACTACTCGTTTTACCGACTAATCAGGGACAAATTCAGGTTCCCGGAGGACTGAGAGGATGATTCGGTCTCTAAGTATCAAGAATCTGGCGCTGATAGAAGAGGCAACGCTTGAATTCTCAGAAGGGTTAAACATACTGACCGGTGAGACCGGAGCGGGGAAGACGGTGGTGGTGAGCGCCTTGGACCTTGTCCTAGGCGGAAGATCGGATGCGGACAAAATCCGAAAAGGAGCAAGGCAGCTCGAACTAGAAGCCGCGTTTTCTCTCCCCCAAGACTCCCCAGCCCTCGCCATACTGGAGGAATCAGGGCTTGCCGATGACGTGGATACCCTGGAGATGGTGGTGAGAAGGGTAGTTACAAGCGATGGGAAGAGCAAGTGCTGGATAAACGGGCATTTTTGCAACACATCAACCCTGATGAAGGTAGGGGAATACCTTGTGGATATTCACGGTCAACACGAGCACCAAAGGCTTCTCAAGCCCGGCAATCATCTCGAATATTTGGACAGGTTCGGGGGAAAGGAACATCTGGCCCGGGTAAGCGAATATCGGGAAATCTATTCCCAGTATCAAGACTTGAAGCGAAAATTGGAACAGACCAAGTTAAGCGAATCCGAGAGGCTGCAGCAGATAGACCTGTTGACCATGCAGATAGACGAGATAGAAAAGGCCAACCCTAGGGAAAACGAGCTCGATCACCTTTTGGAGCAGAAGAGGAAGGCCCAGCATGCGGAGGAGCTATTTTCACAGGTAGGTGAGGCCCTTAAGCTAATCTCCAATGAGGCTGACCAGGGTTGTTCCGATTTGGCGGGAAAGGCCATCGCTCTTCTGGATAGGGCGGTCCTCCTCGACCCCAAACTGGCCCATCAGGTAGAGGAGCTGGAAGAGACCAGAGCTAGGCTGGACGAGGTGGCATACGATTTAAAGGGTTATTTGATGGAATTGCAGTTCGAGCCGGGATACCTGGAAGAAATAGAGTCAAGAATTTACACTTTGAAGAATTTACACAATAAATATGGCGCCGGTTACCAGGAGATAATGAATTTTCTGGATGGGGCGAAGGCAAAGCTAGTGGAGCTCGAGAATCACCAGAGCATCATGGGCAAACTGCAAAAGGAGCTGGAGTCCAAAGAAAAAGAGCTAGGGGAAAAGTCCAAGAGGGTATCGGCGGAGAGAAAGAAGATCGCCGAATCACTCGCCATTGAAGTCAACAGGGAATTATCGGAGATGAATATGGGAGGGGTCACCTTCCGAGTTCTTGTGGAGAAAACGAGCGAATTGAGCGAGAACGGTGGAGACTTGGTGGAATTCCAGATAAGTCCAGGTAAAGGAGAGCCATTCAGGCCCATGAACAAAATTGCCTCGGGGGGGGAGCTTTCCAGAATCATGTTAGCCCTCAAAATAGTGTTGGCTAAAGCGGACCAGATAGATTCGTTAGTCTTTGACGAGGTCGACGCGGGCATAGGGGGTCCCACCGCCAAGGTTATCGGGAAGAAACTATCCCAACTTTCCCGATTTCACCAGGTGCTCAATGTCACCCATCTTCCCCAGATAGCCGCATTCGCGAATGCTCATTTTCTCGTGAGCAAAATGGAGAGCCCGGATAGGGTTGTTACTAAGGTAGAATTGCTTTTGGGCCAATTGAGGAAGGAAGAACTGGCGCGCATGCTCGGCGGGGGAAGCGAAACGGCGGTTAAACATGCCGAGGAGCTTATCCAGGAGGCAGAAATCTTTAGATGAGGGGGTCTCTCCTGCGCTTAATATGCCTTTACCTTACCGACACAGGCAACGTTTTAAAGGGTCCGGATCTCTTGGATGTCATTGTGGTAAAGTTGGTGCCTTAACCGAGGCCTTAGGACAATCAACGGAGATAGACCGCTTTACTTGAAGCTTAAAATGGGAATGTAGTTATGTCGAACTGCGCCCAACCCTCACAATCGTTTCCGGTTAATGTCCTGAAATCGTTTTGGCTTCCCGCTTGGGCACGGTTAATAAATATCCTGAAATATGTCCTGAAATCGTTTTGGCTTCCCGCTTGGGCACGGTTAAATTTCCTTTAATCGTTTTGGCTCTCCTGTTTTGGTGCGGTTAATAAATATCCTGAAATCGGTTGAATGTTTAGCAGGGGAATAATATACTAAAATAAAACGAGGTAAAAATGGAATGAATGATGGGACGCCAGCCGAGTGGCCGGTAATCCCGGGAATAGAGTTGGAAGTGAGAATCCCACGCAAGCGGGTAGGGATTCTTTCTCTATTTATAGAACATTTTCCTTGTGAAAATATGGCGGAGTCCATGGGTAAAGGGAGGAGAAGATGCCAGTAAAATACATATTCGTGACTGGAGGGGTCTCTTCATCGTTGGGAAAGGGTATAACCGCCGCATCGCTAGGTCGACTACTCAAGTCCCGAGGGCTTAAAGTCACCATGCAAAAGATGGATCCTTATATCAACGTAGATCCCGGCACCATGAACCCGTTCCAGCATGGGGAGGTATTTGTTACCGATGACGGGACCGAAACCGATCTGGACCTTGGGCACTATGAGAGGTTCATCGACGAGCACTTAGGAAGGGAGAACAACGTCACCACGGGTAGCGTATATTACTCCATAATTTCTCGAGAGAGAAAAGGCGAATTTTTGGGTGGGACTGTCCAAGTAATTCCACATGTGACCAATGAGATCAAGGAGCGCATCATGCGCTTATCCAGGAGCACAGAGGTGGACGTGGTCATTACCGAGGTGGGGGGCACGGTGGGCGACATTGAGAGTCTCCCTTTTCTTGAAGCCATCCGTCAGCTGAAAAAGGATGTTGGTCAGGAGAATATCATGTACATACACGTTAGCCTGGTGCCTTATCTGGAACCGGCAGCGGAGCTGAAGACCAAGCCAACCCAGCACAGCGTGAAGGAACTGCGTTCCATCGGGATTCAGCCAGATGTGATCGTATGCAGATCCTCCCGCCCCATCTCCATGAACCTTAAAGAAAAAATCTCTCTGCTTTGCGACATCGATATTGAGGGGGTAGTATCCGCGGAAGATGTGGACTGCATCTACGAAGTTCCCCTGCTACTTCATAAGGAAGGGCTTGGGGAATACGTCGCCAGGCACCTGGGCCTGGACGACCGGGAAGAAGACCTCTCCGAATGGGAAGAAATGGTGGCGAAGATAAAGCGGGCAAAGGAAAAAGTGGAGATAGGGATCGTGGGTAAATATGTCAACCTCCCCGACGCCTACCTTTCCATTATTGAGAGCCTCAAGCATGGGGGTTTCGCTCACGGGGCCAATGTGGGGATACATTGGGTCGCCTCGGATGATATAACTTCGGATAATGCGTCTGCTGTTCTCTCCAGCTTAGATGGCATACTTATTCCTGGAGGCTTTGGGGTAAGGGGTGTTGACGGGAAGATAGAGGCGATTCGTTACGCCCGGGAGAATGGAGTGCCCTTCTTCGGAATATGCTTGGGACTGCAATGCGCAGTAATAGAGGCGGCAAGAAACCAGTGCGGACTGGAGAAGGCCAACAGCTCGGAGTTCGATCCCGAGACGCCCGATCCGGTTATAGACCTTTTGCCCAGCCAGAAGGAGATCGACGAGATGGGTGGTACTATGAGACTCGGGCTATACCCTTGCAAGATAAAGGAAGGCACTCTGGCTCATGCTCTCTACCAAGATGAAATAATCTACGAAAGGCACCGACATCGTTACGAGGTGAACAATCACTACCGAACCATCCTGCAGAATGCTGGTCTAGTATTTTCTGGGCTCTCCCCAGATGGAAAGCTGGTTGAGATTGTTGAGAGAAAAGACCACCCTTGGTTTCTTGCGGGGCAATTTCACCCAGAGTTCAAATCGAGGCCCAATAAACCCCACCCTCTTTTCGTGGGATTTATAGGAGCGGCTCTCCAGAGAAGGAAACAGAGAGCGCAGGAGATATCCCAGGTAACCATAGCTAGCCAATGAAAAAGCTTGGGGATATGGAAAACCAAAGTTTAATCGAAATCTTCCTGGAACTGGTGCGCATCGACAGCGAATCTTTCCATGAGGAGAAGATGGCTAGGTATATTCTGGAAAAAGCTCAAGGTTACGGTTTTGATGTGGAGAAAGACAGGGCGGGAGAGGTGGTGGGTTCGGATTCGGGCAATCTGCTGATAAGAATACCTGGCAGTAAAGATGCTCCTCCGCTCTTGATAAGTGCTCATATGGATACGGTGAGCCCTGGCAAAGACGTAAAGGCGGTGGTGAGAGGGGACAGGATAGCCAGCTTAGGAGATACCATCCTAGGGGCGGACTGCAAGTCCGGTATAGCCATAATAATGGATATCATTAGGGAAATCCATGAGGGCGAGATCGTTTGCGGTCCCTTGGAAGTGGTTTTAAGCATAGCCGAGGAGAAAGGCTTGCTAGGGATAAAAAATTTCGATTTCTCCAGGATCAACTCGAAATATGCACTAGTGTTGGATGGAGCAGGTCCTGCTGAAAAGGTTGTCACCGCATCACCCACCCAGGAAAATCTCAACCTTGTATTCCGGGGAAGGAGAGCGCACGCTGGCATGGAGCCGGAGAGGGGAATAAATGCGATTCAGGGCGCTGCCATGGCGATTAGCAGAATGCACTTGGGGAGAATTGATGAAGAGACTACCGCGAACATAGGATTGATTGAAGGGGGAGAGGCGATAAATATAGTTCCGGAAAGAGCGGTTGCCCAGGGTGAAGTGCGATCATTGGACCTAAAAAAGCTGCAGGCACAGAAAGAACAGATGCTCGCCGCGGCCTTAGAGGCGGAAAAGGTTGCCGGGGTCAAGGTCGAAGTGAAAGTGGAGAGGGCTTATGATGGGTTTTCCCTCGTAGAATCCAGCCCGCTGCTGAAGGTAATAAATGTGGCAGGCAAGGCTCTGGGCATAAAAATCAATCATGTTGCATCGGGTGGAGGAAGTGATGCAAACGTATTTAACTCTAAAGGCATTGAGTCGGCGGTGCTTAATACCGGGGGGTTCAATCCTCATTCAGAGGAGGAATATCTGGACATATCGGAATTCTCTAGGGCCAAGGGATTATGCAGGGAGATCATTAGCTGCTTCTCCGGCCAGGGAAAGGATCTGATCTAAGTTGAATGAATTTTCCCTATTAGAAAGCAAGCTGCTTTTTGACGGGAGAGTGGTAAGGCTCTACCTAGACAAAGTGTTGATGCCAGATGGCAGGGAAGCCTGGTGGGAAACGGTTCGCCATTGGGGGGCTGTCGGCATTATACCCATAGACGATGATGGATGCATCTATTTTGTCAGGCAGTACCGCCATGCTCCTGGGGAGGATATTCTAGAGATACCCGCCGGAAAGCTAAGCCCCCGGGAAGACCCTCGGTTGTGCGCGGAGAGAGAACTGGAAGAGGAGGTAGGGCTCAAAGCCAGGGAGTGGCGATTTCTCTGCAGCTTCTACACCTCGCCTGGGTTCAGCGACGAAATAGTTTATCTTTATCTTGCCAGGGAGCTTTATCCGGGCAAGTTGAATCCCGATCAGGACGAGTACTTGGAGACAAGCCTATTAAGAGCAGAGGACGCTATGGAAATGATCTGGAGAGGGGAGATAAAGGATTCCAAGACGATAATAGGAGTATTGATGGCCTGGCAAGTTATTCAAGAAAGGCGGTTGCCGGAGTGACGGAGTCTTGGGGTAGAGAATGGCACCTTGATATGCCCTAATCATTTTCTCGGCGTGAGCTTGACGTCATGTTTTTATGTGTAGCTGGAAAAATTGGAGGTAAAGGTGATCATAGGAATACCCAAGGAAATCATGGATCATGAATTTCGCGTGGGCATGACCATACAAGGGGTTAGAGAGCTGGTTGATTGCGGCCATACCGTTCTGGTGGAAAGCGGCGCAGGTTTGGGCTCTGACTTCAGCGACGAAGATTATCGCAGAGCGGGAGGGAATATCGTTGTCCAGAGGGAAGAACTCTATGCAAGGGCGGAGATGATCGTTAAGGTCAAGGAGCCTCAGCCCGAGGAGTATCCATTGCTCAGAGCGGGGCAAATCCTCTTCTGCTTCCTTCACCTGGCGGCACACCCGCAACTGGCCAATGAATTGATGTCCCGGAAAACCGTTGGCATAGCCTTTGAAACGGTGCAGGAAACGGACGGGGGCCTGCCCCTGTTGATGCCCATGAGCGAGGTCGCCGGCAGGATGGCGCCACAGATTGGCGCTCATTATCTGGAGAAGCTTAACGGGGGGAGGGGAATACTGATAAGCGGTGCGACCGGGGTCGCGCCAGCCAACGTTCTCATTCTAGGGGCGGGCATCGCCGGCACCAATGCCGCCATAGTGGCAACAGGGTTGGAGGCGCATGTGCTGGTGCTGGACAAGGATATAAGGAGATTGAAATATTTAGAGCATATCCTACATGGGAGGATCAGCACGTTGATGTCCCATATAATGACCGCGGAGGAAATGGCCGTCGAAGCCGATTTGGTCATCGGAGCGGTGCTGATTCCCGGGGCTCGCGCCCCCCAGATAATCTCCGAGGAAATCGTTAAATCCATGAAGCCGGGTTCCGTGATTGTAGATATATCCATCGATCAGGGGGGCTGTTGTGCCACTTCCAGGATGACTACGCATTCCGATCCGGTCTATATCCAGCATGACGTAGTCCATTATTGCGTGGGGAATATTCCCGCGGCGGTGCCTAGGACTTCCACCTTTGCCCTCTGCAACGTCACCCTACCCTACGTTATGGAGATAGCCAACATGGGCTTGATGGAGGCGGCTAAAAAGGACCCCAGCCTGGCCAAGGGAATCAATGTGATCGAGGGGGCGATGGTCTCCCTCCCCGTGGCGGAATCCCTGGGTCTGGAACAGACGCACTTGAGCGAGATAATCCCTGGGGTCAGCGATGGCGACAGTATCTTTAAGGATCGCGATAACGGGTTGAAATGAATAGAAATTTGGACGGAGCTCTGAAGGAGTATATCAATTATTTACAGGTAGAGAGAGGCTTAGCAAGTAATAGCATAGATGGATATTTACGTGATCTTAAAAAGTACACAGGCTATCTGCAAAAAAGGGGGGTAGCTGAACCCGACCAGATCCAGAAGGAACATATCACCGCCTTCCTCAGCGAGGAGAGACGCAAAGGCCTTTCTCCCGGAACGGTGGCAAGATACGTTAGTTCCATAAGGGGGTTCCACAAATTTATGATCAGAGAGGGCATCAGTAATAGTGTGCCTGTAGCCAGCCTAAAGACGCCCAAAACCCCTAAAGTTCTCCCCAAAGTGCTCAGTCAAGTGGAAGTGAAAAAGTTGTTAGATCAGCCCATTCCTAGGGATCCCAGGGGGTTGAGGGACAAAGCCATGCTGGAAACTCTTTATGCCACGGGTATGCGCATCTCCGAATTGGTCTCACTGGATCTGAACGATCTCGATCTAAAGGACAGCGAGATCCGGGTTACCGGCAAGGGGAACAAGGAAAGGCTTGTTCCCGTGGGAAGGATCGCTTCCCGTTCTCTGGAAGAATATATCGCGCTGGGAAGGCCTCAGATGATCGGGAGAAGCCACAACACGGCCATATTCCTTAACCAGCGGGGGGGGAGGCTTTCCCGCAGCGGGGCGTGGCGTATACTTAAAAGCTACGCGAAAAGGGTGGCGCTTGAGAAGAAAATGTCACCACATACCCTGAGGCATTCTTTTGCCACCCACCTATTGGAGAATGGGGCCGATCTTCGCCACATACAAGAGCTGCTGGGACATTCCAGCATCAGGACAACCCAGGTCTATACCCATGTAACCCGTGAACAGGTAAGAAAAGTTTATATGAAAGCTCATCCGAGGGCCATTGAAGCCGACTGAGAGCCATCTAAAAGAAACGGAACAATATTGGAAGGTTTAAGGTTATCGTAGTAATTGGATTGACAGAGGTTATCATCATAGAACGAACATGAAATGAAGCCTATATCCAGGAAAGGGCTTGACCCAAGAAGATAGATGGAGAACATGGAATACCAGAGACTGATTTGGATAATTCTAGACGGCGTTGGCCTAGGCAGCCAGCCCGATGCGTCCCTATATGGGGATCAGGGCGCCGATACCTTGGGCAATATAGCCAGAAAGCTGGGAGGGATTACCCTTCCCAATTTGGAAAAGCTAGGATTGGGGAAGGCCCATGACATACCAGGTGTTTCCCCTCGAGTAAGGGCTGAGGGAGCATATGGGAAGTTGCAGGAAATGTCTCCGGGGAAGGACAGTACTACTGGCCATTGGGAACTGGCGGGAGTGATCCTGGAGAAGCCGTTTCCTACGTATCCTGAGGGCTTCCCCAAGGAAGTAGTGGAGGAATTCGAGAACAGAATCGGAAGGAAAGTGATCGGAAATAAGACGGCTTCCGGCACCGAGATAATCAAGGAACTGGGTGAGCTACATCTTAAAACAGGAAGCCCCATCCTTTATACTTCGGTGGACAGTGTCTTCCAGATAGCGGCACATAAAGAAGTGATACCCCTGCATGAGCTTTACAGGATATGTGAGGTGGCCAGGGGGATTCTCCAGGGAGAACATAATGTATGTAGGGTCATTGCCAGGCCTTTTGTCGGCTCGCCGGGCAGCTTTACCAGAGTAAATGAAGAGAGAAGGGATTTTGCCCTCCCCCCTCCCAGGCCGACCTTACTCGACTGCGCAATTAAAGAAGGTCTGGCCGTTCTCGGTGCGGGAAAAGTGGCAGATCTCTTTGCCGGTAGAGGCTTCATCCAATGTCCCCACACCGGGGATAATTACGATACCATGATGAAACTGCAGGAAATGGTAGAGGGAGGGGACAGGGGGATGGTTATAGTCAACTTGGTGGATTTTGACATGGTATATGGACATAGAAACAATGTTGAAGGTTTTTACCAGGCCTTGAGGGAATTCGACGACTACCTGACCAGGCTTAAGGAATCCTTGAAGGAAGGGGACATCTGTTTCATCACCTCTGATCATGGTTGTGACCCTACTTTTCCCGGCACCGATCACACTAGGGAATATGCCCTCTTCCTCGCCATGGGAAAAGGGATAAAAGCGGATGAGGATATCGGGATCCGCAGCTCGTTCGCGGATTGCGCCAGCACGGCGGCGGATCTTTTAGGCCTTAAATGTGGACTGGACGGTTCTTCCTTTGCCACCATGATAACTTGATTGCGTGAAAACCAACGCAAAATGTGCAAAGTAATCCATGCGAAAAAATCATCACGGTTGTACAATTTAAGTAGATGTAAATTTTTCTCGAGGTGTGACATCAGTTCACGGTGTAGAATATGGAGATAATAGTCGGACATATAAATGCCGATTTCGATTCCCTGGCAGCCATGGTTGCGGCCAAAAAGCTGTATCCCCAGGCATCTTTGGTGTTTGCGGGTTCCATTAATCGAAACGTGCGAGAATATCTCGCGCTGCATGGTGATATCGTAGAGATCACGGACCTGCGCTCCATATATCCCGAGTCTATCACTAGGGTGATCGTGGTGGACACCAGGATCGCCGATAGGTTGGGGGAGCTGAAGAAATTGGTAGCAAAGAGAGGGGTAGAAGTTTTCGTCTTCGATCACCACCCCAAAACCAGGGAGGACATGACCAAGATAAATGATTATAGCGAGATGACCGGCGCCACCACCACCATTCTCTTGAGGTTGCTTCGCCAAAAGGGCATTCCAATTTCGCCTTATGAAGCCACGCTGTTCGCGCTGGGAATACACGAAGATACTGGCTCGCTGACCTTTCCCGGAACCACTTATGAAGACGCGGAAGCCCTGGCGTTTCTTATGAAATCTGGGGCCAACATTACCGTGATAAATCATTTTCTCGGCAAAATGCTTACCCCCGCCCAGCACAAGCTCATGAACAGCCTGCTGAATAACTTTCACTACCACTTCATCAAGGGTATGCAGGTGGTTATAGCCTGCGCAGAGCTGGATGAGTACATCGATGGCATATCTGTGGTATCTGCGAAGATAATCGAATTGGAGAACCCCGATATCTTCTTTGCGCTGATAAGGATGCTTGATCGGATTCATGTAACCGCTCACTGCAAGCTAGATGTGGTGAGAGTGGACAAGGTTCTTGCGGATATAGGCGGAGGCGGGCATCCCAGGGCTGCCTCCGCTGTGGTAAAGAGCACCGACATGGAGAAACTGGAAGCGCGCTTGGTTGATTCCCTACACAAGCACATCAGGCCGGTAGCCAATGCCTTAAAAATAATGTCCGGGCCAGTGAGAACCATCAATGAAAAGACCACCATTTCCGAGGCCTCCAGGAAGATGGAGAAAACCGGACATACCGCTTTCCCGGTAGTGGACGATGAGGGCAATCTGGTAGGGCTTATTTCCAGAAAAGATTTGGATAAGGCCGGACATCACGGTCTGGGTCACGCTCCAGTAAAAGGCTTCATGTCTAGGAATGTGGTAACTGTCTCACCCGATGCATCCCTCCAGGAGATGCAAGCTCAGATGACCGAGCACGCCATTGGCAGGCTGCCGGTGGTAAAGGATGGCAGGATTGTGGGGATTGTCACCAGGAAAGATCTGCTCCGGGCCCTCCATGGGATCAATTACCTGAGGGGGCCCACGGTGGCAGCCCCATCGGTAGCCACCAGGCAAGAGACCCTTGAGTTGATCAAACGTTCCCTTCCCCAAGATATCCAGAGCCTGCTGTTAAAAATCTCTCATGTCGCAGAGACCAGGAATTTCAAGGTCTATCTCGTTGGAGGAATAGTTAGGGATCTCTTCCTGGGTTATGAAAATTATGACCTGGACATTGTCGTGGAAGGAAAGGGGATCGAGTTCGCCCAGATCCTCTCCCGAGAGCTGGGTGGGAGGGTAAGAGCACATCATAAATTCGGAACGGCCGTGATCATTCTCCCCGACGGAAAACGCATAGATATTGCCACGGCGCGTATCGAATACTATCCCTACCCCGCAGCCCTTCCCACGGTGGAAAGCGCCTCAATCAGGCAAGACCTTTACCGCAGGGATTTCAGTATCAATGCCATGGCTATCTCCCTGACGGGGGAGAGTTATGGAGAGCTTTTAGATTATTTTGGGGGGAAACGTGATCTGGAAAGGCGGCAGATAAGGATACTCCATAACTTAAGCTTCGTGGAGGACCCTACCCGCATCTTCAGGGCGGTAAGGTTCGAACAGCGTTTCAACTTTTCAATGGAACCCCAGACGGAAGCCTTGGCGCGCAGAGCCATAGAGATGGAATTCGTGGGAGAATTGACCAATGCTCGGATCCGGGACGAGCTTATCGATATCTTGGAAGAGCCCAACCCCTTGAGGGCCATTTGCAGACTGGACGATATAGGAGCCTTGAAAAAACTGCACAACGAGCTGGGTTGCACACCAGAGCTGGAGCGACGTTTCAAAAGGATCAATCGCTACCTCCCCCAATTTCAGCAGATTCATGGGGAAGTCAGGAATAGGGAAGAAAAGGGATCAGCGCCGCAGCCCCTCAGGAGATGGTTAATATATCTTTGCGCCCTGTTGGAAGATCTAGGCGCAGAAAAGGTGTCCAAGTGGGCAGTTCAGATGCGCTTGAAAAAGAACGACACCCGGGTACTCATGAGTTGCATTCAGGACGCGCGGGAAGCCATATCCAAATTGAAAAGCCTGAAGGAGCCATCGATGAGCCAGATTCACCTGCTTGTGGAAGAGCTATACCCCGAAACCCAAGCTTATATCTACACCCAGGGCGGAAAGGCAGTTAGGGAGATGCTTAGGCAATACCTGGAGAGGGTATCCAATACCTCCTTGGAGGTTAACGGGAGAGATTTGGAAAAACTGGGCTTGCAGCGTTCTCCTTTATACTCCAAAATTCTTGGTGAAATACAGTTAAAAGTTCTCGATGGAAAGGCGAGTACCCGTAAGGAACAATTGAGGCTAGCTAGGAACCTGATTAATAATATTAACAAAAAAAGCAAAGCCGATTTAAGTAGAGGGAGGAGAATATCTTGAGCAACGTGGAAATCTCCCTTTATATGCTGGTAGGGCTGATTATAGGCGTGATCTTTCATGAATTTATGCACGGTTATGTCGCGTATAAAATGGGAGATCCTACCGCCAAGAATGCTGGAAGGCTTACTTTAGACCCCCTTGCCCACGTGGATCCCTTCGGCACCATCATCCTCCCGGGCATACTTTTTATCCTGAGCATGCTGGGACTAGGTAACTTCATCATCGGCTATGCCAAGCCGGTGCCCATCAATCCATTCTTATTCCGCAGGAAGACCGGTATCATATGGGTCTCATTAGCGGGGCCTCTCACCAACCTAGCCCTAGGTGTTTTGTTCATGCTCTTGTCAAAAGCATCGCTCAGCTGGGGAGGGGAGACGACCCTCTGGCTTAAGCTCTTTCAAACCTTGATGCTCTTTGCTTACATAAACATCTTGCTCTTTATCTTCAACTTGATACCCATACCGCCCCTGGATGGTTCGAGGATTCTCGGTTACTTTTTAAGAGGAGAAGCCAGGAGCATCTATTCTTCCATCGAGCCCTTCGGCATATTTATCCTTTTGGTGCTCCTCTCCCTTTTTGGGGTGATATTTACCTCCCTGACAGCGAACTTCGCCAATTTATTGTCGTCGATAATGGGATTGCCCAAGATATTCTGATTGGATACAGCCATGGCTGACTGGCTTTCTCTGCCTTATAAGACTTTAATCGCTAGATATTTTTTCTCCCCCAGGCTGTCGGAGATGGTGGAAGAGGAGAAAAAGAACCTCTCCGAAAAGGAGAGCGAACTCTTCGACAAGATGAGTCGCTTCGATCGCGCTCATTCCATAAAAATGGCCAGGAAGATCGACGACGACCCACTTCTCCGCAAGGCAGCGCTTCTGCATGACATAGGCAAGATAGGGAATCATCTAACTATGCCCGGCAGGCTTATTTTCACAGCCATAGAATTGATAGCACCTCCACTATTGAAAAGGCTGAAGGCGCAGATATATAAAGAAGCGCGTGGACAGACTGAAAGGGAGAGGATCGCAAGCCTTGGAAGTGACTGGAAGAGGTCATTCTATGTCCAGGCAAGACACGACTATATCGGGGCAGAATTACTGTCCGAGATAGGAACGGAAAAGGAGGTAATCCGTTTGGTAGCCGGGCATATAAAGAAGACCCCGGATATAGATGAGCGTCTGCGCCGGCTGAAACGACTGGATTCCAGAAATTGATGATCATGGCGGGACTCATCCGCAGAATTGGGATGGGGACAGGGACATCTTCAGCGATGGCCTGATATGGAAAACGAGCGAGTAATATACAGGCTGGTTAAGGTCCCAGATTAAAGATTGAAAGGCAAACAAGGCCCGTTGCCCGCTGGAATTAGTTGAAAATCTTTGAAATAATATCGTAGATATCCATGTATCGAACTCTTGATCGGATACATCTCATCGAGAGAAAAAGGGATCGCAAATTTCCCGCATCAAAAGGAGGTAGGATTGGCCAGAGACAGGATTCTCACCGGCTATAGACCCACGGGGAAGTTGCACCTTGGCCATCTGCACGGAAACCTGGGAAGGATGATCGAGCTTCAGGACCAGGGAGAATGTTTCTTCTTCATAGCGGACTGGCATGCTTTGACCACCGATTATCAGGACACCTCCTCCCTAAAAAGTAATATAGAAGAGATGGTTCTGGACTGGATCGCTGCGGGGCTGGATCCCCAAAAGGTAAATATTTACAGGCAGTCAGATTTACCGGAAGTCTCCGAGCTGTTCCTTTATTTTTCCATGATTACCCCCTTGGGATGGTTGGAAAGAGTACCAACGTACAAAGAACAGCTTGCTCAGCTGGGCAACAAGGAAGTCAATACCCATCTTTTTCTAGGATATCCAGTTTTGCAGGCTGCCGACATTCTCATTGTGCAGGCGAACAAAGTGCCGGTGGGTGAGGACCAGCTTCCCCATATCGAGCTCACCAGAGAGATAGCTCGAAGATTCAATTATCTCTATGGAGATTTCTTCGTGGAGCCCGAGGGGGTCCTCTCCCAATTTACCAAAATCGTGGGAACCGATGGCAGGAAGATGAGTAAGAGCTATGGAAATTATATCGCGCTAACCGATGATCCCCTAGCCATAAGGGAAAAAGTCATGGAGATGATCACCGACCCCAATAGAAGAACGCGAAGAGACCCAGGCGACCCCGAGGTATGCACTGTGTTTCAACTGCAAAAGATCTATTCCCAAGACGCACTGGACGAGATCGCCGAGAATTGTCGGGGGGCAAAGTGGGGCTGCGTGCAATGCAAGGAATTGCTGGCAACACGCATAGCTGATTCGCTTGCCCAATTCAGGAAAAGGAGAAAAGAACTGGCAGCGAAGCCTGGATTTGCCTGGAAAGTGCTGGAGGAGGGGCTGGAAAAGGTTAAGCCAATTGCGCACGAGGTTCTAATGGAAGCTAGAGCTAGAGTAAAAATTTAAATTTCACCGGAGAGATGGGTCATGGCTTATCAGGTAAAGATCGACCTCTTCGAAGGGCCTTTCGACCTATTACTTCACCTGATATCCAAGAGAGAAATAGACATCTACGAAATATCCGTCTCGGAGATAACCCGGGATTACCTCGATTATCTCGAAAGAATGCGCTCCCTGGACCTGGAAATAGCCACGGAATTTTTATTGATAGCCGCAACCCTTATAAAGCTGAAGTCCGATGGCTTGCTTCCAGCCCCGGAGAAGGATGTCGCTATGCCTCCTTACGACAGCAGGGAGGAGCTCATCTGGAGATTGGTTGAATACAACAAGTTCAAGAACGCGGCGGAGGAACTGAACAAGCACTTGCGCTCTGAGGATCGCTATTATTACAGGGAAATCGAGCTGGAGGAACCATATAAAAACATTATGCCAGACCTGCTGGAGAGGCTTACCCTGGAGGAACTGGCGAGGCGGGCCAGGGATTTGATCCTGGACTTCAGGACCGTGGATGTATCCCATGTCGCGCCTATCCGCATTAACGTAAGAGATTATATAGAAAAAGTCCTGTCGGTTTTAGAGGAAAAGGAAAGTCTTTCCTTTATGGAACTGACCTCCGATTGCCTCTCCAAGCTGGAGGTCATTGCTTATTTCCTCGCTCTGCTGGAACTGTATAAATGGGAAGCCATAGGTTTAAGACAATTGGGGAGGTTCGGAGAAATTTACATATATAAGAACAGCAACTTATCAAAAGAAGACCTTGTAAAGGTCCTGCGGGAGCTCGATTAAACGCCAAGGCAACAAGGGGAATGTGTAACATTAAAACCGAGAATTAACCGTTAACGATGACAAGACGGGCGAGCCGGAGTTAAGGAGAAAGAATGGAACTGAAGCCGATCGGCGGAAAAATATGGAAGCGCAGGCCCGGTGGCGATAAAGCCAGTGGTCCCATGAGTGAATTAAGGAATATCTTGGAATCCCTGCTCTTCGTCTCCGGGGAACCCCTGAGCGTGAAGAAGATGATGGAAATAACCGGTGCGAAGAGGGAAGTAATAGAAGAAACGCTCAAAGATTTGCGAGAGGAACTATTAGAGGAGAACCGAGGGATTCAGTTGAGAGAGGTGGGAGGGGGCTGGAGGCTCCATTCCCATCCGGCGTACGCGGAATATATAGAGAAATTGGTTCTGGGCGATAAGAGAACTCGCCTGACCAGAGCTGCCGTTGAAACCCTGGCCATTATCGCCTACCTACAACCGATAACCCGAACGCAGGTGGCCAATATCAGGGGGGTACAGTCAGAATCCATCGTCAAGTTCCTAGAGGAACAGGGGCTAGTAAAGGAATTGGGGAAGGAAAAATCGCCGGGAGGGCCAGCCCTTTATGGCACCACTGAAAAATTTTTGGAACGGTTTGGGTTAAATTCGCTGGACGACTTGCCCCCCCTGGAGAATTTCCAGCCAGATCAATCCGCCATCGAAAAGATTAAAAAATCTCTCTCCGGTGCGCCTACAGAGAGCCCCGCTTTGGAGTCGGAAAATTCAGGGGAGGTAAGCGAAG
>FWPV01009258.1_pt1 | contig 16741 bp, 11 predicted proteins | sample 2228371 | NCBI WGS metagenome assembly FWPV01 (sample SAMEA103939776, study PRJEB20133) | metagenome | reverse complement strand
AGCCTCGCTTAGCAGCTTTTCTAATTCCACAAATTGAGCGGAGAAACCGGCTAAGCGTTCGGGTTGGGGATGAAAAGTCCAGATTAAAACTTGCATTCCTATTCCCGTAGCTAAGGAAGCTAATTGGCGAGCTATATCTCCCCATCCAATAATTCCTAAAGTTTTTCCATGAAGTTGGATCATGGGTAATCTAACCCAGCGGCCCGCGCGTAGTTCGCGTTCATGGGCTGGGATCTGGCGAGCAGCAGCCAGCATCAAAGTCAGAGTATGCTCTGCTACAGATATAGCCGAGTAACCTGGAGTGTTACATACTTTTATGCCTAAACGAGAAGCGGCGGAAAGATCAATATTATCCGTGCCGATGCCTAAGACGGAAATCATTTTGAGTTTTGGACAATTGCCGAGCAAAGCAGCCGTGAATTTAGAGTAAGCCCGAATATTGATGACCACCTCCGCCTCGGCAATTCTTCTTTGCAATTCCTCTTCATCTGCCGCTTTGGTCGTATAAACTCGCAACTCTGTAAAATCCGCTAGCCGGCGGCAAGCTTCGGTTCCGGAAAAGATAGTAGGAAAATCATCTGGCACTACTACTAAGGTCACGTTGCCTCCTTTTTATTTACTCTTTAATTCTTCCTTAAATTTCTGTAATTTTGCTTCTAAGGGATGCTTGATTTTTGCCAGAGCCTCTGCCCATTCCTTGCTTTCGGCTACTTTAGGCTGAATGGCTGATCCAGAGATACCTTTTTTCTCGAGCCCTTTAATAATGACGGCGGTAGTTTCCTGAAAAGCCTTATCCTTTTTTTCTTGATATTCCGCGAGCAAAGTTTTTACGTCTTTAATTAAAGGAGAAGTAAGCGGGCGGAGCGTGGTCAGGCCTTCTAAAATTAAATCATTATTCCGGTCCAGATCGATGGCCTCAATAAGGTGCTCCAAGATAAGCTTTTCTAAATGTTTCTTTGGTTCCGGCTCTAACTTGGCCAATTCCTTTTCCATTTCCCGCAAGTGGAAATCCACTTCTAAAAAACGGTGGACTAAGCTTTGGGCCTTGGCCCGCAATTCTTCATCTTTAATCTTCTGCATTTCTTCGCGAGAAAGGATGAGGCCTTTTGTTTTTTCCATAGCGATCTCGATGGAACTTTTTATCTCGGCCATATGCTTATTCCTCCTGCTCCTCGATTAGTTTATAAATATACTATAAATATTTTCGTGCAGCAAGGAAAGGGAGGATCTCGCCCACCTTCAATTTGCCGGCCAAATCTCAGGCCGTATAAGAGGCCAGGGGGGAATGGGATACACTTTCGAGTTAATTAGTCGATATAACACTAAACACTCGCCATTTAACACTCTTTCTGTAACACTGCAGCACTGCTTAACTGCAGCACTTTCTTTTATCGCGCTCGCGCTCTCACGCCTTACGGTTTTTTACTGCCGCACTTTATTTTCGCATTGCGCTTTGCCTTTTTGCTCCTTAATTCCGCATCATTTAAAATAAATAGAACCGTCCCCTTTATGCTCATAAGGGGAAGGGATATAGCAAGCAGAACTAAGCCAACAAAAAGAAAAGTTGAGAACGGTTCTTTCATTTCTTCATCCTCAATTCTATACGACGAAAGGGCTCGCGCAGAGCGGCGGCCGATAGCCATCTGCTCAACTCCTGTCGGGGGCTAGGATGAACATTATTTTATTTGTTCGATAGATAGAGAAATATTATGGGAATCGGCAGGCAATGTCAAGTTAAGGTCAAGAGATGACCGCCGATCACTTTGGAAATCCAGGCCTAATTCTGGCGGAAGGAAGAGAGCCTGGATAAGCACTGAGCTTAATAGAATCGGACTAAAATTATTATAGAAATAAAAAGCCTGAATATGCTATTTAATTTGCTAAGCGTGAAGGAGAATTAAAAAGCAAGAGGAGGGAAACTATGTTTAATATAACCCGTTTTCGCACACCCATAATTATCTTTGGCTTCAATGCCTTATCCGCAATCGCTGATGAAGTGCGTAAATTAGGCGGAGAAAATGTATTTATAATTACTGATCAAGGGGTAGTTCAGGCAGGTCTTTTAGAAAAATTATTAGACCTCTTAGAAAAGGGGAAAATTAGCTATACCATATTTGATCAAGTCGAAGCCGAACCTTCTATCGAAAATTTATTAGCCGCTACTGAAAAAGCTAAAGCGAGCAAACTTGATCTATTTATCGGCTTAGGCGGCGGGAGTGTGATGGATACAACTAAATTGGTTTCCGTTCTGAAAGTGCAGGATTTAAATATCAGGGACCTTTTTGGGGTAGATAAAGTTACCAAGCCTGGGTTACCCACCATTATGGTGCCAACGACTTCTGGAACAGGCTCGGAAGTCACCCGGAATGCTGTCTTCACCGATAAGACTGAAAACCTGAAAAAAGTAGTCTCCAGTCAAGCCATTGTGCCTACAGTAGCCCTGGTTGATCCTATGTTAACCGTTACCATGCCTCCCTCCATTACGGCGGCCACTGGGATAGACGCCTTTATTCATGGCGTTGAATCGTATATAGCTATTAATGCTTCTCCCTTTACGGACCCGTTGGCCCTGGAGGCTACGCGATTAATTGCGGAAAATCTGGCCCCCGCCGTGGCCAATGGGCAAGATCTTCAGGCTCGTTATTATATGTCTCTGGGCAGCCTGCTGGCCGGGATTACTTTAAATAATGCTGGCGTAGGGGCGGTCCATGCTTTAGCTTATCCCGTTGGAGCCGAATACCATGTGCCTCATGGAATCGCCAATGTGGTTACTTTTATTCCCACCATGGAATATATCTCCATGGCCCGTATGCCTAAATTTGTCCAGCTAGCTGCTGCCATGGGCGAACCCGTTGCCGGCCTATCACCTCGGGAGGCCGTAACGCGTGGAATCAGAGCCATGCGCGATCTAATTGAAAAAGTAGGCCTTCCCAGCAGATTAAGGGATATCGGCGCCACCGAAGAAAAGATTCCCGCCATGGCTAAAGCGGCTTTCCGGGAAAAGAGACTCTTGGGCAATACTCCCCGACAGTTGACGGAAGAAGATCTCGGCAAAATTTTGCGGGCCTCTTTTTAAAAAAAAAGCCCCGGGCCATCTTCCCGGGGCTTTGGCAGTTGCTAATCAACCTCACTTATTTTATCAACCAATCTAAACCCAAAAAGCTCAGCCGGCCTTCCGTAGGCACGCCCGATTGTGGATCCCAGCCCATGGCCTGATAATACAATTTTAGAGCCTGGGCAAATTCATCTTTGGTAATCAGTTTTTCTCGAGGCGTTCCTTTTTCTAAAGCCTCATAAAGCCTTTCCGGTAAATAATCGTCCTTTGAAGAAAAACCTTCGCGTAGATTGAACATACGCGCCATGGTTACCGTTCTTTCTCCCAATTCCATTAACTCATAGAGGCTAGTATTCCAGCCTGTAACCGCCTCCAGAGCTTCCGCTAAGCTCACCAAAGGAAAGGCTGTGTAGGGAGCAGCCCCAAAATTACACACCCCTAAAGAATTAAAGAAGTTCCAAATCATCTGGGTATGCACAAACTGGCGAATCTTGCGCGGGCCTAATTCCAAGGCCGAGGTGGGCTCTAAAACTCCCGCCGGCTTAGCGGCTTTCAACATCACGTTTTCTGAAAGGAAAGACGTATCATGGGGCGCTTCAATATGGTCAGCTCCCGTAGGAGAAGTGGCATAACTAAGGGTCAATCCCTTCTTGCCCCGCGGGTCATGCATGGGAAGTTCTTGCCCTTTTATGTGCATAGCATATGCTTCGGCGCCACGTCCGATTTTTTGCGCTGCTCGCATAACTCCTTCCGCTAAAATATCACCAAAGCCTTCGCGGAAGGCGATCTTGCGAATCATCTCCAGCATAGCATCAGCATTTCCAAAGCGCAGGTCGATCCCGTCTACATCTTTAGAAGTTAGGATTCCTTTCTCCATCAGTTCCATGGCAAAGGCAATACATACTCCAGTTGAGATGGTATCGATTCCCCATCGGTTGCAGAGTTCATGGCCATGAGCTATGGCAGCCAAATTAGCAATACCGCAGAAAGAACCCAGGGAGGCCACCGTTTCATACTCTGGTCCTCCATATTGCGGTGAAGCAGAGTATTTGCCCTCTACCCTTACGGCGCGCTTGCATTGTACAGCACAAGCATAACAACCCTCTGATTTCACCAGAATGGTTTCCGTCATTGTCTCGCCAGAAATGGCCTCCGCTCCTTCAAATTGGCCGGCTAAAAAATTTCTGGTGGGCAGGATGCCTGAGTTGTTCAAAGGCATGACGAAGAAAGGCGTACCATATTTCTTTAAGTTTTGCGCTAACGGGGATTCTTTGAGCAATTCCAAAACCTTCTTCCCAATATCCTGAACTTTCTCCGGATAAGCAAAAGTGAGCCTCTGGGTACCGCGCACAGCCACCGCCCGCAGTTTCTTCGATCCCATCACGGCGCCTAACCCGGTACGTCCATTAACATGCTTCAATTCATTGAGCACACAGGCGTAGCGGACTAATTTTTCTCCTGCCGGGCCACATTGCGCCACCCTGATCCTTTGGTCTCCCAGCTCATCTCGAATTATCTGCTCTGCTTCCCCTGTATCTTTGCCCCAGATTTTGGCGCCATCTCTAATCTCTGCTTTCCCATCTTTAATCCAGAGATAAACGGGCTTTGGCGATTGGCCCTCGATGATGATCCCGTCAAATCCCGCCATCTTTAGTTCTGGTCCAAAAAAGCCTCCGGCCTCAGCTTCCCCAAAAGCTCCCGTTAAAGGCGAACGTGCCGCCACCGTATAACGGGTCAACCCAGGAAGCGGCGCTCCTGAAATTACGCTGGACATAAAAATAAGCTTATTCTCCGGCCCTAAGGGATCCACTCCAGGCTTCTGTTCTTTGAGCAAAAAATAAAGAGATAATGCTGATCCACCCATGTACATGCGATAAACAATCTCAGGTGGATTCTCTTCGGAGATACTCCCATTACTTAAATTCACTCGTAAAATCCTTCCATTGTAGCCGTTGGGCATATCCATCCCTCCATTTTGATAATTTTTGATACGCCATGCTTATATATTTTTTTTTGAAATTAGTCAAGAATTAAGAATATTTGCACACCTGCACTTTTCAAAAAGATTAATGATTTTAAAAGACTAATTGCCCAAATGCATAAAACGTAGGGCAAGGGTTTATCCCTTGCCGTATTCGGCAAGCCATAAAGGCTTGCCCCACGAATTTTCCCTTTTCCCCCCTGGCCTCTTGGGCAGCCCAGAATCTGGACACCAAAGTGCAGGTCGGCAAGGATTTTGAAATAATTGACATTGCCGCGATTAAAATTTTATAATACGGGCAAAATTAAAAATGGGCAAAATTTGGATAAAAAGCTAAAAATTAAAAAAATTGCTTATGAAATTCATTGCTGATCTGCACATTCACTCTAAGTATAGTCGGGCCACAAGCCGAGATATGGAATTAAATACCCTGGCCCTTTGGGCTAAAAGAAAAGGGATTAAAGTATTGGGAACAGGCGATTTTACCCATCCCCTTTATTTTTTAGAAATGAAAACAAAATTGCGGCCTTTGGGCAACGGGTTGTATGTCTTAAAAGAAGAGCCGGAAAGAGAAAGTAACCAAGGCCCTTACTTTATGCTTACTGCCGAAGTAAGCAACATGTTTACCCAAGGAGGCCGGGGGCGAAGAATCCACACTCTGCTTTTTGCTCCCTCTCTGGAAGTGGTCGAAAAAATAAACTCCAAACTCAGCAAATTGGGGAAAGTAAGCTCTGATGGGCGGCCCATTTTCGGCTTCCCTGTCAAAGATTTGGTCAAGATGATTTTGGATATTTCTCCAGATTGCTTAATTGTTCCAGCTCACGCGTGGACTCCCTGGTTTTCCCTCTTCGGGGCCAACTCCGGTTTCGATTCTCTTGTGGAATGTTTTGAAGAAGAAGCCAAAAACATTTACGCCATTGAAACTGGTCTTTCTTCTGACCCAGAGATGAACTGGCGCTTAAGTGCTTTAGATAAGATAACTTTGATCTCTAACTCTGACGCTCACTCCCCTTCCCGCCTGGGTCGCGAAGCTAACATATTCGATTGTGAACTTAGTTATCATGGAATTGCCCGGGCTATCCGGGAAAAAGATCCCCACCAGTTCTTATACACCATTGAATTTTTCCCCGAAGAAGGGAAATATCATTTTGATGGTCATCGCGAATGTCAAATTTTGTTCTCTCCCCGCGAGACGCGAAAGCATAAAGGGATTTGCCCAGTTTGCGGCAAAAAATTGACCTTGGGTGTAATGTATCGCGTGGAAGAGTTGGCCGATCGGCCTGAAGGAGCTTTTTCCCCCACAGCTATCCCCGCTCTCCATATGGTGCCTCTCGATGAAATCATTGCGGAAGCTTTAGGGGTTAGTCCAAACTCCGCTGCTGTAGAAAAAGAGTATCTGCACTTAGTAGATCAAGGGGGAACTGAATTTAATATCCTTTTAGAACTTTCTCCCGAAGAGTTAGCTTCCTTCACTCCTCCCCTTATCTTAGAAGGTATTTTGCGCGTGCGCGAAGGTAGATTACACATTACTCCTGGATATGACGGCGTCTTCGGCAAAATTCAAATCTTTTCGCCTGCTGAGCGAGAAAAAGGTGTTCTTAGCCAAGAAGATCAAGAAGTCCAGCAGATGAAGCTTTTTTAAGCTTATATCCATGAAGGCCACTAAACCAACTATCCTGCTGGTCAATCCTTGGATTCATGATTTTGCCGCTTATGACTTCTGGATGAAACCCTTGGGCCTGCTCTATATCGGTTCCTTGCTGCGGAATGCGGGGGTTAATATCTTTCTCCTTGATTGCTTATATCATCCTGCTTTATCAGCCAAGCTAAAAGCTACTTTAAAACCTCCCCGCTTAGGCACCTTTGGCCGGGGGCATTTCTATAAAGAAATCATTCCCAAACCGGATCCTTTACGCCAAATTCCCAGGCACTATCGGCGATATGGAATTCCCCCCGCCATCCTCCAAGAACATTTGGCCACCCTGCCCAAGCCCCAGCTTATTTTAATGACCTCTTTTATGACTTATTGGTATCCGGGGGTCCAAGAAACCATCATCTTTCTCAGAAAAAACATGCCGGGAGTTCCTATAATTTTAGGGGGAATTTATCCCACCCTCTGCCCTGAACACGCCTTGCAAAATGCTGGTGCCGATCATGTTCTTGTCGGCCCGTGGGACAGAGAAAAATGGCAGGTTCTGTCCGCCTATTTAAACAATTTACCTGATTTTTTCCCTCCCCATTTTACCTCCTGGCCTTTTCCAGCTTTCGATCTTTATCCCCATCTGGCTTACGTATGCCTCTTGACTCGTCAGGGATGCCCCTTCTCCTGTACCTATTGTGCTTCTCCTCTTCTGGCTCCCACAATTATGACAAGAGATCCTGATATAATAATAAAAGAGATTAAATACTGGCATGCAAATTTCGGAATCACCGATTTTGCTTTTTATGATGACGCGCTCCTTTACCGAGCGGAGGAGCATATAAAACCTATATTAAAACAAATCCTCAAGGAAAAAATAAAAGTTAATTTTCACACCCCCAATGCTCTACATGTAAAGGAATTAGATGAGGAGCTGGCTTTCCTCCTAAAGAGCACCGGCTTTAAAACAATTCGCCTGGGATTAGAGAGTGCCCTTCCTTCGTGGCAAATGGCTACCGGGAGGAAAGTTAGCAACGTAGACTTCCAACGAGCCCTAAGTTATCTGCAAAAAGCAGGTTATGGGGCGGAAGAGATCGGTGTGTATCTCTTAGCTGGCCTTCCAGGGCAGAGAGTAGAAGAAGTTGAGGAAAGTATAGCTTTTGTGCGTGCCTGCGGAGCAAAGCCCATTCTGGCTGAATATTCCCCAATTCCAGGAACTCCCCTTTTTACTCAGTCCTTAAAGTTTTCTCCTTTTGACTTAAAGAAGGAACCTTTATATCAAAACAACTCTATCTTTCCTTGTCAGTGGTCCGGATTTACCTGGGATGATCTAAAACGCCTAAAAGAAAAGATAAAAAATTAAAATCTCCGGCCGTGCCCTTTGCCCCTGGCTAAAATAACAACTATTTAAAAGATTAATGGCCAGAACTTTATAAAAGGCGCTGGAGATAAACGAGGAAGCTTCATTTCCCCAATACCCCTGGCCCCTTAGGGGGCCTAAGATTCGGACCCCAAAGTGAAAGTGGGTAAGGGGCAAGAACCTCTTGCTTATTATTACAAATTATTTTAATATTTGAAAAAGCCTGGCCGGCTTCTTATGGAACAGGACGGCTATTATTTACTAAGTAAAGATCGTCTCAGTCATCTCCTGCAAAATCAGCAATATAGAGAAGCGCAAGAGGAGATCGAGAAAAGTCTGCGCCAAAACCCTGATCAGCCTGCCCTCAAGATAACCTTGGCCGATCTGTACCTTAAACAGGGGCGCTTAGCGTCGGCTAAAATTATCCTCGAGGAAATCTTAACTGTGGACCCGCAAAATGAACGGGCTCTGTCTCTCTTAGGAGATGTTTTTCTTAAAGAACAGAAGCCCCAAGAGGCCTGGCAATATTACCACCAAGCTTTTTTGCGCACACCGCGGGAATATTTTCTTCTCCAAATGGTGCGGGCCTTAAAGAAGATGCACCGTTATGAAGAAGCCCTCTTAGAGCTGGACAAAGTTTTAGTCACCAAACCCCAGCATTTAACTTTCCTTAAAGAAAAGGCCCTTATCCTGACGCGCTTGAAGCGTTATGATCAGGCTTTGGCCATTTATGAAAAATTAAAAGAACTTACCCCAGCGGACAACTTCGTGCAAAAAGAGATCATGCGTCTACGGAGTCAGCAAAAACCCCAATCCCAAGTGCTCCAAGATCTGCAGATGGTCGTGCGCATGGAATCTAAAAAAGATGATGCGCAGATGCATGGCCTTTTGGCCCAAAAGCTAAAAGATGCTGGCTTAATCCGCGAAGCCATCGCCGAATATAAAATTGCGGCCACCTTAGATCCTCAAAACCCGTATTTCTTGAAACAGCAGGGTTTCTGCCATTATCGGCAAAGAGAATATGACCAGGCTCGGCAGTGCCTGCAAGAAGCTCTTCGCCATGATCCCGCGGATATTATCGTCCGCAAAACCTTGCAGAAAATATTTACCGCCACGGGCCAATTGGAAAAATTTTTAAGTTTACTGGAAGAAATCTACCACCGCCATCCTGAACAAGTTACTCTTTTGGGTACCATTAAGAGCCTGCGGAAGAAATTGGGCCTAAACCCCAAATGAGCTCCCAACTAAAGGCCAAGCAAAAGGATAACTTTTTAAAGGATGGCTCATTCCCTTTTCCTCTGCTATTATATTTTTAGAAGAAAGCAGGATTTAAAGGGGAGAAACATTTTATGATCATTGGCGACCTTATCGAAGTTCCCGAAATAAAGACGGTTATCCAGCTAAAAGATTTAGAGAAGTTAGAACTTCGGCAAATGATTTTGGATTCTTTTGTGGTCACCGAAGAAGTGCACCAAAACTTAGAAAAGATTCTTAACTCCCTGATCAAGCCCACTGGCACCGGTGTTTTTCTGAAGGGTCATTTTGGTTCAGGAAAATCTCACTTCTTAAGTATGCTCAGCCTTCTTCTGCGCTATCCCCGAACTTGGCAAGTCATCTTGGAGCAGGATCCTTCTTTAAAAAGCTTCCAGGAGTTAGTAGCCGGCAAAAAATTATTAGTAGCGGAAGTCTCCCTCGTCCAACATCGCGCCTCAGAATTTCTGGAGGATATTTTCCTGCAAGAAATTTTTGAAGAGCTCTCCTCCGTAGCATCTCCTTCCTGGGCTGGCTCGGCCTCGCGGAAGGAAATTTTCGCTAAGATGCAAAAACAAATTAGGAGTAGCGGATTTGACGGAATAGTTTTATTGGTGGATGAGCTTTCGGAATTTCTGCGCTCCAAGAGCGATGCTCATGCTTTCCAGGAGGATATTCGGTTCCTGCAGTTCTTGGGTGAAGAGGCTTCTGCTTTCCCTTTATGGATAGTGGCTTCTTTGCAGGAATGGATCGAAGAGACAGGTGATATTGATCAAGATACTTTTAATAAAATCAAAGACCGTTATCCTCTCCGCCTCCACTTAGGTCGAGCCCATATCGAAGAGTTAATCTCTCACCGCCTGATTCGTCCTAAAAAAGAGGCTCAAGAAGAAATTAAGAAAATTTTTCAAAATCTACGGAGATATTTTCCCTCTTTCCCTGTTGAAGAGGCCCGATTTATTAAGCTTTATCCTGTGCATCCCGCCACGATCGCTCTTCTGGACCGCTTAAAGATTCTCTTTTCCGAACATCGCGGTGTGGTGGACTTTATCCATTCCCGTCTGAAAGGTGATAAGGAAAGGGGAATTCCTTCTTGGTTAGAAAAACCAGCAACTGAGTTGTTGGGACCAGCGACGATCTTCGACCATTTTGGGTATCGCCTCCGAGAAATGGCTGAAACTCAACCTTATGTGGAAAAAGGATTTGCCTATTTTAGCGAGGAAATCCCTCGGATCTTTCCAGATCCTGACCAGCAAAGAGTAGCCCTTGAAGTAGTGAAGATTCTTATTTTGGCCGCCATCTCACCCGTCAAAATTAAATACACGGTTAAACATTTAACCGAGATGGTTCTCTTCCGGGTAACGGAGTTAGATACCGAGCTCAATTATCAATATCTTCATGATCTCCTGGAACGGTTAGCTAAAGAGACTTCTTTTTTGGTAGTCGAACGGGGACCAGAACCAAAGCAGGATCACTTTGCCCTGGATCTAAGGCTGGATCTTCCCGCACTTTTGCGGCGCAAAATTCGCCAGCGAGCCAGCGAGATCTTTCCGGGCGATCGTCGCCTTTTTAACCGCCTTTTACCCTGGGCGGAAACAACTTTAATTCCTTTGGCCGGCTGGGCCGAGAAAGGTCAGCAAAATGTTTCGGTTACCTGGGAATATACTACTCGCAATGGTTTAATTCTTCTGCGCCAGATTGATGAACTCTCCCTGGTGGAACTGGAAAATTTAGCTGCCCAATGGCAGCGAAGTGAAAATGACTTTTACCTTATTGTAGGCACAACTCAGAATGTGGAGCAGCAACTGGCCCATTTGCACGAAGTGCTGCTGCCAGTGGTGCGGGATAGATTCCCCGGGATCTTCCTCTTCTGGATACCTGCCGCCATCCCAGAAAAAGAGGAAAATTGGTTGAAAGAATTTCTGGCTACTTTAATCTTGGTTGATAAGTATCAAGAAGAATCACCCCCGGCCCAGCTTAAGGCTTTAGAATTTTTACACCATCAACTTCAAAACAACCGCCGCCAACTCGGAGAAATTTTTACCAATGCCTACTTCCATGGTCTCCTTCTAAGAGATATGGACCAAATAGAGTTAGCTAATTATGGCTACCTTACCCAGGAGAAATTCTTGGAAGAATTTATCCGTCCCCTCCTTACCCGCCGTTTCCCTAAGCATAATCGAGTGCTCACTTATTTAGAAGCTCTACCTCCCTTTGCCATCCCTAATCTTATTCGAGAATTCTTCGCCCCGGGAATGGCCGAAATAAACGACAAAACCAAGTTTGGCCTGCGCACCATCTTAGAAGATCTTCTCAAACCCTTGGGCTTGGTGAGGAAAAAAGGAAACCAATATTTTCTCCATGTGGACCCCAAGACTAACGAGTTAGCTGCCTCTGTCTTCTCCGCTTTGGAGAAAGGGCCCCAGAGCATAGAAGATCTTTACTGGACTTTCCGCAAAGGAGTTTACGGGCTCTTAAGAACCCCTTTCGAAATCTTCATTCTCGCTTTAATTTTTTCTGGAAATTTAATCCCCTATCAGGGGTCGAGAAAGAAGAGTTTAGAAGATATTGCCCGCCAAGGATTAGGAGGTATTACCTCTTTGGGGAAAGGCGAGATCTTAAGCGCGGAATTAAGAGAAATAATCCCGGCTCATCCCCTTATCCCGGAAAAATTTCGGCAGGGCACTTACACCCTCCCCTTGCAGGAAGCTCTGTGGAATGAATTAAAAGGACGTAAAGAATTTGAGGTAGACTCTCTTCGCAATTTGCAGCAAAGAATTATGTGGGCTTCCTCATTTCAAGCTTTCAAGAACATTCCCTGGGATTCTTTCCGGCAAGATATAGAAGATATCTTAAATCAGTGGGCCGAGGTAAAAGTTAGCCTTTCAGCTAAAGAGGGCTTGGAAAAATTTCTGGCGGCCTTTAGGCGTGAACCTTTTCTCACCGAAAAGCTAAATCGTTTAGAAAAGATAAAAAATTTCCTGGAATATCAAGAAAGAATTCTCTTTATCTACCAATATATTAACGATCCGCACCTGATTATTCCTGGTGACCCCAAATACGAATCTCTCCGTTCCGCAAGAGAAGCGCTCCTCAACTTTTTTTCAAAAGAAATGATCTCTATCGATTTAGAAAAAATAAAAGAACTTCTCCAGCGCTTCCATAACTTTCGGGAAGAGTATATTCAGGTATATGCTGAGGCCCATCACCGTAATTGCTCCGCGGAAAGATTCGCTCCCTATGAAAAAGTACGCCAATCGCGGCGCTATCAGTTATTAACTAAACTTGCCCAGATCGAAATAGTCTCCATTCTTCACCATCGGCAGGCCATAGATCGGTCGCTAGTTAACATACTTAAACGGCAATGTCCAGCGCTCTCCCTGGAAGCACTGCAGAGAAATCCGACCTGTTCATGTGGCTTTACCTTAGCCGAAAGTATCCCTCTCCCTTCTTTAAGGGAAATTGAAGAAGCCATCGATTTAGGGATTCAGGAAACAATGGAAGCCCTTGCTTCTCCCCCTTACCAAGAAAAAATACTCCCCTATCTGCACGGCTTAGAAGCTATTGGGGCCCGCGACAAATCCCAAGCTATTCGGCAATTTTTATCTTTATCCCCCACCCAAAAAAACTTTTGGGAAGAAATAGAGAGAGCCCTCACCAATCAAGTAATCGAGGGCATCAATGAAGCTTTTCGCGGGAAAGTGGTCATCGTCGAACGTGACTTGGACCAACTCTATAGGGCGCTTTTAAACCGCAAGTATAATATTCGTCAGGTGCGCAAAATTATCGAGGAATGGCTCCGGGCAGAAGAATTAGCGGAATCTACCTTTATTCATTTTCTCGGGCAAGACTACTGGGGCGAAAGTTCTTCAAGCAAGGAGTCATTCTTAGCGTTACTCGAAACTGATTTCCCCCATCTTCTTTCTTTCCTTTCTCGCTGGGGACGGCCAGCCTTCCAGAAAGTGATGCTTCTCAGTCTATGGATGGAAGAAAACAAAATTTTACCTGCGGAAGACCTCTCTCTTTGGCCCTTCTTGGCCAAAGAAATTGGAGCGGGAGATCATCTATTGCTCACCGAATTTTCGCGGGCAGCGCAAGCACTGCGTCAGAAAGACCCAAATTTATTTACTTCTCTGGCCAAGGAAATCGAAACTCAAGAAGGATTTTTGGAGGAAATCTGGCATCTTCTGGCCAATAAGCCCGTGGAAGAGATCTTTCAACAAGAACATATCTTCCCCTCGATCTTAAAAGAGGCCTTTGCTAAACTTCTCTCTCTTCTCCCCGAAAGAAAAGGAGCAATATTGCTTGACCAAGAGATTATTGCCGAAGAGAACAAAGGAAAACCTCTAGCGCAATTGCGCACCGAGATGCTGGAGATACTTAAGAGTTATCAATTATTCAGCCAGCAATGGCCTGGACTCAAACGCCGCGATGCTCATTCTCCTCAGGACTTTGCTAAATGGGAATCATTTTATATTGAGCGCATGAGCTCTTTGGCTTACTTAATTAAATTCTTGCCGGGGAAGATCCAGCGGATGGGTATCAATCTTCCGGCCGGTGAGAGAAAAAAATTGGCGCAGGCTGAGGAGATAATAACCTCCCTCAGCCAAAGCTTTGCCGACTTCTATGAGAAATCTTTACCGCGCTGGGAAAAGCGGGAAGAGAAGGGACCTTTGTTCATCGAAGATCTACCCACCCTTAATCCTTGGAAAAGGAAACCCCTGGAGGGTAGAGGCAAGATTTATATTCTCCTTGATGGACTGCGTTGGGACCTCTGGATCTATCTAAAAGAAAATTTCTTTAAGCATTTAAGCCATCAAATTCGGATTATCAATGAAGGAGCCCTCTGGGCTCATCTTCCTTCTTCGACTCCTCGGCAAATGGAATTTTTTGAGGAAGCTCGCCGCCGCCAGCCGGCCAACTCCAAATTACCTGAAGATTTTTGGCATTTAACGGGTATAGATGAAAGAGTGCATACGGAACGTGGGGAGTTAGAATATCTCTTCCGCAATGTTCTCCAATATCTCCAATTGGCTTTAACTTCCCGCTTGCAAGAACTCCCTCCCCATACTTATTTGCTCTTCTTCTCTGATCACGGCTTCACAGAAAACCCGCATTTTAATGCGGCGGATAAATACCGATCCGCCCGCTATCTTCATGGTGAAGCTTCACCCTTTGAAGTCATCGTTCCCTGGGCAGCGGCGATTAGAATCTAAAGGTAAAGCTCGTACTTCTCCTCGGTGAGTAAGCGCCCCCAAATTTGGTGGGTGATCCTTTCTTTTACCTGAAAACCGACGGATTTATATAAGTGAGCCGCCACCTTCAGTTCACTGAAAGTCCAAAGGTATATTAAGCGATAAGGGACCTGCCGACAAAAATCTAAAGCCTGCTGGAGGAGAGCTCTACCTAATCCCAGCCCTCGCCAATCAGGATGGACTAAAAACCACCGCAGTTGGGCTACATATTTTTCCTGACTAACAACTCCAATTGAACCGATGATTTTTCCTTCTTTCTCAGCTAACCAGAGGCCATCTCTTTGAGGGTGGAAAGATTGGGCAAATTGGGCGCAGGCATTTGCTACGTATTCTTCTAAAGATTTATCAAGACCATATTCTTGAGCATAGAGGAAGCTATGCAGGTCAATAATGGCTCTTAAATCTTCAAGATGCCAATGGGACCGAATTTTTATATTCTCTAATAATCGCGGCTTCTGTTCCACGAAGTTCCCTGCTTTGCCCCGTTTATATGGCAAAAAGCCCGGTTCATATTGGAGCAGGGTTAGTTATTGATTCAGTTGCAATTATTTAATAAATAAGATAAATTTGTAAATAAAAAAATTAAAACTGGCGCATTAAATAAAATTTAAGACAAGGCAAAAGGGGTGGGAGGAGGATTTACTATGAAAAAACCTAGTGAAAAAGAGGAAGAATTCTTTGCCCGCCAGGAATTTGAGCGTCGGAAAAAGATCGAAGAGGAAAAGTATCAAAAGATGGCTGAAGAAGAAAGGAAGAAACTCAAGGAATTGCACTTTATGAAGTGTCCAAAGTGCGGCATGGATTTAGTGGAAATAGACTATAAAAATATAAAAGTAGATAAATGTTCACATTGTGGCGGAGTATGGTTGGATGCTGGCGAACTGGACGCCCTTTTTAATTTGGAGAAATCAATCTTCGATAAGGTTTTGAGCGTTTTTAAATAATGATCTCTTTTAAAATTCCAGGGTGTATTTCATGGACAAAAAACCCAAAGACTGGTATTCTAAAGAATAATAAATAAATGAAAGAAGGCCGAGAATGAGGAAAAGAACTTTTTTAAAATGGGGATTACCAATTTTAATTAGCTTAGCTGCCTTGGGTGTATTGGGCTACCTTAAGCTATTTGCTTGGAATCCAGAAAGACAAAAAATTGCGCAAATAAATGAACGCAGCATTAGCGTAGCCCAATTCAACCGCGAGCTGGCTAAAATTCCCCCTCCTTACCAGGATATCTTTCGGGAAGAACCAAAGCAATTCTTGGAACAACTTATTCTGAAAGAAATTCTTCTCCAAGAGGCCGAGAAAAAGGGAGTGCAGAGTGAGGCCAACGTTCGGCCAGAAGATAGAGAGATGTCTATTATCCAAAATCTTCTCAAAAAAGAAATCCTGGATAAAATAAAAGTTAGTTCTGAAGAGATTGCCGAAATTTATGAGCAACATAAAGGCCAATTTGGGCAGAAGCCTCAGGCGGAAATATCCCCCTTGATTGAAGAGCTAATCCGGGAGGCCAAGGGAAAAGAGCAAGTAGAAATTTATATAGCTTCTCTAAAGAATAAGGCGAAGATCGAAATAAACGAAAAATATATTAAAGCCGTAACCGCTTTACCACCGCCCACTGATACGGCGGAGGATTTCAAAAAGGCTATTCAGAGCGGCAAACCCCTTTTGGTCGATTTTGGAGCTAACTCCTGTTTGCCCTGCCGCCAGCTCCGTCCTCTTCTTAAAGAAATTAAAGAAGAATATGCCGGGAAAGCTCATATTCTTATCATCGATGTATATAAATTCAAAGAATTAGCCCGCGAGTATAAAATACAACTCATTCCCACTTTAATCTTCTTCGATAAAAATGGCCAAGAAGTCTTTCGCCATTTAGGCGCCTGGGATAAAGAGTCAATTAAAAACAAGCTCAAAGAAATCGGCGCTGCTTGAGAGGCGATGATCTTGGGGGCAATGAATAAGACAAAATTGGCGAATAAAACTTCTAAATCCAATGATCTTGCTTAGATAAAATTTTTTTCTTACCTACAAAAACGCGAAAATTCCTTTTCTTTTGCCAAAGTGGCGGGTCGGCATTGAGCCATAAGGGAAAGATAGATAATCTTCATCCTAAAAATAATTTAGGGTCATCTCCAAATTAGTTGCAGCAAAAAGACCTGGAATATCTAAAATGTCCTGTGATTTCAAGGGGCCGGAAGAAAAG
>FWPV01009257.1_pt1 | contig 16741 bp, 13 predicted proteins | sample 2228371 | NCBI WGS metagenome assembly FWPV01 (sample SAMEA103939776, study PRJEB20133) | metagenome | reverse complement strand
GGGAGGCGGGTGCGGCGTCCGCTTCTCTCCATGCAACGCTCCCCCGAGAGCGCACATGAACACCTCACCCGCCTTCTTCATGGCAATATATGGAGAACGTTTCCGGGGATGCCGTTTACGGCGGGAAGGCGGCAGAGAGGACGGCGGAACAAGCCTCTCTCCGTATGGTGCACCTTGCGCCGTACGCCGGAGCGAGCCAGTCGTCTGTGGAGACCCGGCCGGGGACGGTAGGCGCGGATGCCTGGCGGGTGCCGCGCGCTGCATATCGCCATGCCGCGGGGGTTAACGGCGGCACGCTCCGTTCCGATATAGCTTTCTAAGGGCGGCGCCGGTGGGGAAGGCGCGCTGAGGACAGGAAAGGAGCAGGATATGAAGAAGAGGATGTGGCGCGCGGGAGTGGCGTTTGCGGCTCTCCTGGCGCTGGCCGCTGCGTTCCTCGCCGGCTGCGGCAAGTCCGCGGCGAAGCCGCAGATCGGCTCCCTGGACCCGGTGAGCGGACCGCCGGGGAGCGAGGTGGTCATCAAGGGGTCCGGGTTTGGGTCCTCGCAGGGGACGGGGGTGGTCTTCTTCAGCGGCAGGCAGGTGGAGGTAGTGGCGTGGGCCGACACCGTGATCACGGTGAAGCTTCCCGCGGACATGGCCGAGGCCGCCTACGGAGTCAAGGTGGAGACAGAAAAGGGCGCCAGCAACGAGGTGGAGTTCAAGGTCATGGGAACGCCCGCCGCGGGCCCCAGGATAACCTCGCTGGAGCCGGAGAGCGGCAGATCCGGAGACGAGGTGGTCATCAAGGGCACGGGGTTCGGAAAGGAGCAGGGCAGCGGCAAGGTCCTCTTCGGCACCGGCACCGCGGAGGTCAAGAAGTGGTCGGATACCTCCATCACCATCGCGGTGCCTCCCAACCTGGGACCGAACACCTACGGGGTCACGGTGAAGAACGACGCCGGAAAGAGCAACGAGGCCATCTTCAAGATCGGCAGCGACGAGGACAAGATGGCGGAGCAGAAGCAGGCGGTCATCGACTACCTCCAGGCGCAGGGACAGTCCACGGCCGGCTCCGAGCAGTGGAAGGTGACCCTGGTCAAGCGCAGCGCCCAGAACCCCAACTGGGAAGTGGTGAAGGTGGAGGTGCCGGGAGGAAAATCCTTCGAGGCCGTGCTGATCATGAACAACATGCTGGGGGGCTGGGAATGCCTGAAGACCGGCGAGCCCCCCTGGACGGGGATCGATTTCAAGGGCGAACCCATCCCCTCGGACATCGAGAAGACCTGAGCCGTCCGGCGCGATGGGCGTGCCGGCGGCTTCCGGCCGCGGGCGCGGCAGAGAGAGGCGGAGGAAGCGGGCGCCCGGCCTCGGGCAGGCGCCCGCTCGCCGTCTTCCCCGGACGGCTTGCCCTTCCGCGAGGGGGCGGGAATCCGGTCGGCGGGCTTAACCTCGCCTTGCCTTCTGTTTCCCGTAGGGATCCGAAATCCCGCAGCCCGGGGTGCCCGGCATGCTCGTGAGCCCCACAGAGGAAAGCCTGGAGACGGGAAAGAAGATCGCGTCGTCCGCGACGGCAATGGAGAAGGACGGCGGTCGCGATACCCTCGTCTCGGGACCCCATGTATCCCATGTACACCATGCATATTGCGGCTTCCGAGCCGTGTCGGACAACCGCCTCCGCCTGGGCCGGGACGTCCCGGGTAGGGGATGCCGGGGACGGTCATGTCGCCGAGGAACCCTCCTGGGGTAGAATGTGGTCTCAAGCGGAGTAGGACACGCGCCCGAGACGGACGCGGGGCACGGATGGCCGGGGTGACATGGAGGATAACGAATTCCACGTGGACATGCGGGAGGTGCTGGCGCGGCGCCGGCGCCTGTGCAGGCGGAGGAGGCTCAGGCGGACCGTGGCGGTTGCCGCCTGCATGGCGCTCTTGGCGGCGGCCTTCGCCCTCTCCCCCTGGGGGCCGGCAAGGGGTCTGTTTTTCTCGGAGCAAGGGGCTGAGGGAGGCCTTGACCGGGGAGAGCAGGCCGCCTCTGAGGGCGGCGGGGCCGCGGTGACGCCCGCGGCGGCGGAGGAAGAGGCGGAAGGCGGAGGCCGGGAGGGAGGCGCGACCCCGGAGGAGCCGCCGAGAAGGGAGAAGGCCTCGGTCGCCAGCCCGCCCGCCGTGGCCATCGTGGTGGACGACGCGGGGGGAGATGTGACCAACCTTGAGCGCTGGCTGGCCGTCGAGGCCCCCTTAACCTTCGCGGTCATGCCCCACCGCCAGGCCTCCGCCTCCGCGGCGGAGCGCCTGTACGCCGCGGGATACCGCATCATGATGCACATCCCCACCGAGAACGACCCCCCCAACTCCTTCTCGGGAACCGGGCAGCTCGCGGTGGGGATGAGCCGCGACGCGGTGTTCGCCACCCTGGACGGAGACCTGGCCACGGTGCCTCACGTGACGGGCATCAACAACCACCAGGGCGGCAGGGGATGCAATGACTACCAGCTCATGAGCTACATGTGCCAGTGGGCCAGGGAACGCGGCCTTTTCGTGGTGGACAGCGACAGCTCCACCCACAGCCAGGTCACCAGGGCCGCCCGGGAGCTGGGTTTCCCCCGGCGCAGGAACCAGGTGTTCATCGACCACCACAACGAGCCCGACACCATCCGGGAGGCTATGCGCCGCCTGGCGCGCATTGCGCGTCAGGAAGGCACGGCCATAGGCATATGCCACTTCCACCGTCCCAACACGCCTTCGGTGGTGGGGGAGATGGTGAGGGCGCTACGTGCCGAGGGCGTCAACTTCGCCTTCGTGGAGGATATCCACAACTGAAGCCTCCTCCGGATGCAGGACACGCCCGCAGGCGGCATTGCGGAGGCGCGCTCCCGGCGCGGCCCCGCGCCGCCCGGGGCGAAGCGCGGTTTCCGGGGGAGCGCCCGCGGGCCGATCGGATGTCCCCGCGGCGCACGCTATCCGGATACCTTCCGGGACAGGGCGACGAGGGAGCTTCCCAGGGGCAGACCGAACCGGGAGGCGGCGCGGGCCTCGAGGCCGAGCAGGGAGGTCAGGGCGGCGTTCAGGGGAGGCGGAGGCATCCACAGATCGGAGGAAGGTCGAAGGAGGCCGGAAGGAGAGGAGGAAGGAGGGCGGCCACCGCGGGTCGCCGGTCTTCCGGCCACCCTGCTCGCGAGGCGGAAGGCCGCGATGGCCGGCAGCAGGGTGAAGACGAAGTAGGTGACCTTCACCGGTTCGAGCCCGGACGCGGTGAGCATCTCCCGTACCTCCCCGGCGCGGTAACGCCTCGCCCCATCGACCGCCTCGTCGTGACGGCCGCGGAGAAGGGGAAGGGCGGGGACGTTCAACAGCAGCCATCCTCCGGGGGCAAGGACCCTGGCCATCTCGCGCAGGGCCGCGAGGTCGTCGCTCACCGCTCGGTGGTAGATCACGTTGAGGGAGATCACCAGATCGAAGCGATCGCCGGGGAAGGGGAGCTCCTCCACCCCGCAGCGGCGCAGTTCCTCCAGGCCGCGCTCCCGGCATAAGCGCAGGGCTTCCTCGCTCACGTCCACGCCCACCAGCCAGAGGGGCCGGTAGCGATCGCGCAGCCAGCACGTAAAGCCTCCCGTTCCGCATCCCGCGTCGAGCACCCGGCCCCGCGGCGCGTCCGGGCAATAGCGTTCGAGGAGCGAAGAGAAGAGCCGGCGGTGGCCCAGATACCACCAGTGCCAGTCCTCAACCGCGCGCTGGCGGCGGTATTCCTCGACCTTCAAGTCGCATCACCGGTCCTCTACAAGGCGGGGCTTCCCCGGAGCAGGCGGGCACCGGGGGCTCGGGATGCCTCCTTGCGCATGCCTCCCTCTCGGCCGCGGTCCCTCATCCCGCGGCGGGACATATAGAGCCAGGCTTGATTATCGTCGCCGTTCAGGGCGCTTCTCGGGGCGTCGCGACCGCCGCTTCTTCCCGCTCCCTCCTCCGACCGCTGCGGGTGGGCGGGGGCCGGTCTCAGCGGACGCGAGGCCGTGGTTTCCGCGCTTTTCGGGAGAACCCCTCTCTTGCTAACATGTCCCCATGATAAACGGTGCCCGAGCGCGGCGGAAGCGGTGAGGCGCGGGATCCTCTGCCGCGCAGGGGAAGTCGGCGGAGGCGTTCCGGGAAGGTGTGTGGAGGCCATGGCCTGTCTGCTCGGCTATGACGCGGGGAGTTCCTTTATCAAGGCGTCCCTGCTGGACGCGACCACGGGGCGGCAGGTGGCGGCCGCGAGCTCCCCGGACCGGGAGCTGCCCATCGCGGCGCCCCGCCCGGGTTGGGCGGAACAGGACCCGGAGGCGTGGTGGGAGAACCTGGTGCGCGCCACCGCCGTGCTGCGCCGGAAGAGCGGCGCCGAGATGCGTGAAGTGGCCGCGATCGGCATCTCTTACCAGATGCACGGGCTGGTGGTGGTGGGCAGGGATCTCAAACCGTTGCGCCCCTCCATCATCTGGTGCGATTCGCGTGCCGTGGAGGTGGGGGAGAGGGCGCTCCGCACGCTGGGCGCCGCGAGCTGTATGGGTCGCCTGTTGAACTCGCCCGGCAACTTCACCGCCTCCAGGCTGGCCTGGCTGAAGGAGAGCGAGCCGGAGCTCTTCCGCCGTGTGCACAAGGCCATGCTGCCCGGGGACTACCTCGCCCTGCGCATGACGGGGGAGGCGGTCACCACCCCCTCGGGCCTTTCGGAGATGGTGCTCTGGGATTTTGCCGCCGGCGAGGCGGCGGAGATGGTCCTGGAACACTACGGGATCCCTTCCGGGATGCTCCCCGAGGTAAGGCCGACCTTTTCCGTGCAGGGGGAACTCGCCCGCGAAGCGGCCGCGGAGCTCGGCCTGCGCCCCGGCATCCCGGTATCTTATCGCGCCGGGGACCAGCCCAACAACGCCTTCGCCCTCGAGGTGCTGGAGCCGGGGGAGGCGGCCGCCACCGCGGGTACCTCGGGAGTCGTCTACGGGGTGTCCGCGGAGCCGCGCAGCGACGCGCGCTCGCGCGTCAACGTCTTCGTGCACGTGAACCACCGGGAGGAGGACCCGCGCTACGGCGTGCTGATGTGCGTGAACGGCGCGGGCATAACCTACCGCTGGCTCAGGAGCCTGCTGGGAGGAACGGCGGGAGGACTGGACTACCGGCGCATGGACGAGGAGGCGGCGTCGGCGCCCCCGGGATCGGAGGGCCTCATGGTCTTTCCCTATGGCAACGGAGCGGAGAGGACGCTGGAGAACCGCCTGCCCGGGGCCTCCGTGCGCGGACTGGACTTCAACTGCCACCGCCGTCCGCATCTCCTGCGCGCCGCCCAGGAGGGCGTGGTCTTCGCCCTCCACTACGGCCTGGAGATCATGCGCGCCATGGGGGCCGGGGCGGAGAGGATACGCGCAGGCCGGGCGAACATGTTCCTCGACCCCCTCTTCCGCCGCATCTTCGCCGCGGTCACGGGAGCGGCGCTGGAGGTCTACGACACCGACGGCGCCCAGGGGGCCGCGCGGGGCGCGGGGCTGGGAGCGGGGGTCTTCGCGGGCCTCGCGGAGGCCTTCAGGGGGCTGGAGAGGGTGGAGACGGTGGAGCCGGACCCGGACCTGGAGGAGGCTTACCGCGAGGCGTACGGACGCTGGAAGGCGGAGCTGGAGCGGCAGATGACCTGACCGCCGCGCAGGTGCCGGCCCGCTCTCCGAGCCCTCGCCGTGGAAGGGACGGGACCCGTGGCGACATGGGTCCTCGAGCAGAGATCCGGAAGAAAAAGGAGACGTGTAATGCGGGAAGAGACCTCTTTTCACAGCATCTGCCGCTGGACGTTCCATGCCGGGAAAGGGGGGTTCGTGCCCCCCGACTCCATCCCCGAGTGGGCCGCCCTCGACACCCCGGGATGCGTGGAGCTGGTGGCGAGGGAGATAAGGCCCCGCCTGCCGGAGCACGTCCGCCTGGGCATGGAGTTCCATTACCATTACGAGGTGGACGAGGGGAACGCCGGGGAGGTGGCCGACGCCCTGGTGTCCCACGGCATCCACCTCGCCCTCTTCACCCCCGGAGCTCACCGCTGCTTCGCCTACGGGGGCATCGCCTCCCTGGACGCCGAGGAGCGGAGGGCCGCCGAGGGGTTCGGCGAGCGCGCGCTGGAGCTGGCCCACGGTCCCCTGCGTCCCGCCTGGCACCCCGAACCCGCCCTGGCGCCCTCCTTCGTGCTCTGGAACGGTTCATGGGGATACGACCTCGCCAGCGCGGCGGTGGCGGAGATGTACCGCAATCTCAAGGAGAGCGTGGCCGCGCTGTGTCGCCGCGAGGAGGATATGGGAGGCGGGATGTTCATGGCCCTCGAACCCAAGCCCAACGAGGGCCATCCCGCCATGCTCCTACCCACCGTGGCCAGCGCCATACTCTTCTGGAAGAAGCTGGAGGAGGAACACGGCGTAGACCTCGCCGGGAAAGGGATAAACAAGGAGTTCGGGCACACGGAGATGGTGGGACTGGACCTCGTCCACGACACCGTGGAGGAGGTGGACAACGGCATGCTGGTGCACATGCACGTGAACGGCCAGGGTTACAACGACGGCGTCGTCCTGGGCGGCCCGGGCAAGTACGACATCGACCACGGGGCGCGCATCAACGGCATGAACGTGGCGGTGGCGGAGCTGGCCCTGCGTGCCGGGTACGCGCGCTGGAAAGGTCACGACATGCAGCCGCGCCCCTACGACCGGCGCGAGCAGGCCGTGGACCGCGTGGTGCGCTCCATCCTCTCGTGGGAGGCGTGCGAGAAGGCGGCGCGGGAGATGGACCACGCGCTTCTCCTGGAATTGCTTTCCAGGAGGGAGACGGCCAGGGCCGAGGATCTGGTGCGCGAGGCGGTGGCCTCCGCCTGGGGCCATTTCAAGCGCATGTACCGGGGAGAGGGCTGAGGAGGCCGGGAGCAGGGCAGGGAGGAAAAAGACGTGCCGCCGCCCGCGCCCGCGCTTCCCGCCGTAACGGGCCGTGCGTGTGCGCGGGCCGTGCCCGGCGGCGGGATGCGGAAGCACGCCCTCTCGCTCCGGTTTGCGGACCGCGGTGCCGCCGCCCCCTCGAGGTAGATCTATGCGGGTGCGCGGCCCGTGCCCGGCGGCGGGATGCGGAAGCACGCCGACAGCTTCAGGTCGTCGGGGCGCGAGGAGGGTCCGACGAAGACCCGGTACTCACCTTCCTCGATCTTCCAGGTGGAGGTGGAGACGTCGAAATAGGCGAGGTCCGCGGCCCGCAGCCGAAAGGACACCGTCTTCTTCTCGCCCGGCTCCAGGCGCACGCGCGCGAAGCCCTTGAGTTCCCTGAGGGGGCGGTCGACGGCCGCGGCCGGACAGGACACGTAGAGCTGGGCCACCTCCGCCCCGGACCGCTCCCCGCGGTTGGCGACGTCCGCCTCCACGGCGATCTCCCCCTCCTCGTCCATGCCCGAAGCGCTCACCCTGAGGTCGGAGTACTCGTATCTTGTGTAGCTCAGCCCGAAGCCGAAGGGGTAGGCGGGCTGCATGCCCTCCCGGTCGAAGAGCCGGTAGCCGTGATAATAACCGTACTCCACGGACTCCGCCCGCTTGTCGAAGGGGGGCGGCTGGGCGTTGTCCTCCGGGAAGGTGACGGGGAGCTTGCCGCTGGGGCTCACCTCTCCGAAGAGGATCTCCGCCAGGGCCCTGCCTCCCTCCATGCCTGGATACCACGCCACCAGGATGGCCCCGACCTTGTCCCGCCAGCCGGAGGTGAGGAAGGCGGAACCCGCCTCCACCACCACCACGCAGCGGTCCGTGGCCTCCGCCACCGCCTCGATGAGGGCGACGTCCCGGGGTCGCAGCGAGAGGTCCTCGCGGTCTCCCCCCACCCCCTTCATGTAGGGGATGGACTCCCCTTCGTCCCTGCCGGTGAAGCCCACAACCACCACCGCGGCGTCGCAGCTCTCCGCCGCCGCGGCGGCCTGGCCGGGATGGGAGCCGTCATGGTAGAGGACCTCCACCCCGCCCGACAGCTCGCGGATGCCCTGCAGGGGGGTGATCACGTGGGGCGGTCTCACCCGGCTGCTGCCCTTGTCCCCGATGTTGGGAAGATCTGCCAGCCTGCCGATGACCGCCAGCCTTCTGGTAGCGCCGCGGTCCAGGGGGAGGAGTGCGTCCTCGTTCCTGAGCAGCACCATGGACCTGCGCGCCGACTCCAGCGCCAGCGCCGCATGCTCCGCGCACGCCACGCGCTCGCGCCCGTATAGGGAGGGATCCCCAACTGTGGCGAATTCCGCCTTTATGCGCAGGATCCTGGTCACCGCCTCGTCGATGAGCGCCTCCGGCACCCTTCCCTCGCGCACCGCCCTTTTCAGCCTGCGCCCGAAGTGGATGCGCAGGGGCATCTCCATGTCCAGGCCTCCCAGGGCGGCCTTCACGGTGTCCCGCGTCCCCCAGAGGAAATCGGACATCACCGCTCCCCGGAAGCCCCATTCCCCCTTGAGGATGTCGCGCAGGAGGTGCCGGTTGTGGGCGCAGTACTCCCCGTTGACGCGGTTGTAGGCGCTCATCACCGCCGCCGCCCCTTCCTCCACGCAGCGCTTGAAATGGGGGAGATAGACCTCGCGCAGGGTGCGCTCATCCACCCGCACGTCGACGAAGAAGCGCGACTCCTCGATGCTGTTGCAGGCGAAGTGCTTCACGCATGCCATGACGTGTCTCTGCAGGCCCCTGACCATGGCCGCGCCCATCTCCCCCAGAAGGAAGGGGTCCTCGCCGAAGGTCTCCTGCGCCCTGCCCCAGCCGGGGTGGCGGGGGAGGTTGATGCACACCCCCCCGAAGAAGTCGGCTCCCTGGGCCCGGGCCTCTTTGCCCATGGCCTCGCCGATGCGTTCCTCCAGCTCCCGGTCCCAGCTCGCCCCCCTGGCCATGGACACGGGAAAACAGGTGGAGTTGCCGAGGGCCACGCCGCGCGGCCCGTCGGTGAACCTTATGGGAGGGATGCCGAGGCGCCGGTTTCCGCCGGCCAGGAAGGGGAAACGGTTGTAATGAAAGATCATGTAAAGCTGCTTGAAGGGGTTGGTGGTCCCGGACATCTCGCGCACCTTGTCGTCCAGGGACATGCCCGAGACCAGCTCCGCGATGCGCCGCTCGCGCTCCTCCCCCCGCGCCTCGAGCACCGCTTGCCAGCCTTCATGCCCACCCTTTTTCCGCCCGGCCATCGACATCCCCTCCTGTTGTCGTCAGGAACCATAAGCCACGGGGAGCGCGAGCGGCGGCGAGCTCGGGCTCTCCCGCCTCCGCGTGACTTTCCGCGCCAGCCACCGCTTCCAGGCTCCATCCCACGGATCGCGGATCCCCGCCGTCTCCGGCGTTGCCCCCACCGCGTCACGTCCCACCTGTCTTGCCTGTGGCGATTATAACAGACCGCGTGGCCGCTCGATGGGCCGCGCGGTGGGCATTCACGCGCGGGGGAGGTGGCGGTCATCGGTTCGGGAACGAGGAGACGTGAGCGGAAAGCCTCACGCCAGCAAAACGGGGCGCCCAGGGCCTCGAAAGCCTCATGTTAAGTTCACTTTTACTAAACTAAAACTTGACAATATTTATACGCTATGAATAAAATAACATCGGCTGTCTATGGGAAAACCGCAGGATCCAGAGTCAAGGGGGCTGCCGCCATGTTCAGGGAAGATGAGCTTGAAGCCATCCGCAAGACCCGCGAGGAGTGGGAACTCACCGTGCTCGGTCCCATCATGGAGAGATGGCCCGAGCGCAAGGAGGAATTCAGGACCCAGTCGGGTCATCCCGTACAGAGGGTCTACACCCCCGAGGACATCGTGGGCAAGAGCTACGTGCGGGACATCAGCTTCCCGGGCTGGTACCCCTTTACCCGCGGGGTGTTCCCCACCGGGTACCGCGCCAACCTGTGGACGCGGCGCCTCATCACCGGGCTGGCCACCCCCGAGGAGACCAACAAGCGCCTCAAATTCCTCATCGAGCAGGGCCAGACGGGACTGAACATCATCTACGACAACCCCACCACCAATCTCCTGGACTCCGACAATCCCCTGTGCGAGGGGGAGGTGGGCAGGGACGGAGTCCCCACCTGCACCCTGCGGGACATGGAGGTGATCATGGACGGCATCGACATGGAGAAGGTGTCCACCTCCATCATCCACTCCGGGCCCTTCATCCTCTCCATGTACCTCGCCCTCGCCGAGAAGAGGGGGGTCCCCTTCGATCGCCTGCGGGGCACGCTGCAGAACGACGTCCTCTCGCAGTACTACACGGTGAACATGTCCGTGGTGAGCCTGCGCGACGGCTTCCGGCTTTCGGCCGACGTGGTGGAGTACTGCCGCAGGCACGTGCCGCGCTGGAACCCCATCAGCTTCGTGGGCTACCAGATACGCGAGGCGGGGAGCACTGCGGCGCAGGAGATCGCCTTCGCCATCGGCAGCGCCATCGGGTACACGGAGGAGCTGATGGGCCGGGGCATGGACGTGGACGACTTCGCGCCCCGCCTCTCCTTCATGTTCAACTGCCACAACGACTTCTTCGAGGAGATATGCAAGCTGCGGGCGGCGCGGCGGCTGTGGGCGCGCATCATGAGGGAGCGCTTCGGGGCCAGGAACCCCCTCTCGTGGCTGCTGCGCTTCCACGTGCAGACGGCGGGGAGCTCACTCACCGCCCAGCAGCCCATCAACAACGTCATCCGCACCACCATCCAGGCCCTGGCGGCGGTGCTGGGCGGGACCAACTCACTGCACACCAACTCCATGGACGAGTGCTACTGCCTGCCCTCGGAATACGCCGCGCGCACCGCCCTGCGCACCCAGCAGATCATCGCCTACGAGAGCGGGGTGGCCAACACCGTGGATCCCCTGGCGGGCTCCTATTTCGTGGAGAAGCTCACCGACGACATCGAGGCGGAGGCGGAGGACATCCTGCGCCAGATCGACGACATGGGCGGCATGGTAGCGGCGCTGGAGGCGGGCTGGGTGCAGCGGGAGGTGGTGAAGGCCTCCAACGAGTACCACCGCAAGCTGAAGGCGGGGGAGATCGCCGTGGTGGGGGTGAACATGTTCCAGGACAGCGAGGACGAGGAGGTCCCCATCGAGATCCTGCGCATCGATCCCGCTCACGAGAGGCACCAGGTGGAGATGCTGCGACAGGTAAAGGAGCGCCGCGACGGGGAGGCCCTGCGGAGGGCGCTGGAGAGGATGAAGGAGGACGCCGCCGCCCACCGCAACATCGTGCCCTCGTGCATGGAGGCGGTGAAGGCCTACGCCACCCTGGAGGAGATGCGCAACGCCCTGCAGGAGGCCCTGGGAGCCGGTAAGGAGAGCAAGGACGCATTCATCTGCTGAACGGCCGGGCCGGGGCGGGTAACCCCCGGAGACGGGCGGCCGGAGAGGTAAGCACGCTAGACGAGGGGGAAAAGGGGTCATGACCATGGAGGGAAAACCGATCAGGGTACTGCTGGCCAAGGCGGGACTGGACGGCCACAACCGCGGCATCCAGCTGGTGGGCAAGGCGCTGCGGGATGCCGGCATGGAGGTGCTCTACGGCGGCCTGCGCATCACCCCGCAGGAGGTGGTGGAGATGTCCATCCAGGAGGACGTGGACGTGGTGGGCATCAGCATCTTCTCCGGCGGGCTCATGACCATCATACCCAAGATATTCCATGCCCTGCAGGACAACGAGGCCACCCGCCATATCCCCATGATCGTGGGGGGTATCCTGCCTCCCCGCGATGCGGAGACCCTCAAGGCCATGGGGATAAGGGAGGTCTTCGGCCCCGGCAGCGACCTCGAGGACATCGTCGCCTGCATCCGTGAGCTGGTTGCCGAGGGCGCGTTGAAGGAGAGGGCGGCCTCGGGCTGAGGGGAGGGAGCTCCCGGCTGCCGACCCGCCGGCGGGGACGGGAGGCGCCGCTCCCTCCACCCGGAGGAACGCGCCTCATGCGAGGCCGACCTTGGCACGCGACGCGGGGGGGAAGAGGAGGCGCGTTCGCACGGCGGATGGCGTAGAATAGATCCATCGTGTATTTTTTCACGGTGGTGAGGCCATGAAGCAGGCTCCGGGGGTCAGGCCCGTCATCTTCGTCACCGCCGCCTGCGCCGCGGCAGCGGCTTCATGGCGCTGGAGGTCCAGGGTGATGCCGAGGCGGGACCCCGCGCGTCGCCGTTTCCGGGATCTCACCCTCACCACCTCCGACGGGGTGAGGATCGCCGCCAGACACATCGAGGGCGCGGGGGGAGCGGCGCTCATCGTCGCCCACCCCGCGGTGACCGGGCAGCGCTACGCGCCCCTGGTGGATTTCGCGGAGGCCGCGGCGGATCACTTCGACGTCTTCACCTTCGATTTCCGCGGCCACGGGGGCAGCGGGGGGCGGCTGGAGATGAACCTCGGCGGCCCGCTGGAGGACCTGCGCGCGGTGGTGCGCGAGGTGCGCGGGCGGGGATACGGGTGGGTCGGGGCGGTGGGGTTCTCCCTGGGGGGCATGGCGGCCTTTCTACTCGCCTCCCTTGACGGGGACCTGGACGCGGTGGTGACGGTGGGCGCTCCGCCCGCGCTCCCGGACGTCGCTCCCTACCGCCGCGTGCTGCCGCTGTGGTCGCTGTTCCTGCGCTTCCTGGGAGCACGCTTCAAGGCCGTGAACGAGGGAGGTCCCATCCCCCTGGAGGCGGCGGCGCGCTTCCCCGCCGTCCCCCTGCTGGTGGTACACGCCGAGAACGAGGCCTTCTACCCGCGGAGCGACCTCGATACCATGCTGGAAATACTTGGCGACAGGGCAGAGTTCATGCTCGTGGAGGGGGCCGGCCACACCGAGCTGGCGGGCAGGGAGGGGGAGGTGCTGGATTGGCTGGCGGCGAGGTCGCCCCGCGGGGTCAGCGCGGTAGGGTCGGGGAGCGAGCGCGGCGCATGGTGACGCGGGCGCGGATCCCCTGCCCCGGGCGCGGACGAACTCTCCGCCGGGCGCGGGAAGGAAGGGGGGTGAGGGGTTCGGGGTGCCGCCCGGGAGGATAGCGGCGGCGCTCTCCGGCGGCGAGGTCACGAAGGGGGAGGAAATTGGTATTATACAGTTGTCCGGCGGGGCGTCCCCGGAGCGGGAGGGAGCGGCGGGACGGTTCGGCGGGATGACGGAGGTGAGCGCGGAAGGTCGCGCGCATCGCGAAGGCAGGCGGAGAGAGCAGCGTCATGACGGCGGCACCGAGGAGGGACAGAAGGCGGGAAGGGGAGACAGGATGCTGATCGACAAGCCGTGGGGGAGCATCAAGGCGTATGCCGTGAACCAGCCCTGCACCGTGAAACTGATAACCGTGGAGGCGGGGCAGGAGACCAGCCTGCACTACCACAAGCTGCGCGACGACATGTGGATAATCCTGGATGACGGCCTGGAGGTCACCATCGGCGACAGGGTCTTCCTGCCCCGCGAGGGAGAGGAGTTCATGGTGCCCGCCATGGGCCTGCACAAGATCAGGTCGCTGGGAGGGCGGGGAAGGGTGCTGGAGATAGACATCGGTTTCACCAGCGAGGACGACAACTATCGCCTCAAGGACGTATACGGACGCAAGCTGGAGGAAAAGGACGAAGAGGGAATCTGACGCCGATCGGGCGCGAGAGAGGAGAGAGATGCTCAGACTGGTCATCCCCAAAGGCAGCCTGGAGAACACCACCCTGGAGATACTGCGCGACGCCGACCTCGAGGTGCGCAGGAGCGGCGACCGTGAGTACCACGCCGCCATCGACGACCCCCGTATCGAGCAGGTGAGGATCCTGCGCCCCCAGGAGATCCCCAAGTACGTGGAGGACGGTTTCTTCGACCTGGGCATCACCGGATACGACTGGATAAGGGAGTCGAGGGCGCAGGTGGAGGAGGTGGCGGACCTGCCCTACACCAAGACGGCGGTGGGGACGGTGGTGCGGGTGGTGCTGGCGGTGGCGGGAGACTCCCCCTACCGGGAGCCCGGAGACCTGCCCGACGGCGTGCGGGTATCCACCGAATACCCCAACCTGGTGGCGGATTACTTCCGGGAGCTGGGGATCAGGGCCCACATCTATCTCTCCTACGGCGCCACCGAGGCCAAGGTTCCCGAGATGGCGGATGCGGTGGTGGAGCTGACCGAGACCGGCGGCACCCTGCGCAAGCACGGGCTGCGCATCATCGACACGGTGCTGGAATCCACCACGCGCCTGATCGCCAACCGCGAGAGCTACGCAGATCCCCGGAAACGGGAGCTCATGGAGGAGCTGCGCCTGCTCATCCTGGGCGCGCTCAACGCCCGCGGAAAGGTGCTGATAAAGTTCAACGTGGCGGAGAAGGACCTGGAGGAGGTGGTGAGGGCGCTCCCCTCCCTCAAGGCGCCCACCCTTTCCAGGCTGCACGGCGAGGGCTATTACGCCGTGGAGAGCGTGGTGGAGAAGAAGGGCATCAACCTCCTCATCCCGGAGCTGGTGAAAAAGGGCGCCGAGGACATCATCGAGCTGCCCATCTCCAAGATAATCGCCTGAGGGAAAGGGGTACGGCCATGGCGGCGCTGCAGGAAAGGGCGGACCTGCTCCAGGAGCGGTGGAAGCAGGAACTGCAACGCCTTCCCCTGCCGGCGCACGTGCAGGTGACCGGGGGAGAGGCGGGCGAGAGGATGGAGAAGCTGGCGGTCTCGCTGGTGGCCGTGGTGGACGACGAGGAATTCACGCATCAGTTCGAGCCCGGCGGAGAGAGCTACGTCATCGCGGAGGAACTGGGCAGGCAGCGCAGGCAGCAGGGCTACTCCATCGAGGAGCTGGTGCAGGAACACGTGATCATGCGCAACGAGTTCTGGAACCTCTTCCGGGAGCAGGTGGACCTGAAGTACGTGGTGGATTTCCAGCTCGAGAAGCGCGTCAACTCCTGCTTCGACCTGCTGCTGCAGGCCGCCGCCTCCGCCTACCATTACGAACACTCCAGGGAGATAATGGAAAACCCCCTGCGGGACCGCGACACCGGGATATACAACAAGAACTATTTCCACGGCCGCATGATCGAGGAGCTGCGGCGCTCGGTGCGCTACGCGCACGACATCACCCTGGTCCTCTTCGAGATCGGCAACTACGCCTCCGTGCTGGAGGCGGAAGGCCCGGAGAGGACGAGGGAGCTCCTGCGCTCCGTGGCCTCCGCCCTGGTGCGCATGACCAGGGACTGCGACGTGGTGGCCAGGCTGGGGGAGGGGAGCTTCGCGGTGCTCCTCCCCGAGACGGGCTGGCGCGGGGGCAAGGTGATGTCCGAGCGCCTGTGCCGGTTCTTCCAGAGCGAGCTGGGGAAGTCCGCTGCCGGCATGCCCCTGGAGTTCTTCTGGGGCCTGGCCTCCTTCCCCGAGGAGGTGCGTTTCCCTGAGAAGCTCTATGCCTGCGCCGTGGAGGCCATGAGGCAGGCCCGCGACCTTCCCGCGGGAGAGATAGCGGTGTACCGCGGGACGGAGAGCGGCGGAGGGTCATGAGTTGGCGGTAAAGCTGATCGCCGATCCCCACGGCCGCTTCGAGGACCTCACCCGGGAGGTGAGGTCCGGGGACACCCTCATCATCCTCGGAGACGTGCTCGACCTCATCGACTGGGCGGACATCAGCGGCATCCTGCCCGAGGTGGTGGGCAAGGAGGCGCTGGTGGGAAAGCTCATAGCCGCGGCGGCCGCGGGGCCGCGGGCGGCGGTGGAGCTGCGCGACGAGCTCCTGCGTCCGGACGGCGAGTACTTCGCGCTCCTGGAAGAACGCGTCCGGGAGTCCTACCGGAGGTTCGCCGCGACCTTGAGCCGCATGGAGTGCAGGACCTACGTCATCTACGGCAACGGGGACATCCCCGGCGCGCTGGCCGCGGCCCTCGACGGCGCCGGGAACGCGGTGCTGGCTCCGGAGAGGGCGGAGATAGAGGGGCAGCGTTTCGGGTTCGTGCACGGCGCCCTCTACTCGCCGTTCATGATGCCCGCGGAGATGGACGACGAGGCCTACGGCAGGCGCCTGCGGGAGCTGGGGCCCGTGGAGGTGCTGTGCACGCACATCCCTCCCCGCGTGGAGGAGGCGGTGTTCGACGTGGTGGCGGGGCGGCCGGTGGAGGGGAGCGCGAGCCTGCTCGCCTACGTGGAGGAGCACCAGCCCGCATTCCTCTACCACGGGCACGTGCACCAGCCGGCCCGGCGAGAGCTGCGCATCGGCAGGACGCGGGTCGTCAACGTCGGGTACTACAAGCGTCAGGGCTACATCCACCTGCACCGGCCATAGGACGAGTCCCGGATGCCGTGACCCTCCGGTCGTTCCCTCACAGGGATAATATTCCATCGTCCCCCTGGATACCGGACGCGGATCCTCATGTCCCGGCGCATGGATTGAATGCGGGATGCGCGGCGCGATGCGGCCATGTCCCGAGTCGTCTCTTCGTCCGCCGGTGCAGGCATCGATGTTCCGGGTCCATCCTCCCAAGCCGGAATGCCGGAGGCAGGACGGGGGTACGCTTCTGCGGCCGCGTCGATCGGTCGATATCCGTGCGCATTCAGGAGCCAGACCTATATAATTACATCCATGATTGCGGGCGCCGGCGGCAAGCGACGCCCGCGTGCGGCATGTCTGGAGACACGGATGCGCCTTCCGCCGCGGCGGCGGGAAGGGAGGGGCGGGAGAGGAGAAGCCGCGCGGCGCGCGGCCTCGTCGGGGACAGGCCCTGGGAGTCCTTGGAGGATGGAGAGATGGAGTTCGACGCGCGGAGGCTGATGAGGGAGGAGGTGCGCGACCTCCCGGTATACAGTCCGGGCAAGTCCCCGGAGGAGGCGGCGCGGG